>Ga0137415_10003107_pt1 | contig 16464 bp, 13 predicted proteins | sample CZODoug3_1_1_16f_FD_183082 | JGI IMG/M metagenome (GOLD analysis project Ga0137415, IMG submission 183082) | Vadose zone soil fungal communities from Angelo Coast Range Reserve, California, USA - CZODoug3_1_1_16fungal (Hybrid Assembly) | ecosystem: Environmental > Terrestrial > Soil > Vadose...
CCATGACCGAGTGGATCACGCCGGGCCAGTTCCACGACGCCGCCGGCGTCGAGGACTGGCGGGTGCTGTACGACGGGGCGCACGCGCACTTCCACACCGGCTCGTTCGCGGTCGGCGTTGCGCTGGTGGACGAGATCGGCAGGGTGGCAGCTGACCGGCACCCCGATGTCGACCTGCGGCCCGAAGGCGTGAGCGTGGGGCTGACGACCCGCCACGTCGACGGGCTCACCGAGCGCGATGTCGAGGTGGCCCGACAGATCTCCGCGGTCGCGCGCAAGCTGGGCGTAGTAGCCGACCCGGGCGCCGTGCAGGTTGTCGAAGTCGCCGTCCAGGCGCTTGTCATCTCCGACGCGCAGCCGTTCTGGCGCGAGGTGCTCGGCTACGCCGAACGGGGGCCCGTGGACCTGGTCGACCGCCACGGCCACGGACCGACCCTCGGGCTCCAACCAATGGACGCGCCGCGCTCAGAACGCAACCGCATCCACCTCGACATCTCCATACCGCACGACCAGGCCGAGGCCCGCATTGCCGCGGCGATCGCGGCCGGTGGCCGGCTCGTGACCGACAGGTACGCGCCGGCCTGGTGGGTGCTGGCCGACTCCGAGGGCAACGAGGCGTGCGTGGCCACCTGGATGGGACGCGACTGACGGCCGCCGGCGAAGGTGGTGGCGGAAACCCGAGACGATCGCGTCGATCCAGCCCGGTAACACAGGACCTACCTACGGCGGCGCGGCGTCCGAGTCGGGTTGTGTGGCGTGGCGTGCGCAGTCGATACGGGTCGACGTCGCCGGTAGTGCCACCAGCCGTTTTCGCGTGATTTCGCCGCCGCAGCGGGTGCAAATTCCGTACGTCCCGGCCCTCAGACGTTCCAGCGCACGGTCGATCGCCGCCAGCTCCGTCCGGGCGTCGGCGAGGAGGCCCAGCAGCTGAGCTCGCTGGTAGGCGATGGTGACGCCTTCCGGGTCGTGCTCGTCGTCGTGTGTGGTGAGGGACTGCTGGTCGGCCAGCTCCTCGATCTGCCGTTGCAGGGACGCCGCACGTCGGCTGGTCGAATCCCGCTCCATCGCGAGCATCGCGTCCGGCCGCTGTTCTCCCATGTCCCCTGCCCGACTTCGACGTCGATCGCTACGAGCGGCGCTCCCTGGCCCGCCGAGCTCGCCGGCGAGCGGAGACCCCCGGATCATCGTTGTGCGACGCCTGGTCCGGAGGGGTTTGGATCGCTCCGGGCCGATGCCACTGTCCTGCGAAGAGAGGCGCGTGCAGGAATCAGGTCGTGCTCAACCCGTGTTCGTGGTCGGACTTGGTCGTGGCCCAGATGCCGCGGACGTGTCCGATGTGGCGGCGCATGAGGTCTTCGGCGGCGTCAGCGTCGCGGGCTTCGATCAGGTCGATGATTTCGGCGTGCTCGTGCGAGGACGGGATGAGTTGCCCGTGCTCGGCGAGCACCTTGAGGCCGTAGATGCGCGATCGTGCGCGCAGGGAACGGACGATCTCGACGAGGTGCTCGTTGCCGGCGAGGCCGAGCAGCACTGTGTGGAATTCCAGGTCGATAGTGACGTGGGCGATGAAGTCACGGTCGATCGCGGCGCGTTCGATTCCGGCGGCGAGTTCACGTAGCCGGGCCAGCGCTGCTGGGGCCGCCCCTTGTTCGGCGATCCGCCGGACGGTGGGGACCTCGATCAGGCTGCGGATCTCGGTGAAGTTGTCGAGTTCCCGCTCGCTGGGTTCGGTGACCCGGAAGCCCTTGTTGCGGACGGTTTCCACGAGCCCTTCTTTGACCATGTCGATCATGGCCTCGCGGACCGGGGTCGCGGACACGCCGAACTGCTCGGCCAGCGTCGGCGCGGAGTAGACGATGCCGGGACGAAGCTCTCCGGCGATGACCGCGCCGCGAAGGGTCTGGATGATCTCGTCGCGCATGCTGCGCCTCCCCTCAAAGGAGGGCAGGCCTGCCACGCTGCGCTCGTCCACAGTCATCGTCGTCCCTTTCACTTCGTGCGGCCGCTCGCCGCCGAGGCGTCGTCAGTGTCCCGGCACAGCCTCAGACCCGCTCCGCCGGTCCCCTTGGACCATCGGCGCGGATGCGCCCTAGTATCGCAATCATCGCAGGTCGGTGCAATGTTACATAGTATTAATCCTATGCAACATGACGTGTGACATTGTACAGTGAGTGTGATCCGCACTGCACTGGAGGACCGCGATGACACCTACTTCATCTCGCGCCGCGGGGACAGATCTGACGTCGGCCGAGCTGGCTGCCCGGCTCGATCGACTGCCGATGTCCGGCTTCCACTACAAGCTTCTGTTCGCCGGCGGCGCCGGCTACACGTTCGACGCGATGGACGGCGCGATCATCGCCTTCATCCTGCCCGCGGTCACCAAGCAGTGGCACCTGTCCTCAGGTACGACCGGGATTCTGGGCAGCAGCCTGCTGATCGGGTTTCTGGTCGGCGCGCTGGGGGCGGGGATCCTGGGTGACAAAATCGGGCGCCGAGCCGTGATGATCAGCGCGCTGATCGTGTATTGCGCGGCGAGCGTGGCCGCGGCGCTCGCGCCGAACTTCTGGGTCCTGTTTGCCGCCCGAGTGGTCGCGGGCATCGGGACCGGTGCGGAGAGTGCGATCATCGCGCCGTACCTGTCAGAGTTCGTGCCGGCTCGGTTGCGCGGCCGCTACGTAGGTTCGCTCGCCGGGTTCTTCGCGTTCGGCTTCGTGTTCGCAAGCCTGCTGGGCTACTTCATAGTCTCGCAGGTGCCGCAAGGCTGGCGGTGGATCCAGGTCGTCAGCGCGGTGCCGATCCTGCTCGTGCTGTGGTGGCGCCGCACCATGCCCGAGTCGCCGCGGTTCCTGCACGCGCAGGGGCGGGACCGGGAGGCCGAGGAGGTCGTGGCGGCCATTGAGGCATCGGTGGTCACTCGCATCGGTGCTGCATTGCCGCCCGCGGTGTGGTCCTCCAGCGCCGCGCCCGAGGTGCGGGTGTCGTCGGGGACCTGGATCGACAATCTGCGTGCGCTGTTCCGGGGCGGGTTTCGCCGTACGACGCTGACCACGTGGGCGTACTGGTTCGTCGCGATCTTCACCTTTTACGGCTTCTTCACCTGGATTCCTTCCCTGCTGGTCGCACTTGGTTACGACATCTCCAAGAGCTTCCAGTTCTCGGTGCTGATCTACCTCGCCCAGATTCCCGGCTACTACTCGGCCGCGTTCGTCAGCGACTGGCTGCAACGCAAGTGGACGATCGTGCTCTACCTCTGTGGCGCCGGGATCGGAGCGCTCGGCCTGGCCTTCGCCGGCACGAGTGCGCAGATCGTGCTGTGGGGCATGGTGTTGTCGTTCTTCATGAATGGCAACGCGGCGCTGGAGTACAGCTACACCTCGGAGATCTATCCGACCGCGATCCGCACCACCGGCCTCGGTGTGGCGTCGGCCATCGGTCGGGTGGGGGGCATCCTCGCGCCGATCGTGATCGGCTTTTCGTACAGCAGCCTGGGCTTCACCGGAGTTTTCGTGATGCTGCTGCTGGTCCTGCTCGTCGGGGCCGCCACGATCGCGATCTTCGGGCGCCGAACCAACGCCCTCTCACTCGAGGACATCGGACAACAGACCCTCGGCCAGGAGAAGGCGCAGTCGTGACCGGTTCTCCCGTCGGAGACCTCGTCCTGCGACGCGTTTCGGTCGTTGACCCCGCGGCCGCCACACTCACGCCACGGTGCAGGATCCGGATCACAGCCGGGCGAATCACCGAGATCACCACCGACGACGACATACCCGCCGGCGAAGGCGAGCTGGACGGCGAAGGGCTCGTCGCCGTGCCCGGTCTGATCGACTGCCACGTCCACGTCACAGCGACCAACGCCGCCCTCGGCACGCTGCCCGACGAGTCGCCGGCCTACGTGACCGCGCAGGCCGGGCGGATCCTCGAAGGCATGCTCCGGCGCGGGTTCACCACCGTCCGGGACGTCGGCGGCGCCGACTTCGGGCTCGCCGCGGCCGTGGAGGAGGGGCTGCTCGCCGGTCCGCGGATCTTCTTCGGCGGCAAGGCACTTACCCAAAGCGGGGGCCATGGAGACTTGCGCCCTCGAGGCCGCGACGTCGCCGATCACCACTACGCGGTGCCGGGGCTGGGGCGCGTATGCGACGGCGTGGACGAGGTCCGCCGCGCTGCCCGTGATGAGATCCGCCGAGGCGCGCACCATCTGAAGATCATGATCTCTGGTGGCTGCGCCAGCCCGACCGACCGAATTGACTCTTTACAGTTCTCCGACGAGGAGATCGCGGCGATCGTGCAGGAGGCCAGGGCCGCCGGCGTGTACTGCGCCGGGCACGCCTACACCGCGAAGGCGGTCAACCGGGGCCTCGCCCTCGGCATCCGCTCCATCGAACACGGCAATCTGCTCGACGAGACCTCCGTCGCACTGTTCGACCGGCACGCCGCGTTCTACGTACCGACCCTGGTCACCTACATCGCGCAGCTGGACGGGACGACTCCAGACAACGTCGAGCCGTGGCAACGGGACAAGATCAGCAGCGTCGTTGACTCCGGGTTCCATGCACTCGAACTCGCCGACCGGGCCGGCGTGCGCATCGCCTTCGGCACTGACCTGCTGGGCAGCATGCACGCCCGCCAGTCCGAAGAGTTCGCGCTGCGCACCCGTGTGCAGAAGCCCGACGCGGTACTGCGCTCCGCCACCACTGTCGCGGCGGCGCTGCTGCGCAGAGAGGGGGAACTCGGAGTGCTCACGCCAGGCGCATACGGGGACGTCGTACTCGCCCGCGCCAATCCGCTGGACGACATCGCCGCGCTCGCCGACCCCGCCCACGGCATCGCCCACGTCGTGCAGGCCGGAATCCGCCGCTCCTGAGCAGAACCATTGGCCCGGTCAATGCAATGTGACATACTACAGAGATGGCTGGCATGGACCTGAACGACGTCGTCGTGATCGGCGGTGGCGTGATCGGTGCCGCGTGCGCGTACTACTGCGCCGAGGCGGGCTTGCGGGTCACCGTGGTGGAGCGGGGCAGCCCAGGCGGCGGGACCACGTCCGCGTGTGAGGGCAACATCCTGCTCTCGGACAAGGAACCCGGACCCGAACTCGAGCTGGCACTGCTCTCGTCCAGGTTGTGGAGCGCACTCGCGGACCGGCGCGGCGCGCAAGCGTTCGAATACCAGGCGAAGGGCGGGGTCGTCGTGGCGACCACCGAGGCGTCGGCGGCCGGGCTGGCCAAGCTGACCGTCGGGCAGCGCGCGTCCGGAGTGGACGCGGTCGACGTCTCGGCCGACGAACTGCGCGAGCTGGAACCGAACATCACCTCGGCCGCGGTCGGCGGGGCGTTCTACCCGCAGGACAGCCAGGTGCAGCCGATGCTCTCGACCGCTCGGTTGCTGCAGCTCGTGCGCGAGAAGGGCGGCCGGGTGCTGAGCGCGACGGCGGTGACCGGTTTCCTCCGCGGTGCGGACGGCGCGGTACTGGGAGTGCGCACCAACTCGGCCGCGGTGCCGGAGGTACGTGGCAAGTGCACTGTCAACGCCAGCGGGACCTGGAGTGGTGAGATCGCGGAGCTGGCCGGTGCGCCGATTCCGATCCTGCCGCGCAAGGGGTTCATCCTCGTCACCGAGCCGCTGCCGCGAGTGGTGCGGCACAAGGTGTACACCGCCGAATACGTCGCGAACGTCGCCAGCAGCGACGAGGGGCTGGAGACGTCGGTAGTGGTCGAAGGCACGCAAGCGGGAACGGTGCTGATCGGCGCGAGCCGCGAGCGCGTCGGGTTTGACCGGTCGTTCTCGCTGACCGTAGTGCGCAAGCTAGCCGCTCAGGCGCTCGGGGTGTTCCCGTTCCTCGAGCACGTGTCCCTGATGCGCACCTACCTCGGCTTCAGGCCGTACTGCCCGGACCACCTGCCGGTCATCGGGCCCGACCCGCGGGCACCGGGCCTGTTCCACGCGACCGGACACGAAGGCGCCGGCATCGGGTTGGCCACCGGAACCGGCACGCTCATCGCGCAGCTGATCACCGGCGCGACCCCCGATCTCGACCCCGCTCCCTTCCGCCCGCACCGTTTCGAGGAGGTCGCGGCATGAGCGCCGAATTCCGTTTCGACGGCGAGCCGGTGTCTGTCGAGCCGGGGCAGAGCATCGGCGCCGCGCTGATCGCCGGCGGCCGCCGCTCCTGGCGCACGACCCGCCACGGGGGTGCACCGCGCGGGGTGTTCTGCGGTATCGGAATCTGCTTCGACTGCCTGGTCACCGTCAACGGCGAGCCGAACCAGCGCGCGTGCCTGGCCGAAGCCGTTGCCGGGGACGTCGTCACGACCCAGGAAGGGAGCGGCCATGCCGACCTCGCCTGCTGAATCCCGTTACGACGTCGCGGTCCTCGGCGCCGGACCGGCCGGTCTCGCCGCGGCGGTGAGCGCGTCCCAGGCGGGCGCACGGGTCGCCCTGCTCGATTCCGCCGCCCGCCCCGGCGGGCAGTACTGGCGCAACCGCGGCGACGCCGATTCCGGCGCGCTGCACCACGACTGGTCCACTTTCCGCGCCCTGCGAGGGGAACTTCGCGGCCGGATCGACCACTTGGCGCAGCACGCGGTGTGGCACGCCGAACACGACGAACACGGGCTAGACCTGTACGCCCTCTGCGACGGTGCCGAACGGATCGTGCGGGCCGCCGCTCTGGTCCTCGCCACGGGCGCCTACGACCGGCAGTTGCCGTTCCCAGGTTGGACGTTGCCGGGGGTGTTCACCGCGGGTGCTGTCCAGGCGCTACTCAAGGGACACGGCGTACTGGCCGGGCGGAGGATCGCCGTGGCCGGGACCGGGCCGTTCCTGCTCGCCGTCGCGGCCGGGCTGGCGCAATCAGGCGCGGACGTCGTCGGCGTCTTCGAAGCCGGGCACCCGGCCGAGTTCGCGCGGTTCCCCGGGGCCTTGGCCCGCAACCCGGCGAAGCTGACCGAGGGCGCCCGGTACCTCGCCACTCTGGCTCGGCACCGGATCCCGTACCACCCGCGTACGGCCGTCATCGCCGCCCACGGCGACGGCGAGCTGAACCAGATCATTACCGCCACGCTCACCCGCGAATGGCAGGTCGTCCCGGGCAGCGAGACCCCCGTGGACTGCGACACCCTCGCGGTCGGCTACGGATTCACGCCACAGCTGGAAATCCCGCTGCAACTGGGTTGCGACACCCGGCTCGACGTCGACGGAAGCCTCGTCGCCATCGCCGACAGCCGGCAGCGCAGCACGAGAGAACGCGTCTACCTTGCCGGAGAAGTCTGCGGGGTTGCCGGCGCGGCCGCGTCCGTGGTGGAAGGCCACCTGGCCGGGCTTGCCGCCGCCGAGGACGTCCTTGCGGCGACGCCGGATCCCAAGCAGTTGCGGCGGCTTCGGCGACAACGGGGGTCACTGCGGTCGTTCGCGCACGCGATGCACACGGCGTTCCCCGTCCCAGCGGGCTGGATCGGTTGGGTTACGCCCGACACGACCGTCTGCCGCTGCGAAGAAGTCGACGCCCGCACAGTCGAGGCAGCGATCGACGAACTGGGCGCGGCCGACCCGCGCGCGGTGAAGCTCTACGCCCGGCCCGGAATGGGGCTATGTCAGGGGCGGGTGTGCGGGTACGCGACCACCTGCCTGCTCGCCGCCAGAGAGGGCCGCACACCGACCGCCGACGACCTGCGCTCGCTGACTGCCCGCCCCATCGCGAATCCGATCAAGCTCGGCGTGATCGCCGCAGGTCAGCGGACTGGACCGCAGACCAAGCCTGCGGGCGCGAACAGCACCGAACTGAAGAACTACTCTGTACAATGTCACATGCGACATGTCATACTGTGATTCCTGCCGATGCCGGCAGGCCTGAGGCACGTGGCTTTGGAGGACAGATGACGACCCGACACTCGCAGTGGCACGGCGTCCTGGTGGCGACCGCGCTGCCGCTGCACGAGCGCGGTGCCGGCACGCTGGAGATCGATTTCGACGGCTTCGCCGAGCACATCCAGTGGCTCGCCGCCAACGGCTGCGACGGAGCTACCCCCAACGGTTCGCTGGGTGAGTACCAGAACCTCACCGTCGACGAGCGCGCTCGCGTCGTGACCACCGCGGTCGAGGCGGCTCCCGAAGGCTTCACGGTGATGCCCGGCGTGGCCGCCTACGGCGCCGACGAGGCGACCCGCTGGGCCGCACAGGCCGCCGAAGCTGGGGCGACCGCGGTGATGCTGCTGCCGCCGAACGCCTACCGCGCCGACCGGCGCTCGGTCGTGACGCACTACCGGCAGGTGGCGGAGGTCGGCCTGCCGATCGTGGCCTACAACAACCCGCACGACACGAAGGTGGACCTCACCCCGGAGCTTCTGGCCGAGCTGCACGGCGAGGGTCTTATCCAGGGAGTGAAGGAGTTCTCCGGCGACGTGCGGCGCTACTACACCATCAAGGAGCTCTCCCCCGAGCTCGACGTGCTCTGCGGCACCGATGACGTCGCCCTCGAGCTGGCGATCGCGGGGTCTCCGGGCTGGATCGCCGGTTACCCGAACGCGTTGCCCAAGGCCTCGGCGCACCTGTGGAAGAGCGCCAGTGAGGGTGACCTGGCGACGGCGCTGCCTCTCTATCGCTCGCTGCATCCGTTGCTGCGCTGGGACTCGCGTACGGAGTTCGTCCAGGCGATCAAGCTGAGCATGGACATCGTCGGGCGGTACGGAGGACCATGCCGCCCGCCGCGGGTGCCGCTGACCGCCGAGCAGGAGGCCCAGGTGCGCAAGGACACCGAGCGCGTGCTTGCCGAGGGCCTGGCCTGACCATGCGCAGCACACGGGTCTTCCACGCGGTCGATTCCCACACCGAGGGCATGCCGACCCGGGTCGTGACCGGTGGCGTCGGAACGATCCCCGGCGCCACCATGTTCGACCGCCGCCGGTACTTCATCGAGCACCTCGACCACATCCGCCGGCTGCTGATGAACGAGCCGCGCGGGCACTCCGCCATGAGCGGCGCGATCCTGCAGCCGTCGACCCGACCGGACGCCGACTACGGCGTGCTCTACATCGAGGTGTCCGGCTGTCTGCCGATGTGCGGGCACGGCACCATCGGCGTGGCCACCGTGCTGGTCGAGACCGGGATGGTCGAGGTGACCGAGCCGGTCACGACCATCCGGCTCGACACACCGGCCGGGCTGGTCGTCGCGGAGGTGGAGGTCGCCGACGGGGTGGCGAAGAAGGTCACTCTGACCAACGTCGCGTCGTTCGCGCTCGGCCTCGACCGGACGGTGGAGGTACCCAGCTGGGGCAGCGTCGGCTACGACGTGGCGTTCGGCGGGAACTTCTACGCCATCGTCGAGACTGAGAAGCTCGGGATCCCGTTCGACCGCGCGAACAAGGCGCAGCTACTGGACGCGGGGCTCGCGATCATGGCTGCGATCAACGACCAGGACCGCCCGGTGCACCCGGGTAACCCGGAAATCACCGGCTGTCACCACGTGTACCTGCAGGCGCCCAACTCGACCGCGGCACATTCCCGGCACGCCATGGCGATCCACCCAGGCATGTTCGACCGCTCGCCGTGCGGCACTGGGACCAGTGCGCGAATGGCCCAGCTGCACGCGCGAGGCGAGCTACTCCTGCATACCGACTTCGTGAACGAGTCGTTCATCGGGACGCAGTTCATCGGACGATTGATCGACGAAGGCGAACTCGCCGGCATCGCCACGGTTACGCCCACCGTCACCGGGCGCGCCTGGATCACCGGCACCGCGCAGTACCTGCTCGACCCCGAGGACCCGTTCCCCGCCGGTTTCGAGCTGTAAGCCCTGAGGTGCGCTGATCCCACTGGCCGACGTCCTCACCGGCCGCGCCGTGCTGTCCGCCGGCCGGCCGGTGCTGGTCCCCCTCACCGCCGAGCTCGTCGCGCGGGTGCGGCCGCGGGCCGGGCGAACTGCGTGACGACTACACCAGCATTCCCCGGCGGATTAACGGCATCCAACACGCCCTCACCTGACGTTCAAGCAGGTTCCGCACCGGTCCCACGCGACGCCGTGCGGTGACAACGAGAAAACTCCGAGGTACGCCAATGACGTCATCAACACCTCACCGGGACATCGCACTCGGCGAATTCGAAAAGTCCGACTCGCACCTGCGCCGCAAAATAGGCCTGTGGCAGCTCATCGCCATCGCCGTCACCGTCCAAATCGGAGCCTCCTGGCTGCTGGCCCCGCTGGCCACCGCAAGCCTCGCCGGCCCCGCCGCACTGCTGACCTGGATCGTCGGCGGGGTCCTATTCACCGTCATGGCAATCCCGTGGCTCGAGGCCTCCACCGCGTTGCCGCGCACCGGGATCAGCGTCCGAGGCCCGCAGTTCACCCACGGCTCCCTCCTGAGCTGGATGAACGGTTGGGGCTACATGATTGCCTGCATCACCTTGCCCCCGATCGAAGCCTTGGCCGCCCTGACCTACCTCGGCGGACAGTTCCCGACGCTGCAGCTGCTGCACGTCGTCGACGGCGCCAAAATGCTGACCTGGCCCAACGGCATCCTCGCTGCAACCGTGCTGCTGGGGATCTTCTTCCTGCTCAATATCTTCGGCGTGCGGGTGCTAGCGAAGACGAGCGCGTGGCTGTCGATGTGGAAAATCGTCGTCCCGATCGTGGTTGCGGCGCTGATGTTCACCGCGTTCAAGTCGAGCAACTTCACCGCGTTCGGCGGGTTCAACCCACTCGGCAGCGCCGCGGTGTTCCACGCCATGACCGCGGGTGGAGTCGTGTTCGCTTTCAACGCGATCCGCGTCATCGCCGACTTCGGTGGTGAGTCCGAGAACCCACGCAAGCACCTACCGATCGCGATCGTCATCGGTGGCCTGCTCATACCACTCGTGATCTACGTCGCCCTGCAGGCCGGATTCCTCGGGGCGATGGACTGGACGGCCATGGGCGTCAAGCCCGGCGACTGGGCCGGACTCGCCCAAGGCAGCTGGGCGGCCTCCCCGCTGGTGAACGCGCTGGTGGTGGCCGGGTTCGCCTGGTTCGGCACCATTCTGCTCATCGATGCCGTCGCCGCGCCCGCCGTCACCGGGCTGACGTTCGCGGGCATCGCCGGTCGCACCACATACGCCAACTCCGTCAACGGCGGTCTCCCGACCGTTTTCCAGCGGCTCAACAAGTACCGCGTGCCGTGGGTGTCGATGGCACTTTGCGGCGTGGTGAGCTTGCTGTCGCTGTTCCCGGCCCCCAGCTGGTACCAGATGGTCGGGCTCGTCTCGACTGCCCTCGTCATCAGTTACCTCATGGGCAGCCCGTTGGTGATGGTGCTGCGCCGCACCGCGCCCAGCCTGACGCGGCCGATCCGCCTGCCCGCCGCCGGCTTCTTCTGTGCGCTCGCCCACGCCGCGTCCCTGCTGGTGATCTACTTCGCCGGCTGGTGGACTCTGGCCAACCTGCTGACGATCTTCTTCCTGGCTCTGCCCATCGCGGCGGCCTATCTCGGGCCACGTCTCGGCTGGTTCGACCGCGGTACGGGCTACGTGATCGCCGCGGTCTTCACCCTCGCTTGGTGCACACTGGCCTGGACTGGCGGCTGGGTCCTCAATTCCAGCTCCGCCAAGCGCGCCGGCAGCATCGGCGACTGGACCTACATCGGACTGTTCACCGCGCTCGTCGCCGCGGGGCTGCTGGTGATGTGGCTGGCGAGCAACCCCGACGGACGCAAACAGGTCGCAGCCTCGGTGTGGCTGCCCGCTTCTCTCCTCGTTGCCATGGTCGCGTCCTACCTGACCGACACCGGCAGCGGACACGTCAAGCTCCTGGGCGACGTACCGACGATCGCAACGCTCGTGGTTTTCGGCGTAGTCAGCGCAGTTTGGGCCACCCGAAGTGGATACGTCACCGAGGAAATCCTGTCCGTCCTCAAGTCGGAGCGGGAACTCGACGGCGCACCCATAGCCAACCCGACCGGCAACACCGCACTCACCGCCTAAACACCCGCGCGAAACGCATGGTCAAGCTGGAACCGGTGGTCGGGATCGACCCGGCGACCGATGATCCGCGTCGGCACATAGTCCGTTGCCTCGGGTGTGGCGTCGCCCGAATCAAGGAGCCAGCAGTGCCGCAGAAACGAGTACCCGCCACTGTGACGTGGGGGCTGTTCGTCGCGTGGGCCATCCACGACACCGAAGAACTGATCGCCATACCTCGGTGGCTCAACCATGCCCGCCCCCGCCTGGAACGACGTTTGCCAGCTGTCCCGGCAGGTATGTGGTTGCGGTTCTCCAGTAGCCAGGAGCACACGGCACTCGCCATCTGCCTGATGGGCGGCCTCATCGCCGCAGCCTCCGCTGCCGGAGCCCGCACCAACGGGCGCAGTCCCTTCTACCAGGCCGTTCTCACCGGCTTCGGCGCACACGTCGCCGTCCCCCACATTGCGTCTGCTGTGGTGACCGGTGGCTACACCCCGGGCCTGCTCACTGCACCGACGGTCGTCGCACCCTTCTCCTGGTGGGCGTGGCGGAAGCTTCGAGCCGCCGGTGTCGAGAAGACGAAGCTCCCAGTCGGAGCCCTGGCGCTCGTTCCGGTATCGATCGGCGCTGCGCATGCCGGCGCGGCCAGCCTTCTTTGGGCATACCGGCGCCTCCTCAAGAAGGCGAGCAATTCAGCGGAGTCGAGATAGCACCGCCGTCCGCCGCTCTCCCCCGATTGACCTCACCCTCGACGGACTGAGCGCCGACCGGCGCTGAACACGAACTGACGCCCTCACACTTCATCGGGCACGTCAGGTGAATCGGGAGTGGTTTTCTCGAGTCGTTCGCGGGCGTTTGACTTGTCAGATAGGGACCTGATTCGACCGGCCTTGCCAAGTCCGAACGGTGGCATGTTGGAGTAGATGGCCTCGTACTCTCCGGCTCTTACGCGGTAAGTCTCGTGCCAGATCCCAGTGCGGTCGCTGCTGTGGCCGACACGGCGCCAGTAGTTACGCCATATCGCCATATGCGGGTCGCTTGTGTCTCGGGCGAACGCTTCGAGTTGCTCGAAGGAGCGCCAGTACTGGACGGCGCGAGTTAGGCCAATTTCGTAACCCAAGAGTCCCTTTTCTGGGTGGGCGACAAGGTAGTCGAGCAGGTATCTCATGCTGCGACGGCCGCCGAGGTCGAGGAGTGTCCGGAGAAACTGAAACTTGTTGTTGCATCGTGCTCCGATCAGGAAGACCACAAAGTCTCCTTCAAAGTCTACCGTCATTCGCCCGGCCATGATCTGTTTCATCTATCTCTCCCATGCCGTGTGTGGGATGTTTTACTGGTCGCGTAGTCGTGCTTCTTGGACATGTCACTTGGCCGGGGTTGGTTCCCGCCACATCGGCCAGAGGGACGGCCCGTCGGGTAGACCGATCTCGCCGGTCACCACGAACCCGTGACGGAGATAGAGGCGCCGATTCTCGGGGCTCGTCGCCTCGAGATATGCGGGCGTGCCTTCCCGGTCGCAGCGGTCGAGGACCTCCCGAAGCAGTGCTGAGCCGAGTCCGCGGCCCTGCCAGTGGGGCCTGGTTGCCATGAGGAACAGATACGCGTGGGGTTGGTCTGGATGGTTTTCGTTCATCAGCTCCATGGCGCTGAGCAGTCGTGGGGCGGTTTCCTGGGCTGCATCGGCGAACCAGCCGATCACCTCTTCTGCCTGCTCGGCCGTCGGCTGATCGCCGGGTGGGACCCATACGGCGCCGGCGGCGGCAACGGGGCCGGTGGTGTAGAGCTCGTCGAGGGGGTGGTGTACGTCGACGACAACTTCGAAGCAGGTGGGGAGGAGCATGCGCCGCCGCTCGGGGTCAGGTATCCACCAACTCATGAAGGGGTCGGTCTGGAAGGCGGTCGCAAGGGTCTCGGCTAGCGCCGGGAGGTCCTGGGCGGTGGCCTTCTGGACGTGGAGGTCTGTGGCGTGCTCGATAGCTCGACTGCTCGGCACCGTCATGGCGTATCCGTTCGGTGGTGGGTGTCGGTTGTTCGGCGGCGGTCGTCATGGCATCTCGGCCCGTATTCGGAGGCTCGGCCCCGACTGGGCGCGGCCGTGCCGACGATCGCCGGCTGGTCTCGTGTGGGACGGCCTGGTCAGGCCGAGCACACCGGCATACGGCCCGGGCGCTGGGCGGGAGTAACCCGGCGTGCTCGGGGCCGGCCCCGAGCACGCAGCGCGCTGAGCGCGGTGTCGATCACAGTGGCCCCTCCCGACGCCTTGCGGCGTTGAGGGGAGCGGTCGAAGTATCAACCTGCGAGCTTGCTCGGCCGCTTACTGTCCAATCACTGCGGATTTCCAGCTCCGGCTGGATGCGTTAGGTCGGGCCTACGCTTTGGCTCGGCGCGAGTGCGGCGGGAGGAGGCTGACACCGTGAAGTTCGCTATCCTCGGGACTCTCGAAGTGATCCATAACGGACAGCTGGTGCCGATAGCCGGGAGCCGGGAACGTGCCGTGCTGGCGCTCCTGCTGAGCTCGGCGAATCGCGTAGTCTCCGCGGAGCGGCTGGCGGATGACCTGTGGTGCGGCAACCCTCCCGCCCGTGCCACCCATTCGTTACAGGTCTTTGTGTCCCGGCTGCGCAAGGCACTGCGGGACGCGGGCGGCGAGCCCGTCATCCAGACCCGCCCGCCGGGCTATATCGCTCAAGTCACGCCCGAGAGCCTCGACTCCGCCCGGTTCGAGACGCTGGTCGCGACCGCCCGGCTCCACGCCGCCGGTGGTGCCGAGGACCACGCGGCGGCAACATTCCGGGAGGCCCTTGCCCTGTGGCGAGGCCCGGCCTTGAGTGACGTCGCCGATGCCCCGATGGCCCGAGCTGAGGCGGCCCGGCTCGAGGACGCCCGCCTAGTGGTCACCGAGGAGCGCATCGACGCCGACCTGGCCTGCGGTCGGCACAGCGAGCTGACTGCCGAGCTCGACGCTTTCACCCAGCAGCATCCGCTACGGGAACGGCTGTGGGGTCAACGGATGACCGCGCTCTACCGTTGCGGACGCCAAGTCGAAGCTCTTCGGATCTTCCACGAGTTTCGCCGGTTCCTGGCCGAAGAAGTTGGCCTCGACCCCAGCCCGCGACTAGCGACGCTGGAAACCGCCATCCTCCAGCAGGCACCACACCTGGACTGGAGTCCTCCAGCCCGCCAGGCGACACCGCTAGACGCCCGGCCGGTTGTTGCCCCCGCCCCCCTACCAATGCCCTTCGCCCCGCGCACTCCATTCATCGGCCGGGAGGCAGAACGGGTGAAGCTGGGTCGGCTTCTCGCGGAGGCCAACGCAGGCAATGGCGGTCTTGCCTTGATTGGCGGCGAAGCCGGGGTCGGGAAGACGCGCCTGGTCCAGGCAGTCGCGGGAGACGTCACCGCCAGGGAGTTTCGAGTCCTGGTGGGCCGTTGCTACGAAATCGAGGCGGCTCCGCCGTACACACCGTTCGTGGAGATCCTTGAGGGCGTTCTCGCCAGCGCCCTTAGCCCGGAGGCTTTCCGGGAGCTGCTCGGGGACGATGCCCCGGAGGTGGCCAAGCTGCTGCCGCGACTGCGGCGGATGTTCCCAGATATCCCGCCGCCGCTGGAGCTGCCAGCTGAGCAGGAGCGCCGCTACCTGTTCAACAGCCTGGCCGACGTCATCGCCCGGACAGCTACCACCGAGCCGCTCTTGCTGGTCTTCGACGACCTTCACTGGGCCGACGAGGGAACATTGCAACTCGTCGAACACCTCGCTCAACGCCTGCCCGGGCTGCCGGTACTGGCGGTTGGGACCTACCGCGACACGGAGGTAACACCCACCCACCGGCTAGCTCGTCCGTTGGAGAACCTGCTTCGACAGCACCTGGCCGAGCAGATCAATCTTCAACGCCTCCCTCGCAAGGATGTCGCGGCGCTGCTTCGAGGCCTGAGCGGACAGCAACCGCCACCCGCGCTCGTGGCCGCCGTGCACGCACAGAGCCAGGGCAACCCGTTCTTCGCCGAGGAGGTGTTCAAGCATCTCGCTGAGGAGGGCCGACTCTACGGTGAGGACGGACTGTTCCGCGACGAGGTGGTGATCGCCGAGCTGGACGTGCCCGAGAGCCTGCGTCTCGTACTCGGCCGGCGTCTGGAGCGCCTCGGCGACCACGGGCGCCGAGCGCTGGCCGCCGCCGCTGTCGTGGGCCGGGCCTTCACCTACGAGCTCCTCGAAGCGCTCGGCGAGCTGCCGCCCGATGCCCTCCTCGACGCACTCGATGCCGCCGAACAGGCCCGGTTAGTGGCCCCGATATCCGACGCCACCGACGAGGATCGCCTGCTGTTCTCCCATGAACTCATCCGTCAGACGCTCCTCGCGGGGCTGTCCCAGCCCCGCCGTCGGCGACTTCACCTGCGGGTGGCCGACACACTCGAACGGCTCTACCGCGACGACCTCGATATCCACGCCGCCGAGATCGCCCACCATCTCACCTACGCGGGCTCGGGCGCGGATCGGCATCGGCTCCGCCGTTACCTGACGCTCGCCGGACGGCAGGCCATG
>Ga0137415_10003110_pt1 | contig 16459 bp, 16 predicted proteins | sample CZODoug3_1_1_16f_FD_183082 | JGI IMG/M metagenome (GOLD analysis project Ga0137415, IMG submission 183082) | Vadose zone soil fungal communities from Angelo Coast Range Reserve, California, USA - CZODoug3_1_1_16fungal (Hybrid Assembly) | ecosystem: Environmental > Terrestrial > Soil > Vadose...
TTCATCTCTTGAGTCCCCTGTGCAAAGGACCCATACCGTCACTGTTGCCAGCAAACGAAGCCTGCCACCGGTAAATCGCCGCTGCAGTCGGTCTGGCGTTCTAACTTTGTGCGTGATAGCCCGAGACGGTGCCCTCTTCGGGGCTGGGTGGCGCGTGAGCGAGGGCGCTTGGAATACGACCAAGTCGAATATGGCGGGTTACCGGTAGCGCTTTCGTCGGCACCCGCGAGCCGTTACATCGCGCGACGGCTCGAACCGCAGAGCTGCGGCTGCGGGACGCGTATCGCGGCCGCTGATCTTGGCAAACGTCTGGGAGGTCTAAATCTTGCTGGCTTTGGGTATCGTCCATGTTGTGATCCACTCGGCCAGCAGGTAGGCCGCAAACGCGATTAGGTGACTTGCCCGGATAACCTCAACGGCGCCCAGGGAGCAACGATTCAATGCGAACTGACGGATGCTGGTCAGACCTACGGCGTCAACGTGTCTGGCACCCGTGTCGACGCCAGCAACGTCAAATTCGACATCAAGGCCGACGATCAATCCGAGCCGTGATATGACCCTGGCTCCACCACCTCGCGCCGAGGTCTTCTTGGTGAAGAACCGCCTCAACTCGATCTCGACGCGAGCCGAGCTCGAACTCACCGATCACAATTTGCGCTGCACCGTCAAGGAGTACTCGAAGTGGGTTGAGAAGGCCCTGGGGATTTCAGATCTCAAGTCTCGGCTGCAAGCAGGCGAAGCGGTTGCGGCGTTCGATTTCCGGCGTGATCGGCTGAAGGTCAAGTGGCTCAAGCAATTTCTGAATGCGGGTTTCGAGGTTAGTGAAGGGGGCTCGCTCCGTTGGCTGGTGTCCCTCGTTTATCCCACGGGAGTCCTAGCATTGGTGGAGGTGGTGGATGGGTGGGACGTCCACAATCAGTGGCGGCAAGCTCTGCCTCCGAATTGACCCGCGGGTTCCGACGTTATCGGGCTGCGCAGCTTCCCGCGGCCCAACAATCAAAGCGAATACGGTGCCCTTTTCATGGATAATGGCGAGTATCCATGAGGGTCTCGTAAAGGATTGGCAGAGAACACAACTCGCGGGTTATATCAGCAAGTCCCTTCAGATCATGCGACTCTCCTGTTCTGAGCGACGACTAGCACCATTGGATAGCTGGATCGGACAGTCGGGTCTCCGGTCATTGGATGTGCTCATCGACGGACGACACGGGCGTCACATGACGAAACAAAGGACGCCTTGGCCCGCCGACCGTACGCGGACCTCAGCGTCACCGCCTACCTAGCGGCGACGGGGCGGCTGATACCTACAGCTGAGCAAGCATCACCGCTTGTCTACCGCTCGAATGTTATGCGGAGGGAGTATCCGGGAAAGCCAAACGACGCTTGAAGGTCTACCAATACGACGAGCATTCGCGGTTGCGGCAGCAGGCGCTCGAGGTACTCAACGACACTGGGGCTCTCGGCGCTGCACGTGCCCGAGGAGTCACGCCAGCAATGCCCGCGCCATGACGACGCGCTGAATCTGATTGGTGCCTCGTAGATCTGCGTGATCTTTGCGTCGCGCATCATGCGTTCGACCGGGAAATCGACGGTGTAGCCGGCGCCGCCGAACAGCTGCACGGCGTTGGTGGTGACCTCCATCGCGACGTCGGAGGCAAAGCACTTCGCGGCCGACGAGATAAAGCTCAGCGTCAACAGGCGGCAGATCTTGATATCGAGTTCGTCGCCGGTCATGGATAACTCATGGCTGCGGCTGCCCCTCCGAGTCGTGCACGGGGCGGGGACTTTTACCTGGCCACCAGTGGGGACATCAACTTGGCCATTGACAATGCCTCGCCGACGGCACGGCAGGATGACCAACCGCATGACGACGCCATGACGGCGCAGGGTCCACTTGACGGCCGATGCAGGTAGATCAGTAATGGTAGGAAGCGAATGACTCGGCCATGGCCCTATCGGGCATCTGTCGGTGGGTCTGGGGTGGAGTGGTTGGCACCAAGCCCTCTACCTCGATAGTCGACCGAACGATGCCGGAGCCGGGTCAAGCGGGTCGATCGCTGGGAACCAGCTGGGTTTTGATCCCCTCGCCGCGTCGAACCACTTCAAGTGCGTGCGCAATGTCGTTGAGGCCGATGCGTTCGGTGATGTAGGAGTCGCCGTCGAGTAGTCCTTCGGAAAGTAGTCGCATCGCACGATGCAAGGTACGTTGCAGCGATTGTGACCCCGTGATCGTCAGCTCACGGGCGAAGATGTCGTATGGGGATACCGTGGCGCGTGCGTCCGGTCCAGATACACCGAACACGTGGAATCGTCCGGCGCGCCGAACGGCTGCCAACCCGGATTCGAAGCCGGAGACTGAGCCTGACGCCTCGATGACCACGTCCCAACCTTCGGACTGTTCAAGTTCAACGGTCACAGCGCCAACTCTGCGAGCCCCAAAATTTAGCGCACGGTGACGCCGTCCTTCGGCCCGCTCGACTACGTCAACGATTGCGCCAGCGGCTGTAAGCAGTTGGCAGAGCATCAGACCTGTGGGACCGGCACCGATGATGAGCACGGAGTTCCCTGGACCGACAGGGCCAAGGCGGTCCAACGCGTGAAGTACACAAGACAAAGGCTCGGCCAGTGTTGCCCATTGGCGTGGCACAGATGATGGCACGACTTCGGCGTCAACTGCTCGGATGCGAATGTAGTCGGCGAAGCCGCCCGGAAGTGTGACGCCGTAACCCTCCCAATTCCTGCAGAGGTTGGTTTGTCCGGCGCGACAGTCACTGCAGTAGCCACAGGCCACCACCGGATCGACGACTACAAAGTGTCCCTGTAGCTCGCGGCTTACCTCAGATCCGATCGCTACGACAGTGCCTCCGATCTCGTGTCCAGGGATCAACGGGTACATAGCTGCGGGGTAGTCGCCACCGAATATGTGCAGGTCCGTGCCGCAGACGCCGCAACTGTCGACCTCAACGACGAGGTCGTGGGGGCCGGGCGTGGGATCCTCGACGGACTCCACTCGGGCATCGTCTGGTCCGGAAACGACTACTGCGCGCATCATGATCCTTTCTCGAAGGTGCTAAGAGAATTGGCGGATACGATCATTCATCCTCACTCTCAAATGGTGGGTGTCATTTCGTGGTGGGTGGCGACGACTCGGTCGTCGAGGCCCTTGAGCGGAACCGTCGACACTGGAGGCTGAGAAAGCCGCGCAGATAGCGGAACTTACTCGCCTGGCGTAGAGACGTCGCCGCTGGTGTATTCGCGCAGTTTGTCCAGGCGGTGGTAGGCATCGATCACCCGGACGGTCCCCGACTTGGAACGCATGACTATGGACTGTGTGTGCGCTCCGCTGCCGGTGTACCGCACGCCTCGTAGGAGGTCTCCGTCGGTGACTCCCGTGGCGCTAAAGAACACGTTTTCACCTGCTACGAGGTCTTGAGTAGTCAATACCTGGTTGGGATCGTGTCCTGCGTCTATCGCCTTCTGTCGTTCGGCGGCGTCGGTGGGGGCCAGCCTGGCCAGTAGTTGTCCGCCCATGCATCTCATCGCTGCAGCGGCGATGATCCCCTCCGGGGTTCCACCGGTACCGATGAGCATGTCGGTTCCCGAGTCGGGCCTAGCGGCCGCGATTGCCCCGGCGACGTCACCGTCTGCGATCAGTCGGATCCGAGCTCCGGCATCGCGGACCTGCCGAATCAGATCAGCGTGACGCGGACGATCGAGGATGCACACCGCTAGGTCCGATGGTGAGCACTTCTTCGCCTTGGCGACCTTGCGCAGATTTTCCGCTACCGGTGCGGTGATGTCGATTGCATCGGCAGCTTCGGGTCCGACGGCGATCTTGTCCATGTAGAACACGGCGGAGGGGTCGAACATGGCACCACGTTCGGCAACGGCAAGCACCGTGATTGCATTGGGTAATCCCTTGGCCATCAAGGTGGTGCCGTCGACGGGATCGACGGCGAAGTCGCAATCGGGACCGATGCCGTTTCCAACCGCTTCGCCGTTGTAGAGCATCGGTGCTTGGTCTTTTTCGCCCTCGCCGATCACGACGATTCCGCGCATGGATACGGAGGCCACCAGTCGGCGCATTGCGTCGACGGCGGCTCCGTCTCCACCTTCCTTGTCACCGCGACCCACCCAGCGACCAGCGGCCATCGCGCCGGCCTCGGTTACGCGCACCAGCTCGAGAGCAAGGTTGCGGTCCGGGCGCATGTAGAGGCTCGGGGCTGCGGTGAGAGTCATTGCGGCGCTTTCCGTTCTGCCTGTTCGTTCAGTTGACTAACCCGGCTAGTTGATCCGCTCGCCCGTTTGGGGATTGAACAGATGCACCGCACCGTCGGGGTGCCTGCGCAGTCTGACGGTGTCTGCCAAGCGAGCCCCGGTGTGGGATAGCGAGCGGGCGACGAGCTGTTCGCCGTCTCCGGTGTGGGTGTACACGTAGGCCTCGCTGCCAAGATCTTCGACCAGGTCCACCACGACCTCGATGTCCCCGGTGTCGGACAGTTCGAGGTGCTCCGGCCGGATCCCGACGGTGACCTCAGAGAGTCCGGCGCTGTCGATCTTCGCTAGGTCATCCCGTTCCAACCGCAGTGTCGAGTTCTCGCCTACGCGAACACCGTCCGCTGTGACGGGAAGGGTCACCAGATTCATTGCGGGCGAGCCGATGAAGCCGGCGACGAATGCATTGGCGGGCCTGTCGTAGAGCTCGTTGGGCGAGGCGAACTGTTGCAGCTTGCCGAACCGCAGCACCGCGACGCGGTCGCCCATCGTCATCGCCTCGACCTGGTCGTGGGTGACGTAGACGGTGGTGGTGCCCAGCCGTCGTTGCAGCGCGGCGATCTGGGTGCGGGTCTGCACGCGCAGCTTGGCGTCCAGGTTGGACAACGGCTCGTCCATGCAGAACACCTGCGGCTCGCGCACGATCGCGCGACCCATCGCCACGCGCTGACGCTGACCGCCAGACAGCTTGGCGGGCTTGCGGTCCAGGAACTCGGACAGGTCCAAAACCTTCGCCGCCTCCTCCACCTTCTTGCGCCGTTCATCGGCAGACACCCCGCGCAGCTTCAGCGCGAAGCCCATGTTCTCGGCGACCGTCTTGTTGGGATACAGCGCGTAGTTCTGGAACACCATCGCGATGTCGCGGTCCTTGGACGGCACGCCGGTCATGCTCTTGCCGCCGATCTCGATGGCGCCCTCGTCGATGTCCTCGAGCCCGGCCAGCATGCGCAGCGCGGTGCTCTTGCCCGAGCCGGACGGCCCGACGAGGACGACGAACTCCCCGTCGGAGATGTCGAGGTTGAGCGCGTCAACCGCAAGCTTGTCCGAACCCTCGTAGATGCACGACGCGTTCTTATAGTTGATTGATGCCATTGGTCCTTCTCCGTGTTTCGTGAGTTGTTTGCAGGTCTGGTTGAGTTCTTTATTTGATGGCGCCGAACGAGAGTCCGCGCACCAGCTTGTTTTGGGCGAACCACCCGCACAGGATCACGGGCAGCGCGGCCATGGTTGCCGCCGCCGACAGCACGGCCCAGTACTGACCCTCACCGGCGATGAATCCGACCAGGTACACCGGCATCGTCTGAGCGTTCACCGCGGTCAGGTTGACCGCGAAGAAGAACTCGTTCCAGGCGAAGATCACGCAGATCAACGCAGTGGCCGCGATGCCGGGCGACACCAGCGGCAGGATCACCTCGCGCACCGACCGCCACAAGCTGGCGCCATCCAGGCTGGCCGCCTCGAGCAGCTCACCGGGAACCTCGAGGAAGAACGACCGCATCATCCACACCGCGATGGGCAGGTTCATCGAGGTGTAGAGGATGACCAGCGCCCAGATGTTGTCCAGCAGACCGATGTTGGACACGATCACGTACAGCGGCAGGATCGCCGCCACAATCGGCAGCATCTTGGTGCTCATGAAGAAGAACAACGCGTCCTGCGTCTTGCGGACCGGCCGTAGCGACAGCGCGAACGCCGCCGGAGTCCCCAGTGCCAGCACCAGGACCGTCGAAATGACGGTGGCGAAGATGGAGTTCAGCATCGCGGGCCCGATGCCCTGGTCGAACACCGCGGCGAACTGATCCAGCGTCGGGGTGAACAACAGCTTCGGCGGACTGGTCGCCGCGTCGCCCTCGGATTTGAAGGCCGTCAGCACCATCCAGAACACCGGGAAGAAAAACCCGAGTCCGACGAGCCACGCCACCACTCCCCACGGACTGAACTTGCGGCTCTTCTTCTTCGAAGGTATAGCCGTATCCGTTGTGGCCGTGCCCTTCTCAACTGTTGTGGTCATCTCAGGCCGCCTCTTCCTTGCCGGAGAATGATTTGAAGATCAACCGAAGCGCGCAGCTGGCGATGAACATCGTGAAGATCACCACAACCACCCCCATGGCCGCGGCCTGGCCCATGTCGAAGCCGAGGAACGCGCGCTGATAGATGTAGAACGGCAGGTTCGCACTGGCGATGCCCGGCCCGCCTTGGGTCAGCATGAAGATGGCGTCGAACGTGTTGACCAGATAGATCGCGCCGAGCACGACACCCAGTTCGATGAAGCGCCGAAGGTGGGACAGCGTCAACTCCCGGAAAAGTTGAAACGCGCCCGCACCGTCGACTCGACCGGCCTCCAGGATGTCGCGAGGCATCGACTGGAGGCCGGCGAGGATCAGCAGCATCATGAACGGCGTCCACTGCCAAATCAGCACGACCATCACCATCGTCAGCGGGAACTGACCGATCCAGTCCACCTTGCCGATCCCCACCAGCGACAGCACCCAGTTCAAGATGCCGTTGGTCGGGTCGAGGATGGTGGTCTTCCAGATCAGCGCCGCCGCAACGGGTGTGACCAGGAACGGTGTGATCAGCAACGTCCGCACCACCCCGCGCCCCAGGAACGCCCGGTCCAACAGCAACGCAAGCAGTAGACCGAGGAACGCCGACACGATGACGACCACGACGATCAATATGACGGTGTTCAGCGCCACCCGCCAGAACTGGCTGTCCTTGACCACCGCGATGTAGTTGTTCAGCCCCACGAACTGACGTGAACCCGGGCGAACCAGGTTCCACGACAGAGTTGAGTAATAGAGAGTGAACAAGAACGGAATCTGCGTGACGACGATCATGAAGATCAGCGCCGGAAGCAACGGACCGCGCCGTCGCCAACCCTCCGCTCGACTCACGCCGACGTCCTGCTTTTGCGTGATTCTCGCAACGTGCTCTGCGACCTCGGCGGCAGATTCTTGATCTGACATGCTTGTGGTTGTCATCGCGTCCCCTGGTAGCTCTTGCCGACGACCACGGCGTATTCCTGTGCTTGGTTGAGCGCGTCGTCAACGGACTTCTGCCCGGCGATCGCCGCGCTGATCTGCTGGCTCACCCGCGTCCCGAGATCCTGGAACTCCGGAATCCCGACGAACTGCACCCCGGTGTACGGAACCGGCTGCACCGTGGGCTTATTCGGGGTCGAATCTTGAATCGACTTCAAGGTCAGCGGACCGTAGGACTTCGAGATCGCCTCATACTCCGGCAGGCTCGTGTAGGTCGAAGTCCGGCTGCCCGGTGGAACACGGGCCCACCCCAGCTTTTCACCGACCAGCTTCAGGTAGTCCTTACTGGTCATCCACGAGATGAACTTCCACGCAAGATCCGGGTTCTTCGCGGCCTTCGGAATGCCTAGCGCCCAGGTGTAGAGCCACCCAGAGTTGGGCTTCTCGGCGATCGGGGCAGGCAGATACCCGATCTTGCCCTGCAGGTCGGGGTAGGTCTTCGGGTCCTCGAGCACCGAGACCGCCGATGTCGCGTCGTACCACATCGCCGTTTGGCCCTGGCCGAACAGGTTGGCGCACTCCTGGAATCCCGCCGACGACGCGCCCAATTCACCTGAGCGCTTAACCAGGTCGACGTAGAAATTGACGGCCTTCTTGACTTCGGGGCTGTTGAGTTGGGCGTTCCAGTTCTCGTCGAACCAGCGGCCGCCGAAGGTATTGATCACCGTGTCCAGCGGGGCCAGCAGCTCGCCCCAGCCGGGCTTGCCGCGGAGGCAGATACCTGCCCGGTCATCGGTCTTGAGCTTGTCCGCCCACCCCGCAACTTCCTGCCACGTCGGCTGATAGTTCGGATCCGGATTGACCTTGATGCCGGCTTGTTCGAACATGTCTTTGCGGTACATCAGGAACGACGACTCACCGTAGAACGGGACCGCATACATGTTGCCGTTATAGGACAGCGAGTCGCGCAGCGACGGGATGAAATCGCTCTCCTCGTAACCTTGCGTCTTCTTGGCGTAGTCCGAAAGGTTGACCAACCAATCGACTTTGCCCCATTGCGGTGCCTCGAAGTTGCTGATCATCACGACATCGAACTCGCTACCACCCATCGCGGTCGACATCGTGATCTTCGCGCGCGACTGATTCTCCGACAGCGTGATGAACCGCAGCTTCGTACCAGGATTTTCCGCCTGAAACTCCGACGCCAGTTTCTCGGCGTCGGTCATCTGCGCATTGGCCACCATCGCGATGTTGATGACGTTTTCCCCGGCTCCAAATGAGCCAGCGCCGGAACAGCCGGATAAGATGAGTATGATTGTGATGCAAAGGCTTAACGCCCGTGCGATAGCAGCGAGATGCCGTCTCATGGCAAGCTCCTCAGATAATCTGTTTGACGATTGTTGGCCCTTATTTGGGCAGCAAGAGGCACGCGACTCGTGCGCTCTTCGCGCTGAGCCGTACTAGTGAGGTCGATTTAGGTTCAGTTGTCGGCGTTTTCGCGATAGTTACATATCAAGCACCTTCGCTAGGGAGCAGAGACACCTTGATAGAGTCGGATCCTCGCCCGACAAGGTCGATGCCGGCACGGAACTCTTCCAGGGGCAGCTGGTGGCTGCAAATGCGGTCCAGCGGCAAAGTTTTAGCTTCGATCATGGAGATGGCCGTCGGCCAGCAGTACGGGCCTAGGTGCGCGCCAAGGACATCCAGTTCCTTGACGTCACTGATGACGGTCCAGTCGACAGTGACCGGGGCGGCAAAGACCCCGTATTCGACGTAGCGACCAAGTTTTCGAAGCAGACCTAGACCTTGGGGGACTGCTGAGGGATGGCCGGTGGCATCGAGGTAAACGTCCGCGCCGTACCCCTCGGTGAGATCGCGCACGACTGTTTCAGCGTCATCGGTGCCGATGTTGATGGTGATGTCGGCGCCACACTGTGCGGCCAAGTTCAGTTTCGCCGGCACGTGATCTAGTGCAATCACGTGTGCTGGGCTCTTTGCGGCTGCCCCGGCGACCATGCCCAACCCGATCGGTCCGCAGCCAGCGACAACTATCACGTCGCCGAACTCGATTCGTGCGCGCTCCACGGCATGTAGCGCGCATGACAGAGGCTCCGCGAAAGCTGCATGTGCTGCGGGAATGTCGGGGGATACCTTGTGCACGATGGCGTCCGCTGGATAGATCATGTACTCGGCCATCGCACCGTTCACGCTGCGGCGAAAGCCGAAGATGCTGTGCGGCGCGCACATCCAATACTGACCACGCCGACAGAAACGGCATTTCCAGCAAGGCACGATCTGCTCCGCCACGGCTCGATCACCAACGTCGACGCCCCAGCGCTGTCGGCCTATATCGTCGATCGCCACGATCTCGCCGACGAACTCATGGCCGGGGATTGCCAGTAGGTCGACGTTGGGTGGGACTGGGCCGTCACCCCAGTACATCGGTGCGCCGTGGTAGCACTTGAGGTCGCTTGCGCAGATTCCAACCGCGTGCACTTTGACGAGTGCCTCGCCTGGACCCGGGACCGGCACGGGGACTTGCTCGAGGCGGTAGTCCTCTCGTCCGTGGATCACAACCGCCTGCATCGTCGGATTCAACTTTGGAGCCCTCCTGTGCTTCTGAGCGTGTGCTGATTACCGGTCATGCGCGTGAGTGCGATGCTGGGACAGCATCCGTGGTTTGGCTAACGACGCGGTCGCGATCTTGTAGCGGGCGGGACTGGTCTACGGAATCGGTGACTGTTACTGCCACACCGGATTCTTTGGGCGAGAACAGGGTTCCTTCGTGCTGGACGGCGGCAGCGCCCCACTGCAAGGCGGTGCCGAGCGCTTGGGTGCGGCCCTGGCGACAACTGAGGTACCCCGCCAGCATCGCGTCACCCGCCCCGACGGTGCTCACCACGTTGGTTACGGGAGCATGGCCCCATAACGCGCCGTCGGCGTCAACGAGCACCGCGCCGTCAGCGCCGAGGCTCGCGAGCACTGTGCGTGCACCGCGGCGGCGTACCTCGTTAGCGGCTTCGATGACCTCCTCGAGTGTCGTCGGCGTTGCGCCGGTCAGTTCCGCGAGTTCATGCACGTTGGGCTTGACGAGGTCCGGGTGTGCGTGCAGGCTCTGCGTCAACGGCTCACCAGAAGTGTCGACGGCAACCGGCACGCCGTGACGGCGGCCCAGTTCGACCAGCTCGCCGTACCAGTCGTCAGGAACGCCGGTTGGCAGACTGCCGGCACACACCAGCCAATTGGCGCCACCCAAGTTGCTTGCGACTGCGCTGATCAAACGGTCGCGTTCCGCGCCGCTGAGTAGCGGTCCGGGCTCGTTGACCTTGGTAACAGTTCCGTCAGGTTGGGTGAGGCTGATGTTGCTGCGGATGTCTCCATCGATGGGCACGATGACTGTGTCCAGCCCGGATGTAGAGAGCATCTGTTGTAACTGCGCGCCAACTGGTCCGCCAGCGGTGACAATGGCGCGTGCTGGCACGCCATGGGCGTGGAGCGCGAGGGCAACGTTAACGCCTTTTCCGCTCGGCTCACTCCAGCTACGGCGACTGCGGTTAACGGAGCCGAGCGCGAGTTGGTCGACAAATACCGTCCTATCCACGCTGGGGTTCGGTGTCAGGGTGACGATCATGTCCGCTCCACTTCGATTCCGGCGGTGCGCAGCTCGGTGCACTGGGCGTCGGTGAGCCCCTTGTCACTGATCAGCACATCGATGTCGTTGAGGTCGCCGTGTTTGGTGCCATTGATGACGCCAAACTTGGTGTGGTCTGCGAGTAGGACGCGCTTGGCTGCGCAATCAAGCATTAGTCGCTTGACCGCGGCCTCGTCGGGGTCTGGGGTCGTCAATCCACGTGACGTCGAGATGCCGTTCGTACCCAGGAAGGCGACGTCGACGTTGATCTCGGCGAGCGCGCGCATCGCCCAATCACCGACTTCTGCGAAGGTCTTGTTGCGTAGTCGACCACCCAAGGTGACCACAGTCAGCCTCGGGCGGGTGAGCAACGCGACGGCCAACGGCACCGTGTTCGTGTAGACCGTGAGATCTCGGTCCCCCGGGAAGATCTCGACCAACTTGGCCGTCGTCGACCCCGCGTCGATCAGCACAGAGCCTTGAGCCGGGAGGTGCTTGAGCGCCGCCTGTGCAATGCGCGCCTTCTCGGACGCGAACTGGGTCCGTGTCTCGACCGCGGGCTCGAAGGAAAGGGACTGAACCAGAACGGCGCCACCATGTACACGGCGAAGGAGCCCTTGCCGCTCCAAAGCGATGAGATCCTTGCGGATCGTTTCGCCCGTGACCCCCAATGACTCGGAGATCTCGACGGCGTCGACTCGGCCGAGGGTCATCAGCCGTTCGAGAATGTGATTCTTACGCTCGTCGGCGAAGGGGGTGCGGGAGTCATCGTTGCCAGCGGCCATAACCGCTGATCCTCGTTGCTGACGATGTCCGCGTCGAGATGCTCGATGGTGCACTTGCCTCGCCCCGGTCATCGGACCGACACCGCAGAGTCCGACGGAGCGGCGGCCGCAGCCGCCCTGACAGCCAAGAGTGCGGCTCCCCGAGCGCCTGCCTCGTTGACATCGGCTCGCACCAACTCGCCAAAGCGCCTGCGCTTGACGGCGATGAGCCCCTCGCTATGTGACCACCCACCGGTGACCACCAACGCCCGGTGCGCACCGCTCACGAAGCTCATCGCGTCGTGGATATCGGCGGCCTGCTGGGTAACCGCTTCGAGCGCGGCTCGCCACAAGTGGGCTGGACCGTCGCCATCGGCGATGCCAAGGATGTCCAAGCGCCCGAATGGTGGCGCGGAGACCTCGACGTCTGGAATGGGTAGCGCCATCGCTTCTGCATCGAGTGCGGGGAGGTCCGCCCTATCCTTTCCGAGCAGCGCGAGGATGCGCTGCAACGCCAGACCGCCCTGCGTCGCACCGAGCAGACACCAATGATCGGCGACCACGTGCCACCCCGTCGTAATACCGGCCTCTGCGAGGTCAGCGACGACCAGCGGCGACAGCTTCGGTGGAATGGTGCGGATCAGTGCTTCGGCGGTTCCACACGAATCCAACTCGTCACCCGGACCGTCTGCTCCAGCGCCGATGACGGCCGCCTGGTGATCGTGGCCGGCAACGGTGAGGACCGCACCCTTCAACCGCGAGAGACCCGCGGCGTCGCCCACTCGACCCAGGGGGGTACCAGCGATCACCAGCGGCGGCATCAAAGACTCGCTAGCCCCTGACCACTCCAGGGTCTCGTTCCACCAAGAACGCTGGGCCAGACGCAGCCACCCGGTACGCGAAGCCAGCGACTGCTCGGTGGCTTCTTCGCCGCCCAGTCCGCGCACGATCCACTCGGCGACGTTGAGACGCCGGACCGCGCGACGTGCCTCGGGCATGTTGTCCAGGAGCCACCGATGCTTGGTGAGCGACCACTGCTGACGCAGCGGCAACCCAGTCATGGACGAAAAGTCTTGTGGCGCAATCGCGTGCCGTAGGTGCGCCAGCTCGGCGCCATCGCGGGTGTCATGCCAGGCAATCAGAGGAGCGACGGGTTCGCCGCGGGCATCCAGCAGTACACCGGCCTCCCCGAGGCTGGTTACACCGACGCCGCCGATACGACCCGGAGGGCAGTCGCTCAATGCTTCCGCGACCGCCGACTTGGCAGCGTCCAAGAGAGCCATCGCGTCGAGTTCCGCACCGGTCGACGTGAACGTCCACGGCGTGGCCGCGCGTCCCGACGAGACCGGATCGCCAGCCTCGGTGAACACGACCGCCTTGCTGGTCTGGGTCCCGACATCGAGACCGACGAAGAACATGTCCCGCATCTCTCTTCCCTGGCTGTGTGACCTTGCCCACTTGGATAATGATGGATATAGTTGTATTTCGTTGGTGGATTGTCAAGAGGCTCGCACCAGATGATCTCCGGACGTGAGCCAGCACCGATGCCGACCAGGCACGGACAGATAGGAAGGACGGCATTCGATGCCGCTCGCCCAAACCGCGGAACTCATAGCCGCCGCACACCGTGCAGGTCGGGGGGTGCTCGCTTTCAACGTCATCACCCTTGAGCACGCCGAGGCCATCGTCGCTGGTGCCGAACAAGCGGGTAGTTCCGTGATCCTGCAGATCAGCGAGAACGCCGTGAAGTTTCATCACGGTCGGCTCGGCCCAATCGCGGCGGCAGCAGTCGCGGTGGCAGTAGAGGCATCGATTTCCGCCTCAGTCCACCTCGATCACGTCGAGGATCTAGACCTGCTGCACGCGACTGCCGGAACTGGTGCAAGTTCTGCGATGTTCGATGCCTCGAAGATGGAGTACAGCGACAACGTGGCCGCGACGGCCGCCGCTGCCCAATGGGCACACGAACACGGCCTCTTCCTTGAGGCTGAACTCGGCGAAGTCGGCGGCAAGGATGGGGCGCACGCCTACGGTGTGCGGACCGACCCGTCGGAAGCAAAAGCGTTCGTGGATGCCACCGGTGTCGACGCACTCGCCGTCGCCGTGGGTAGCTCGCATGCGATGTCAGAGCGGACGGCGACGCTGGACTTCGACCTGATCGCGCTCCTGAAGGCGGCGGTGCCCGTGCCTCTCGTGCTGCATGGTTCATCGGGGGTATCTGATGAAGACTTGCGCAAAGCGGTCGGCGCGGGCATCACGAAGGTCAACGTGGGAACGCTACTCAACGTGGAGTTCACCGCTGCGGTGCGGGACCACCTCGCCGCCAATGACGCGGTGACCGACCCGCGGAAGTACCTCGTGCCGGCGCGTGTGGCCATCGCCGGCGCCGTCGCCTCGATGATCTCCGCAATCGACTAGCGCTCACCGACCGCTGCACAGTTACCGTGCCGCGGCAGCGCACCTCGGCAGCCCACTGGATTAGAAGGGATCACCAATGCCGATCGCCACACCCGAGGCTTACCGCCAGATGCTCGAGAACGCCAAGACCGGGTCCTATGCGTTCCCGGCGATCAACTGCGTTGGCTCCGAGGCGATTAATGCCGCGCTGAAGGGGTTCGCCGACGCGGGCAGCGACGGGATCATCCAGTTCTCGACCGGCGGCGCGGAGTTCGGCTCGGGCCTCGGGGTCAAAGACATGGTCACCGGGGCGGTGGCGCTGGCCGAATTCGCCCACGTCGTCGCGGAGAAGTATCCGATCACCGTCGCGCTGCACACCGACCACTGCCCGAAGGACAAGCTCGACACCTACGTCCGGCCGCTGCTTGCCATCTCCGCGGAGCGCGTGGCCAAGGGCAAGAATCCGCTGTTTCAGTCGCATATGTGGGACGGCTCGGCGGTGCCGATCGACGAAAACCTGTCCGTCGCCAAGGAACTGCTCAAGGAAGCCGCCGCGGCCAAGATCATCCTCGAGATCGAGACCGGCGTGGTCGGCGGCGAGGAGGACGGCGTCGAAGCCGAAATCAACGACAAGCTCTACACCACCCCCGAGGACTTCGAGAAGACCATCGAGGCGCTCGGCGCCGGTGAGCACGGCAAGTACTTGCTGGCCGCGACGTTCGGCAACGTGCACGGCGTATATAAGCCGGGCAACGTCAAGCTGCGCCCCGACGTCCTTGCGCAGGGCCAGAAGGTAGCGGCAACCAAGCTCGGATTATCCGAGGACGCAAAGCCTTTCGACTTCGTGTTCCACGGCGGTTCGGGATCGCTGAAGTCCGAGATCGAGGACTCGCTGAGGTACGGCGTCGTGAAAATGAACGTCGACACCGACACCCAATACGCCTTCACCCGCCCGGTCGCGGCGCACATGTTCACCAACTATGACGGCGTACTGAAGATCGACGGCGAGGTCGGCAACAAGAAGACTTATGACCCGCGCGTGTATCTCAAGAAGGCCGAGGCCTCGATGGCCGAAAGGGTTGTTGAGGCATGCAACGACCTGGGTTCCTCTGGACGCAGTATCAGCGTCTGATCGACTTCAGGCCCGCCCCGAAGGACAGTGCACGATGCGCCACGACGAACAGTCGGCTGTGCCGGCCGCCGACTCCAACAAAGCGCAGCCGAGGCCGGAACCGACTCGCAACAGCGAGCCAAAGCTGCCGTTCGCCAGCGAGTCCAAACGAAGGCGCGAACTACTCCGCTTCGCCAAAGTCTGGGCCCCGTACGGCGGCGCGCCACATGAGGAAATCTTCGTCGCCTACGGCCTTCGCCCTGACCAGTTCTATGCCCAGCTGGCGGTATTGCTGCTGGACGCCACAGATGAAGAGCTGACACTGCTCCAGGCACAGCTGATCCGAGAGCAATGTGTCGAACATCTCGGCAGGAACGCGGTGGAAACCATCGAATCGCGACGGCGCCTAGAAGGCATGCAGACTCGGTTGCGGTTCAGTCCCCCAGCTGGCGGCGAATAGACGTGCCAATACCGGAGATTCGGCTTCGCGCTCCAACGCCAGATCTTTTGTCGCTGCCGTGGGACAAACCGCTCTCGGACTGGATGATGCCCGAGGTTGCACTTCGGGACATCGCGGTCGGACCTAGTCGGCATCTCGTCAAGTTCGTCGACGCCGACGACCGTCTATGGGCGTTGAAGGATCTGCCGCCACGGATCGCCGTCAGGGAGTACGAGGTGCTGCGACGGATGGAGGAGTTGGGTCTTCCGGCGGTCCGTCCGGCGGGGCTTGTCGTCCAACCCGATTTCGATACGGCGATTCTGGTCACGCAGTATCTCGAAGGATCGTGGCAATATCGCCGCCTCCTGATGCGCCTCCCGCCTGACCAGCCGACACATCGAGCCCGGTTGTTCGACGCGATGGCGAACCTCTTGGTTAACGGTGTTGTGCAGCATCGTCACGATCAAGCGGTCGTGGTTGATAGTTGCCCATCGCGCCACTTCGGTATGTGACTGTGCAGGTCGCTATTGTCGGGCCCCGGGATCAAGGCCTCGCGCAGGTTCGAAAAATGGACACGAGCGTGAGACAAACGCACTGGACATCACGTGAGACAAGTTGTGTAAGTGCACGCCACTGGACCGCGGTTGGACACCAAACTTGAGAAGCTACGTGTGCCACGAACGTGGAAGGGAGTTCTGTTTGTAGATAGAGCTTTTGGACATGGTGCTGTGCAGGAGATGAAGGTTTGGCCCTTCGCAGCCGCCCTGCGGTGGGTGGCTGTAAACCACCACATGCTGCGTTGGCTGAAGACCGTCGTGGTGAGCGATGTGGAAAAGGCGCACGAGATGCGTCAGGTGG
>Ga0137415_10003111_pt1 | contig 16459 bp, 17 predicted proteins | sample CZODoug3_1_1_16f_FD_183082 | JGI IMG/M metagenome (GOLD analysis project Ga0137415, IMG submission 183082) | Vadose zone soil fungal communities from Angelo Coast Range Reserve, California, USA - CZODoug3_1_1_16fungal (Hybrid Assembly) | ecosystem: Environmental > Terrestrial > Soil > Vadose...
CAGATGAAAATTGTGGCCTCCACCGAGCGAGCCTTTCTCCCTGCACTTAATAAAGTGGCGTCGCGTGCCCGCGTGCAAGGGACTGCCGTCGAGAAGACGGTCAAGTCGATTCTGCAAGCCGTGGAACGGGGCGGCGATAAGGCCGTCCTCCGCTATTCCAAACAGTTCGACCGCGTCTCCATGAAGGACACGGGGCTGCGCGTCACCCCCGAAGAGATCAAAGAGGCCTACTTCCACATCCGGAAAGACGAGGGCGACGCACTCCGGTTTGCAGCCAAGCGGATCACGGCGTTCCACGAACGCCAGCGCATCAAGACCTGGATGTATCATGACAACGAGGCGACGCTGGGGCAGGTGGTCACGCCGGTCGATGCAGTCGGGGTGTACGTGCCGGGGGGCAAGGCCGTCTATCCCTCGTCGGTCTTGATGTGCGCAATTCCGGCCAAGGTCGCGGGCGTCTTCCGTGTGGTGATGTGTACGCCGCCACAAAAAGGCCCGATCAATCCTTATTTACTGGTCGCAGCCGACATCGCCGGCGTCACGGAGATCTATCGTGTCGGGGGCGTGCAAGCCATCGGAGCGATGGCCTATGGGACAAAGACGATCCAACGCGTCGACAAAATCGTGGGCCCCGGGAATATTTATGTCGCGACGGCCAAGCGGCTCCTCTACGGCACGGTCGGAATCGACATGGTGGCAGGTCCGAGCGAACTGCTCGTCGTCGCGGATGGCGACGCCAAACCGGCGCATGTCGCGGCCGATCTTCTCTGCGAAGCCGAGCATGACGAAGATGCGCAGGTCTATCTCGTCACCACATCGGCTCAGTTGGCGAAGGACGTGGTGGAACTCATCGGCAGCCAGTTGAAGGGGCTACAACGGGAAAAGATCGCAGCGAAGTCCATCGCGCGCCATTCGGTGGCCTTCGTAGTCACCACGATGGAGGAAGCCATCAATGTGGCCAACGAGATTGCCCCGGAACATTTGACTCTCTCGGTCGATGAGCCGTTTGAGTATTTAGAGAAAATCCGTCACGCGGGGGCGCTCTTCTTGGGCCGGTACACTCCTCCGTCGGTTGCGGATTATGTCGCTGGCCCGAATCACGTCTTGCCGACCGGCGGGACGGCGCGTTTCTTTTCGGCACTCTCCGTCCACGATTACATCAAGGTGAGCAACATCGTGCACTATACGCGCGAGGAGTTGAGCAAGGTGAAAGATCATCTCGTTCGGTTGGCCCACATTGAAGGGTTCGACGCGCATGCCAAGTCGGCCCAAAGCAGGTTCTCATGAAGAAGAACGGATCGGCACCAAGGCAGGCATCGATTCATCGTGCGACCAAAGAGACAGATATCCATGTCGAATGGGCACTGGACGGCAGCGGGCAGGGAAAGATCGACACAGGGATTCGCTTCTTCGACCACATGCTGGAGTTGATGTCCAAGCACGGCTTCTTCGACCTGACGGTCCAGGCCAAAGGCGACATCGATATAGACGAGCACCACACGGTAGAGGATGTCGGCATCGTCATGGGCCAAGCTCTGCACCAGGCCCTCGGCGAGAAGGCAGGCATCAAGCGATTTGGATTTGCCTCGGCGCCGCTTGATGAGACACTGGCCCAGGTCACCGTCGATCTCAGCGGACGGCCCTATCTTGTGTACAACGTCAAGCTGACGGATCGGAAAATCAAAGCCTTCGACCTAGGATTATTCGAAGATTTCTTCCAGGCCTTCGTCACGCACGGCGGGCTCAATCTCCACGTGAATCTCATATACGGCCGCAACCCGCACCACATCATGGAAGCCATCTTCAAAGCGACGGCCAAAGCCATCGATCAGGCGACGATGTTGGACGAGCGGTTGGCCGGGAAAGTATTGTCGACGAAAGGGACGCTGTAGGCCTATTCCATATTTTCTATTGGAGCATGGCTTCGATAACGCCGCATGTGGTTGGAGTATGAATGGGCTTGCTGTTTGAGTGGGAAGAACGAAAAGCCAAACAGAATCTGAACAAGCATGGGGTTTCATTTGAAGAAGCGAGTACGGTATTCGGCGACACGTTGTCAGTTACGATCGATGACCCCCTCCATTCGATGAAGGAACAGCGGTGTGTGACGCTTGGTCATTCAACAAAACAACGCTTGCTCGTAGTGGTGCATACGAACCGAGGCGGGCGTATTCGGATAATCAGCGCCCGCACTGCCACGCGCCACGAAAGGAACACCTATGAAGAAGCTCACCCGTGAGAGACGGCCCGACATGCTGCCGGAATATGACTTCAGCAAAGGTGTTCGAGGGAAGTATGCCAAGCGGTATGCGGGAGGAAGCAATGTGGTCGTGCTTTCGCCGGATGTCTCAAAGATCTTTCGAACATCGGAATCTGTAAACGAAGCGTTACGAACCTTGGTTCGAGTTGGCAGAAAGCCATCGAGAAAATTGTCGGCATGACGCACCACATCATGGAAGCCATCTTCAAGGCGCTGGCCAAGGCCCTCGATCAGGCGACGATGTTCGAGGAACGGTTAGCGGGGAAAGTGCTGTCGACGAAGGGGATGTTGTAACGGACTGGACTGTACCAAATGTCTTTGATTTAACGGGGGCAGGTTTCTGAAAAGGAGCCTGCCCTTTGAGTTTCAGCATGAGTTTGAAACGGGGGGCTGGCAAGACCCTTTGTTGTCTCGTCATATGATATGCCGGTGCAAAGTTGAGCAATGATCCTATTGGCCATTAAGTTATGATTGAAGCTGGCAGGCGCAAATTCACCAAGGGCCCGATGGAATGGTTATAATTACGAAGTTTCAAAATACTTGACCGATTTAGACCTCCGGGAAAGAAGAAACGCTGATGGCTTGGGAAAAGATTCCTCTTGGGGCAAGGGTGAGACATTGTTCTGAGGGTTATGAGGGGTGGATTCACGGATGGAAGGGCAACGATACGACACAGTGCCGTATTTACGTTCACCAAGATCCCACATATCGATTCGTTGCTGAGACAGACTTGGAGGTTTGTAATGATATGGCAGGAGTTATCGACGTCTCGAAGCTAGATCAAACTTTGGCATTTCCCATTCTTAGGGAAGATTTTAAATCGGTACCCATATTTTGCACGATTTGGACATTGGGGTTGTATTATGCTCGTCCTCTGCTGAAAAGCTCTCGTGGTAAGGACCTTGCTCATACCATAAGAATAAACTCGCTAAAGCAGGAATTAGAGATAGAAGGTTCGATTCTAGATGTGGAGGGCTCTGGAGAAGACGATATTGGGTACTTATATAATTAACTGCACCCTCGTCTCAAATAAGGGTTTCCGATTGCAACTGTGCCAACGCATGATCCTGCTGAGCCAAACTGGGGATTAGTTAAATTAGTCCGCAGGCTTTCCGCTCAGGGGCGTATTGATGCTAGCTCCTGCCTTGTACGCTCCGAGACAATTATCCGGCAACACAAGTGCAAGGAGAACAGCTTAAACCGACTTGATGTTAATCGACACCTAAAGACCATCAGGGTCAAGAATAAGTCACTTATAAATTCCAAAGTCGTCCTACTACTCGACGATATTGTGACGACCGGTACATCTCTTATGGCATGCAAGAAACTCCTCCTCGACGCAGGAGCCTCCGAAGTCATCAGTTTGGCATTGGGTAAAGCGACATAGTAATGATCCAGGATCATCACCTTTCCCACCGACTCCCCGCTACGTCAGCCTGGCACCGTACAATGATGGTCCGTGTGAGACTTGTCGCAGGCATGGTTTGAACCGTTCAGATTATTTTCCCTAATGTGTGTAGTCCTGGGAGGTAAATATCCTATAATTCCGTTCGAAATGGGTGTCAGGTCTTGCAATCACACATCCGAAGTATTTGTCATGCCTGCTAGCTCGGCGTCGAGCCTGAGCCAGTTCACGACTCTCGTCTCTTCCGACTTCTAGTATCTCTGTCGCACACGTTTGCCTGTTTAGATTGGGAGTGGCAGGACGGCGCTGGTTGCGGTATTGTTACGGCCTTACGGCTAGGCTAGGGTGAGAGGTGCGGGCAACGGGCAAGAGCAGAACTAGGAGTCTTCCCTCTAGCCCTTAGCCCCTTGCCTGCACGGAGTGGCTATGATTGCGATCATCGATTACGGCATGGGCAATCTCCGCAGTGTCTCCAAAGCCTTTGAGGCGGTGGGGCATCAGGCGGTGGTTACGCGTGATCCGCGCATGATCGGGAATGCGAGTCATGTCGTCCTGCCCGGTGTAGGTGCCTTTGGCGATTGCATGGCCAACGTTGAGCGCTATGGGTTGGCGGAACCGATTCGCACAGCGATTCAATCGGGAAAACCATTTTTGGGAATCTGTTTGGGGCTCCAATTGTTGTTTGAGGAAAGCGAGGAATTTGGGACTCACAAGGGTCTCGGCATTATCCCCGGCAAGGTCAGACGATTTGCTGCCGACCAGGGGTTGAAGGTGCCTCACATGGGTTGGAACAACGTTACGATTGAGCGGCCCTGTCCATTGTTCGAAGGGATTCCCAACGGGTCGTACTGGTACTTTGTGCATTCGTTTTATGTCGATCCCTCTAACAAGACCGTTGCGGCAACCACGACGGACTACGGGTCGACGTTTGTCTCAAGTATCTGGCGGGACAATGTGGTGGCCTGTCAGTTTCATCCAGAAAAGAGTCAGGACGTCGGGTTACGGTTGATCAAAAATTTTGGATCCTGGAAATGATCATGATGAGCCACAAGGGATGGTCGATGGCATTGGTAGGACTGGCTGTGCTGGCGGTTGCCGGCTGCAGCGGATCAAAAGTGACGACGAAGGCGTCAGCGGAATTGCCGCGCTATCAGATTCGTACCATCGCTTTGGTACCGTTCACGACTCTCGCGACGCCACAGGTAAGGGACGTAGTCGATCAGACCCTTTCAGCGCCGCCGGGGGCCCGCCGGTCTGATATCGCGATAACGGTGCCGCCGAATACCGAACAGCCTCTTCGGCAAACAGTCACAGTGCCGACTGACGCTGGGGACATCATCACGCAGTTTCTGTGGAGCCGGTTGAGGACAAGGCAGGGTGTGACGGTACTTCCACCGAGTGAGGCAGCGAAAGCGCTTGCGTCTCCGGCGACGTCGCAACCTTCCGCCGTCCAGTCACCGGCAGTGACGGTGGCAAAACAGCTCAAAGCGGATGCCTCGCTGATCGGCCAAGTGTTTGTGTACCAGGAACGAGTCGGGGGTCGCTTTGGAGCCAGCCCCGCGGCAACGGTGGGTTTTGAAGCCAAGGTCGTCGCGGCTGACGGGCAAGTCCTGTGGGAAGGGAATTATTACGAGAGACAGCGGCCGATGACGGAAGACTTTATGGGATTCATTCAGCGGCATGGGTTGTTTGTCACGGCGGAAGAGCTAGCGATCTACGGGGTTGATCATATGCTCCTTGAATTTCCGTTTGGAACGGCAGGGGAACGCTAAAGGGGACGGTTTTTGTATGCTCATTATTCCAGCAATTGATGTAAAAGATGGCCGCTGCGTGCGGTTGCGTCAGGGCGACATGACGGCTGAAACGGTCTATTCCGACGACGTGCCGGCTATCGCGAGGCAATGGCAGCAAGGCGGTGCGACGCTGATTCATGTGGTCGACCTGAATGGAGCCGTGGATGGGGAGCCGCGCAATCTTTCCCAGATCGAAGCGATCATTCGCACCGTGACGGTGAAGGTGCAGGTCGGGGGAGGGATCCGGTCGATCGAGACTGTGCGTCGTCATCTCGGCGCCGGCGTGTGCAGGGTTGTGCTCGGCACCGCGGCATTGACGGATCGATCATTTCTTGAGCAGGCCTGCCGGGAATTCCCTCGTCAGATTCTGTTGGGACTGGATGCGCGGGATGGGAAGGTGGCGGTGAAAGGCTGGACGTCGTTGTCGGAGACGAAGGCGACGGATCTGCTCAAAGAACTGGCAGGCTATGCCTTGGGCGCTGTGATCTATACGGACATTGCCCGCGATGGTATGTTGGGCGGGCCGAATCTGGCGGCGTTGCGGGAGGTGGTTGAATTGTCGTCCTTTCCCGTGATCGCCTCCGGAGGGATTTCGCGCGTCGAAGACTTGCAGGCCGTGCAGGCGCTCGGTCCACGGGTTGAAGGTGCGATCGTGGGGAAAGCCCTCTACGATGGCAAATTAGATTATCGGGTCGCTCTTGCGTCTCTTGGTGTTGAGTAAGGGCCTGGCGTGAGGAATTCCTTGCCGACATTTACGTTTCACGAGTTGCCATGTTGACCAAACGCATTATCCCCTGCCTCGATGTGAAAGACGGCCGCGTCGTCAAAGGCGTGAGCTTTGTGAACTTGCGCGACGCAGGAGATCCGGTCGAAGTGGCAACCATCTATGATCGCGAAGGAGCTGATGAACTCTGTTTCCTGGATATCACCGCCTCTCATGAGAACCGTAAGACCATCATTGACGTGGTCGAGCAGACGGCGGCGCGAGTGTTCATGCCGCTGACTGTCGGCGGAGGAGTGAGAACGCTTGAGGACATCCGGGCGCTGTTGAAGGCGGGCGCGGACAAGGTGAGCATCAATACGGCGGCAGTCCAACGGCCTGAATTTGTGAAGGAGGCGGCGGAGCGATTCGGGACGCAATGTATCGTCGTGGCGATCGACGCCAAGCGTCGCATTGCGCCGGCGGCAGGGTGGGAAGTGTTTACCCACGGCGGCCGCAAGTCGACCGGTCTCGATCTCGTCGAATGGGCTAAGACGATGGCGCAGTATGGGGCAGGTGAGATTTTGCTTACGAGCATGGATCAAGATGGGCAACAGCAGGGATACGACCTCGCGTTGACGGCCACCGTGTCAGAGGCTGTGTCGATTCCGGTGATTGCGTCGGGCGGCGTGGGGAATTTGGACCACCTCTATGACGGATTCGTCAAGGGCAAGGCCGAAGCGGTGCTGGCCGCGTCTATTTTCCATTTCAGGACTCACACGATTCCCGAAGCGAAAGCCTATCTTCGTCAGAAGGGAGTGGCGATTCGATAATGGATGTAGGGCAATTGAAATTCGATGCGCAGGGGCTGATTCCGGCGGTCGTGCAGGATTGGCGGGATGGCACGGTGCTGATGGTGGCCTTCATGAACCAGGAGGCACTGCAGAAGACCATCGAGACGAAATCTGTGCACTTCTGGAGCCGTTCGCGCCAGACGTTATGGGAAAAGGGTGAGACCTCTGGTCACAGGCTGCAGCTCAAGGACTTGTTTCTCGATTGTGACGGCGATGCCCTTCTCGTGAAGGTTGAGCCGGTCGGTCCGACGTGCCATACGGGGGAGCGGGCTTGCTTCTTTTCGCGTCTGGACTCGCCGGAGACAAAGACGTCCGAGTCCTGGGGTGGAATTTTCGAACGCCTCTACCAGATGATCCAAGAGCGGAAGCGTCAGCCCTCGAGTGAGTCCTACACCTCCAAACTGCTGGAAGGCGGTGTCGATCGTATCCTGAAGAAGGTCGTCGAGGAAGCCGGCGAGGTGGCGATTGCAGGGAAAGGTGGGAAGAAGGACGAGATCGTCTACGAAACGGCGGATCTGCTGTTCCATACCTTGGTGGCGCTGGGGTATCACGGCATCTCGCCTCAGGAGATCTATCAGGAGTTGGCGACTCGGTTCGGGAAGTCGGGCTTAAGAAAAGGAACCACCTCATGAGCGAGTGCCTATTTTGCAAAATCGTCGCGAGGACCATTCCCGCGGCGCTCGTCTATGAGGACGATCTGGTGGTCGCGTTCGACGATATCAATCCCCAGGCGCCGACGCATACGCTCGTCATCCCCCGAAAACATGTGGCCTCGATGGCCGAACTTCAAGATTCGGATGTCGGGCTACTCGGACGTCTGATGCTGGCCGGTAATACGATCGCAACACAGAAGGGGATTGCCGATGCCGGGTACCGTTTCGTCGTCAATACTGGTGTGCATGGCGGCCAGAGCGTGTTTCATCTTCATCTCCATGTTCTGGGCGGGCGCCATCTCGCTTGGCCTCCTGGCTAACGCATTTTCACCACGTTGACAGGCTTCTTCTCCGTCTGTTACCCTATTTGGTCTATTTTACGACCACTTACGTTTATCTTTCTCACCGGTGCCAGGTGAGGAAAATAGGAGCCGCGACTCCCGTGGGCCGAGGTTTGATTTCTGAAGACGTGATCAATCAGGTCAGAGATCGGGCCGATATCGCCGAGGTAGTCGGACATCACGTAAGCCTGACTCGGGCCGGCCAGAACTTGAAAGGTCTCTGTCCCTTCCATCAGGAAAAATCGCCCTCCTTTACGGTCAGTCCTTCCCGTCAGATCTTTCATTGTTTCGGATGCGGTGTGGGCGGCAACGTGTTTACGTTTCTGATGCGGATCACCGGCGCGAATTTTCCTGAGACAGTCCGTGAGCTCGGACAGAAACTCGGGATTAACGTGCCGGACAGCGGGCCGAGCACGGGGCCTCAAGCGGCACAGGCGAGTCGCCTTGAACCGCTCAATCAGGCGGTGACAGCGTGGTTTCAACAGAATTTGCGGGATGGGGTGACCGGTGCGACGGCGCGGGACTATTTGGCCAGCCGAGGCATTCACGCTGGGACGATCGATCGATTTGAAATTGGTTGTGCACCGGCAGAGTGGGACGGGCTCATCAAGGCGCTAAGCAAGCAGGATTTTTCACAGAGTGATTTGGCCGCCGCAGGATTGACGGTGGCGCGCGAACATGCGTCTGGGGCCTACGATCGTTTTCGCGCCCGCGTGATGTTTCCTATCACGGATTTGCGTAAACGGGTCGTTGGTTTTGGCGGGCGTATTCTCGGCGAGGGGACTCCAAAGTATCTGAATTCGCCGGATACTCCCTTGTTCAAGAAGGGGCAGACGCTCTATGCGTTGGATCTTGCGCGGGAAGCGGTCGCTCGGCTGAAGACCGTAATCGTGGTGGAAGGGTACTTCGATGCGGTCGCGCTTCACCAAGCCGGACTGACCCATACGGTTGCGACGCTGGGGACCGCACTGACGGCGGAGCATATTCAGGTGTTGAGACGGTTTGCCTCGAAGGTCGTCCTGTTGTTCGATCCGGATCAGGCCGGGGTCCGTGCCGCACTGAGAGGGCTCGATTTGTTTGTGAACAGCGGGATTGGAGTGAAAGTCGTCACCTTGCCGGCTGGAGAGGATCCCGATACTTATGTGCGGAAGGAAGGGCCGGAGGCCTTCGCTCGTTTGGAAGAACAGGCTCCGAGCCTCTTGGATTTTTCCCTCGAGCATAGTTTGAGCACAGCGGAGTCCGGTACGATCGAAGGACGTATCCGCAGCGTGGACGATGTGCTGCGGATTCTGCAAAAGAGCGAGCATCCAATCGAACGAGAGGAACGGATTCGCGTGGTAGCCGAACGACTGGGGATCAGCCAGCAACGATTGATCGAGCGTTATCCGGCGTTGGTACAGTCGGAAGGACGTCGACCGGCGGCCGCTCAATCGATTTGCCCCACACCGGCGACGTTCAAGGGTGTGAGCGAAGAGCGGGATCTGGTGTATTTGCTGCTGCATGGGCACCTGACGCCCGCCGATGTGCAACGACTGCGGCCTGAGGCCTTCTCCGTTCCGGTCTGTCGGTTCCTCGTTGAAGCGGCACTGAATCACCTTGATCGAGACGGACGAGTGGGCCTCAAGTTGTTGCTGGATGCGGTGGCCGATCATCCGGATTGCGGGTCGCTAGCGACTGAGCTGTCCATGCGGGAAGACCATTTCGACGACGTGAGGGCCCACGTCGCGGGGTGTTTAGAAACGTTGGATCGAAAGCGGGCCGAGGCCGTGTTTCGAGATCTGATCGCGCAACTCAAGGCCGCCGAACGGGAAGGCCGTGTGGAGGATGCGCGGATGCTGAACGCGCAAGTGAATGAATTGCGAATGCAAAAGGCCGGTCGGCCCTCCACCGGGATGTTGTCCTTAGTGAAGGAGTAGTCATGGCGAAACCAGAGTTGCTCGGCGAAGTCAAGAAGCTGATCTCGATAGGGAAAGAGAAGGGTTTCCTGACGTACGACGAGCTAAATAGCACGTTGCCCGCGGAAGTGGTGTCCTCCGAGCAGTTCGGCAGCATCATGATGATGTTCGGCGAAATGGACATCGAGATTGTCGATGCGCCCGAGGGGGAGCGGATCAAGAAAGCCCGGGACACTGAGGAAACAAGTGAGGAAGCCGAGGAGGCCGACGTCGAAGCCGGTGCTGGTGCCGGGGAGGAGAATGAGAAGGAAGAAAAGGAAGAGAAGGAGATCGATCTAACTCCTGGCGCACTCAGCCGAACCGACGACCCGGTCCGGCTCTATCTCAAAGAAATGGGAAGTGTGGCGCTGTTGAGTCGTGAGGGAGAAATCGAGATAGCGAAACGCATCGAAGAGGGGAAGAAGGACATCGCCTCGGTCATCTATGGGATGCCGATGACGATTGAATTTGTCCTTGCACTGTGCGATCAGCTCAAGAACGGGACCATCGATGTGCGGGAGATCGTCCCGATCGTCGAGACCGAGGAGGAATTCGAGGAAGAACAAATCCAGCGGGACTATGAAGAGCTTCGGGTCAAGACGCTCGAAGGGCTGAACTCTGTCCGGAAAATCTCGACCTCACTCAAGAGTCTCTATGAAGTTGCCCGGCATGCCAACACTGATCCCGCGAAACAGAAGAAGATTAAGAAGCAGATCGATACGATTCGCGATCAGGTTGTGGAGAGGATGGAGTCCGTCAACCTGCATGGCGTGCTGAAGGATCGGATGGTGCAGCGTGTGAGGGAGTTGGCGATTCAGATCCGGACATCGGAGCGAGAAATCGTCAGTTGCCAGCGGCGGCTTGGGATCAGCGGTGAGGCTGGTGCTGAGGCCCTCAAGAAGCTCTGCCGCGAACGGAAAGCCTTCCTCGCCGTCAAACGCAAGACGAGCTGCTCGGCGGAGGCCCTCACTGAGATTAAGAAGATTTACCAGGCCGCGAGGAGCCGGATTCGACAACTCGAGACCGAAGAGGCCCTCGTGTCCGCGGAAGAGATCAAAGATGCGGTCAAGCATCTGGATGTGGCGGAGGAAAAGGTCAAGCGCGGGAAAGCCGAGCTGGTCGAGGCCAATCTTCGTCTCGTCGTTAGTATTGCCAAGAAGTACACGAACCGCGGTCTCCAGTTCCTTGACTTGATCCAGGAAGGCAATATTGGCCTGATGAAGGCCGTCGATAAGTTCGAGTACAAGCGCGGCTACAAGTTTAGCACCTATGCCACCTGGTGGATCCGCCAGGCGATTACGCGCGCGATTGCTGATCAAGCCCGGACAATCCGTATTCCAGTGCATATGATCGAGACGATCAACAAGCTGATTCGAACCTCCCGCCATCTGGTCCAGAAACTCGGACGCGAACCGACACCGGAAGAAATTGCCGAGCGCATGGATCTGCCGCTCGACAAAGTGCGGAAGATTCTGAAAATCGCGCGCGAGCCGATTTCTCTGGAGACCCCGATCGGCGAAGAAGAAGACAGCCATTTGGGCGACTTTATTGAGGACAAGAAGGCGGTTTCTCCTCTGGAGGCGGCGATCCGGTACGATCTTCAGCGCCAGATCAACAGCGCATTGGAAACGCTCACGCCACGGGAAGAGAAGGTCTTGCGGAAGCGGTTCGGCATCGGCGAAGCCACGGACCATACCCTCGAAGAAGTCGGTCAGGATTTCGAAGTGACCCGCGAACGTATCCGGCAGATCGAAGCTAAGGCCTTGCGCAAGCTGCGTCATCCGAGTCGGAGCAAGAAGCTACGCAGCTTCGTGGAAAGTCTGTGATGCGCCATGGAATGTTCCTCGGGATTTGACTCCGCTCCCTGGGCAGCCTAGAATCAACTGTTCGTGTCTGCGGGTCAGGCGCGAGAGAGTCATCCGCCTGATCGGGCCCATAGCTCAGGTGGTTAGAGCGGCTGACTCATAATCAGCTGGTCCTAGGTTCAAGTCCTAGTGGGCCCACCAGCGCGGTCGAGGAACTCATAGGTCAAGATCGTTGTTCGGAACAACAGCGATAGGAGTGCGTTGAACCAGAATCTTTCCCCCCTTATCAAGCTGCAGAAGTTGGATCTCCGCATCACGGAGATCAAGGACCAGCGCCGAAAAATCCCAGAGCGGCTCCAAGCGGTTGAAGCCCCACTTCGAGAAGCCCAGCAGCTACATCAACAAACCAGTGCCTCCGTGGAGATTTTCATCAAGGAACGGCGATCGCACGAACAAGATCTTGAAGCGCATGAAGCGCACACTGAGAAAATAAAGTCGCGGCTGTCAGAGTTGAAGTCTAATAAGGAATATCAAGCGCATCTTTTCGAGATCGAGGTTGCCAACAAGAAGAAAGGGGACATCGAGGAGAAGATTTTGCTGTGTATGGAGAAGATCGAACAACTGCAGCGCACGGCGAAAGAAGCGCAAGAGAAGCTCAGCGCCATCGAAAAGGCCTTTGCGCAGGGGAAACAGGCGCTCGACGAACTGGAGCACGCACTTTCAACAGAGTTAGCCGATCTCGAAGCGCAGCAGCAAGCCCTTTCGGCTCATGTCGAGAAGGGGCTCCTCAGCCGCTATAACACGATCAAGGCGGCGCGGAAGGATCAACCGCTCGCTGAAATCAAAGAGGGGATCTGTTCCGGATGCCGTCTTCAGCTTCCTCCGCAACTCATTTCAGACGTGAAACGCGCGGAAGATCTCCATACCTGTCCCTATTGCCGGCGGATGCTTTACTGGGATGGACAAATTCCTGTCGAAACAACGCCAGGCCCCGATCTCGATAAGACATCGGTGCTTGAGATTGGCGAGTCGGTCTAGCAGGATGCTGAAAAAGTCGCCCTTCTCACCCGCCCAACCCAGGCGCGTCGAGACGCGCCTTTTCCCATGCATCGTTCTCGCGTCGCTCAGAGGCTCATCGTATAGAGTCGAGCCTCTCGGATATCGGAATCACTGGTGGGGATTTTCCGTTCGCCAAGATCCATTCACAAGGCGAACGGCCCACACGAAGTGCGGTTTGTACCTCCTCGCCTCTTCGCTCGCTGCGGCCTTGTTGGACGAACTTTTTGAGCATCCTGCAGGGCGTGTTTCGCTTATCCCAGACGTGCAGGCTATCGAAGTTCCGGTGGGCTCATATAGTTTTCCGCAGCCTGCTAGTCTGTTTTTCCCAAAACAACCTGAGTCGTTTTGAAGTGCAGTTTGGCGACCGACCCCAGTCGTTCCTCTCCATGCTTTTTCACGATCATGCGTCCGGCCAGTTCGACGGCGGGTGACGCCCCTTTTGGCAACGTCGCGCCGATCTCATCCGAGAGACGTTTCAATCGGAGGAGGAATTCTGCACGGGCCAGGATCGAGGCAGCGGCCACGGCCAGATCGGATTCGGCTTTATGCCGTTGTTCTAATACGATCGTGCGCCCTTTCTCCTGCAAGGCATTCAGAATCAACCGCTCATCGCCAAACTGATCCGCGATCGCGCGTCCGCACGAAACCTTTTCCAGCAAAGTCTCCAGGGCCTTGGCATGTCCCCATGCCAGCAGGCGATTCAAGTTCCGGATCTTCGTGTAGAGCTCGTTGTATCGTGGCGGACCGATTGCGACAATGCTGTGAGGGCAAATCATTCGGATATCGGGCGCCATTTGAAGTATGCGGCCGTCGGAGATTTTCTTGCTGTCCCGGACTTGCATGAGGGTCAGCTCCCCCTGCGTGGTGGCGTCGACGAAGACAGCGGCGATGACCAGGGGACCAAAATAGTCTCCCTTGCCGGATTCATCGATGCCGATGCGTTCGATCGAGGTGTGCGGCGTCTTGTCGGTCACAGGCAGATGGCCTTAGTAGAAAATCTCAGAGCAGCGGCGTAATCTAACAGAGCCTCAAAGAACGGTCAATTTCTCAAATCGTAGGCAATGGGTCAGTATCAAGGAGGATGTGCGATGCAGCCAAGGAGGTCGTTCTCTCGCGGAGTGCTGTTGGTTGTCGCGGGGCTGGGAGTGGCGATGGTCAGCGGGTGCGAAACGAATCCGTACACCGGGCGATCACAGTTGTTAATGACCTCGGTATCCGAGGAGATGCAATTAGGCGCACGGGCGTATAGCCAGGTGAAGAACGATCCCAAGCTCAGGCAGTCGCAAGATCCCCGCGAGATCGAACCGGTCAAGCGGATCGCTGCTCGGATTATAGAGGCGGCGAAGCGATCGAAATATGCTGAGATCGCGCAGCAGTTTCAGTGGGAAGTGACGATCATCAAGGATGACAAGACGGCGAATGCCTTTGCGTTGCCTGGCGGTAAGATGGCGGTGTATACCGGCATCTTTCCCATGGCCAAGACTGAAGCAGGGTTGGCCGCAGTCATGGGGCATGAAGTCGTCCATGCCTTGGCCCGACACGGTGCAGAACGGATGAGCCAGGGCCAACTGACGAATGCCGGTCTTCAGGTCATTGGCGCGGCAGCTGGGGCGGCGGGCGGGGGTGGGATGTTGGGGCAATCGGTGATGGCGGCGCTTGGTGTGGGGGCGCAAGTCGGCGTGTTGCTGCCCTTCAGCCGAAAGCATGAATCGGAAGCGGATTATGTGGGGATTCTACTCGCGGCGGATGCCGGCTATGACCCGCGTGAGTCTATAGCCCTGTGGGAACGGATGGGGCAGATGTCCGGTGCCGGCGCGCAGTCAGAGTTTTTGTCTACGCACCCAAACCACGAAACCCGCATCACCCAGCTGAAAAAGTGGATGCCGGAGGCCATGGCCATTTACCAGACCAAGCCGCCGTTGCCTGCGGCGCTGTTGCCGCCCGTGCAGTAAGTCGAGGCATTCGTGGTGCGCCCTTGAAAGCGCGGACATCCAGTCCTATAGTACTCTGGCGCGAGGGAGAAGACTGGGTGATCGCTTGGAGCGGGAACGCTCTGAGAGGAAAGTCCGGACTTCATGGGCAGGGCGCTGGGTAATTCCCAGGCGGAGCGATCCGACACCAGCACCACAGAGAACAAACCGCCGATGGCCAAAGCGACGGGATTCCAATCTTGTCACTTTGGCTCAGGTAAGGGTGAAACGGTGGGGTAAGAGCCCACCGCGGTGGTGGCGACATCACCGGCAGGGTAAGCGTCGCCCGATGCAAGGCCAAATAGGAAGACATCTGTCGGCTTTCTTCGGAGAGTCGGCGACCGGCTGGCCCGGCCGAGGTCTTCGGGTAGGTCGCTTGAGGTTCGAGGCAACTCGAATCCTAGAGAAATGATCACCCCCGCGTGGGAGCATATCCCAGGCGGGACAGAATCCGGCTTATCGGTCTTCTCCACCGCGCTTTTTTAATCGCTCGACGTAGCTCCCCTTCTGTCACTTTCCCTGCGAAGTGCTCGATCTCGTCGAGCAAGACGACGGGAACCCTCGCCCCATAACGTTCCGTCAAGACGCTGTCACCGTCGATATACACTTTTCTCGTTTCGATGTGGAGTTCTGACTGAAGTTGCAGCGCGATTCGGTACACGACCCCGCACAGATGGCAGTCTTCACGAGACAGGATGGTTACACGGACAGGCATGCTCATGGAGGCGCGATTCAGGGCCAGTGAGATGAAGCTGAATGGTATCATGTGTGGAGACAGACTGTCAGGGAAGGAGGCTCCCAGACCTGCCCTACTATTGACGGGTGGAAACACGTGGTGATAGGATCACACATCTTTCCCCCTGATTTTTCAGAACGTTCTGAGCAATCGTGGGAGTCGTCTCTGGTCTAAATTGGACGAGCCGCAGCGTAGCATATTGTGTGCTGACTCCTTCGCCTAGTTCTCACTGGCGGTCTGGAGGGAGGTTCAGTTATGAAACTCACCGGTGCTGAGATCTTCATCGAATGCCTCAAGCGGGAGGGCGTGAAGACCGTTTTCGCGCTTCCCGGCGGGGTCGTTTTGAAGATTTTCGACATGCTCCACCAACAGAAAGACATCGAGATAATCTTGACGCGTCATGAGCAGGGGGCAGGTCATATGGCCGAAGGCTATGCAAAGGCCACCGGCAAGGCGGGCGTGTGCCTCGTGACGTCTGGTCCCGGTATGACCAACGTGATTACGGCGTTGGCTGATGCATACATGGACTCCGTGCCGCTGGTCTGCTTCAGCGGACAGGTTCCGACCAACTTGATCGGCAACGATGCGTTTCAAGAAGCGGACAATGTCGGGTTGAGCCGTCCCTGCACGAAATACAATTTTCTCGTGAAAGATGTGAACGATCTTGCCGCGACGATTAAAGAAGCCTTCTACATCGCGACGACGGGGCGCCCAGGGCCGGTGCTGGTCGATATTCCTAAGGACGTGTCGATGGCGAAGGCGGACTTTACCTATCCGAATTCTGTGTCGATCCGAGGCTATAACCCTGTGTATGACGGGAACAAATGGCAGATCAAGCAAGCGGCTGAAGCGATTATCAAGGCCCAAAAGCCAATTCTCTATGTGGGCGGCGGCGTGGTGTTTTCCGGCGCCTCGCAGGAACTGCTCGAATTGGCCGAAATGACGCAGA
>Ga0137415_10003113_pt1 | contig 16456 bp, 15 predicted proteins | sample CZODoug3_1_1_16f_FD_183082 | JGI IMG/M metagenome (GOLD analysis project Ga0137415, IMG submission 183082) | Vadose zone soil fungal communities from Angelo Coast Range Reserve, California, USA - CZODoug3_1_1_16fungal (Hybrid Assembly) | ecosystem: Environmental > Terrestrial > Soil > Vadose...
TGAATCTTTTAGACCAGCTCGAATTGTACGCTTTGCGAGTTGGAGAGGGAAAAGCGAGTCAGAAAGACTACTGGTTATTCGTGTACAGGAGCATGAAGAGCGGCTTGTTAATGACCAAGGCTATGGAGAATTATTTGAGGTACAAGCTTCAAGGCCTTGGAGCCAAGCTAAAGGACTAGACAGAAAGCGCCCTCATCTGACCTCGTTAGCCGCTTACAATCCGGCCTGACTTGAGGAAGATTTTGGACGGGGCCTCGTGAACGATGTCGAGATTGTGCGTGGCGACCACGCATGTTGCCCCTTCCCCCCGAATCATATCATTGACCAACTGCATGAGTTCTTGGGAATTCTCTTGGTCGAGGTTTCCAGTGGGCTCATCCATCAACACCAGTCGTGGCCCGTTTGCTAACGCTCTGGCTGTGGCAACTCGCTGTTGTTCCCCAGCGCTCAGCTGGGAGGGCCTGCGCCGTTCCTTGCCCGCAATTCCAACCTTGTGAAGTAGCTGTTCGGCCCGATTCCTCATCTCCTTGTCTGACTTTCCCTCGAACATCATCGTGAGCATAACATTCTCTAGAACAGTCAGCTCTTCGACGAGGTTGTAGTTCTGAAACACGAACCCTATTGCGCTCCTTCTGAGTTTTGAGAGTCCTCGTTCATCCATGCTAGTGACCTCAACGCCATCGAAGTAGATCCGGCCGGAACTCGGCCTATCAAGTCCTCCTAGAAGAAAAAGCAGCGTAGTCTTACCCGAGCCTGAGGGCCCATAAACCGCCAACAGCTTTCCCCTCATGACTCGCAGGTTCACATTGTCGAGTGCAACCGTCTTCTCTGGCCCGTTCCCGTAGGTCTTGCCGAGGCCTTCAGTTCTCAGAATGATCCCGTCATCCAAATCTGAAGACCTCCTGGGGCCGGACTTTAGCAATCTTCAGCGCTGGATAGATTGCCGCCGCCATTGAGATCGAGATGCCGAGGATGCTTGCGTAGATGAAGATGGATGGCACGAGGATGATCTTGACGTTGATTGTTTCTATGAGCGGTATCGAGACGAAGCTAAGGATGACATAGGATAATGCGAGCCCTAGCAGTGTTCCTAGAACTCCAATCAGAAAGGACTCGTAGAAGACTAATTTGATAATCTGGCCGTATGAAGCTCCCGTCGCCTTGAAGATCGCGAAGGTTCGCATTCTTTCTCGGAGGTTGTTTAGGTTCGAGTTCATTATTCCTAGAACCGCGCTCAGGGACACGATGATGGTTATGTCGGTAGCAATCGCTTCAAGGGATGCAAAGATAGGTGAGATCCTTGACGGGGCTTCACTGGTTCGGAAGGCGTCAACGGTCGGCAATAGAGTTCTGATCTGCCCGATTATCGTGTTAACATTCCGTGGATCCTGAGTGACGACCACAATCATCGAGGTCTGGTTCACCCACCCGATCAGTTGTTGCGCCACCGTATGAGGGATGACAAGCGAGTAGTCCATCCAAGTGTTGGTTTCATACACCCCAGATATCCTGTAATCTTGGCCATTGAGCTGGGCCGAGTCACCCGCGCCCTTTCCGATTGTGGCCGCTAGAGCTTTTCCAATCGCGAGTATTCCTGACTGGTTGGAAGATATCATGGTCCCCGAGGTCATTGTGTAGTTAAGTAAATGGGGAAACTGTGCGGGTACAACGCCTGCGACCAGCGCATAGTTGTTGTCTACAGTTAGCTGTACTAGGGCGACGGGGGTGGCCAAACTCACTCCACTGATGCTCTTTACCTGACTTGCATATGACTCCGGGAGTCTGCTCAAGAGCGGGAATACTGCCCCTTTGCTCCAAACATCGATCTCTCCTCCGAGTGATGAGACGCTTCCCGTGACATTGATCTCTAGTGTTGATACGAGGGATTGGACGCCTACATAGGTCAGGATTAGTGCAGCAAGTCCAAGAACAGTAAGGACTGTTCGCAACGGTCGGCGGCCTAGTCCCCGGGCTGTGAAGCGGACGAGGCCTAGTAGAGTCAAACCAGTGCGTCTGTTTGTGGAGCTACCCGTTAGAGCTGAGGTCCGATGCCGGCGCGAGGGGATTTCCCGAGGTAGGTGGCGGGGTAAAGGTTGGAGTTTCGGTTGTGCTCGGTGTTCCCCGTCTCCTCATTCTTGTCGTGTAGAATCCACCGACTGCAGCAACTACTACGACAGCAGCGACTATGCCGATGATGAGCCACGGCGGTTGCGGAGGCGGGGGCGTACAGTTGACAGTACACGGCGGTGCTGGCGAAGCTGCGAATATTGCGACGAGGCTGAAATGACTTGCTGTTCCTTGAACCCACATCTCGCTGGTGTTTCTTTGCACATTGTCGAGTGGTACCCAACTATTGGTCCCGGTCTCCCAGTGGTATGGGACGATGGTGCTAGCGTTCAGACCCTGAATTTGGGTGCTATTGTAGTAGATACGTATCACCGCGCTTATGCCCGTAATTGGTATTGGTGTTTGGATCTGAAGGTAGATTCCAAGAGATTTCTGTCCAGTCGGAGTGGTCGGTGCGCCTATCGAAGTGGCTCCGGACGACGAGAGTTGTGTTACCTTTATCTCAACAGAGGTGGTCAGGTTGAGCGTTATCGTTGCCTTAACAGCCGGGATGTACTGGGATACATTGAGCGGAACATTGTTTCCAGGTGGCAGCGTGACTACCACGCTATTGGTGCCCTGGGTTGGATTGAAACCTAGAACAGTATAGGAGTACCAAGTGCCGCTGTTGTCTTGTGTGGTCAGGTTGCCTAGAATGCTAGTTGCTCTGATTCTGTAAAAGACGGTCGTTCCGTTGTCCTGCGCCGGGATAGTTCCGTTGTAAATGTCTCCCGCAAAGACTTGCCCAATAAGAGCTACTCCAGGATTCGAGTAGGTAGCGATCATTGATGTCATCGGTATTGTCGCGAAGCTCTGCTTGTTGTTCGTGGAATAATCAAGATCAGCAGTGCCGATAGCATTAGGGCTGTTCGACATCATGGCCCAAACATTCACATTGTCAGTAGGTTTGGGAGCGAACGGACTGGCCCAGGGAGTGGAAATCGTCGGTCCGGGCCCACCGGTCGCCCGTATCTGGCCTGCACTGGAACCGGAAAGGTCCGGCGAGCCTTGTGGAATGTTTGAACCGGGTAAGTAATAATTGTAGTACACGTTTCCGACAAGAACCGCATAGAGAACCGCCGGGCGGGTCTGTATTCCCAGCCTGAACTTCACAGTCTGGCCGGGCTTTAGGAGGTCCCATCGCATGTTAGAGCTACCATAGGTGAGTTCGGGCCACGCCCCTTGGAGATTCACCTGAATATTTGTTGCATTGGACGTTCCTATGTTGGTTATTGTTACGACGGCAACGACCGCGGTGCCGGCCGTGACAATGCTCTGCCCGACAGAAACATCCACCTTGACGTTAGGATTGAAGTTCGAAATTCTTGAGTTGTACACCAACACGCGAGTACTGGCGCTAGAAACATCTCCAACCGCAGACCCTTGATTGTAGGTAACTCTTGAATCGATTTCGCCCGTCAGGGTTGTCATGAGCTTTGGACCACTAGTATGGTCAGTAACGGTGAAGGTTACAGTCTGGCTCGTCCAAGGCGGCATGTCAGGCACCGTTGCAAAAGCTGATGCGACGGTAAGATCTGCATATCCAAAGTAGTTGGGGCTGGACAGCGTCGCCACGATATTAGTTAGAGTTGAGTTCCCCTCATTGTAAAGATGTAGCGTAACAGTTGTTTGCGTGCCATTAGCGAATACAGAGGAGCTTGTTGTGAAACCTGTTTGAAGAGAGTTCTGGAAGAACGATCCTGAACTTGCGGAACTAGGTCTATTGATAGTGGGATAACCCCCGAGTACAGCCCCAGTGTCCCTAAACTGGAACAGTGTCCCCGTCGGGCCCTGAGCAGTGACGTTTGTATCGGTGAAGTACAAGTTTGTATCGACCATTTTTACAACGTACGATGCAGTGGCTGTCTGACCTGATTGAAGGGTCCCTGCTGAGAAAGTTACAGTCCCGCCGGAACTGTCAACGCTGGTAACAGTTCCAGGGTCAACAACCGGCAGAAAATGATTGCAAGGGAAAGGATAGCAGTAGCCACCCGTATGAGGAATTGAGGCTGTCACCACAACGTTTGTGGCTGTTTGTGATCCAGTGTTGGTAACGGTGAGATGGATGCGCACTGCGGTCTGGTTCTGTGCGACATATAGGAAGCTGAGTTTCGTCGTATCAATTGTGGTGGCGGCCAGCGGAAGAATGCCTGCGGCTCCCACGTTAATCCCGGCTACGTTGTTGGAGAGGGCAACATACTCTCCGATCAACGGCTGAGTGGTTTGCGTCTGGGCATTTGTAGTGATGTTTGCCATGCTACTGTAGATTATCCTCTCAGGCTCTATCGTCAGAGGGCCAGTAACATTGAACCAGTATGGATATGATAATGTTATGATCTGGTTTGGATTGATGGTAGTAGGATTGATCACGGCCATCTGATTGGTTCCGAGTCCAACGCCATATTGGGGGGCTGAACCGAGATAGTTCGCGTAGAGATAGATCGTTCCGGCAGGGAGCTGAGATGCCGTTGTCCAATCATAGGAGTACTGCCCTGAAGAGTTGGTTGTTTGGCTGACAACTAGGAATTTGGAGGAGTCGTGACCGAACGCGTTGATACTGTATAGTATTGTTACTGTTTCCCCGGAGATCGGGCTCCCAACTGCATCAACGAGGCGTGCGGAGATCACGCTTGTCCCCCCCCTTGCGATCTTGCAAGGAGAGCAATCCACACCCAGATAGGTGGTGCTTGGGTTCTCTTGGTAATAGTATGAGATGGGGCCAGGATACACAAAGAGCGTCCAGTTTATGGATGGATAGTTGTTGAAATCCAGCTGTAGTGTCACGTTATCACCTGGGCTCAGGACTGCATTCCCTGGATATTTGTAAGGCTGCAATGGGGCCCATGGCTGACCACCATTGTAGAGAGGGATATTGGGTGTCGCGACTGATTGAAAGGTCGTCTGACTACCATGTTTGACCAGGACTTGAGTCAGGACTGTTGGGCCGCAGTAGTTTTGGGAGTTTTGGACCGCGAATATGAATTGCGTGGTGTTAGCCTGAATGTAGTACGGGAGAGAGGGGCATGGTGCATTTGAGGGGTTGGACCCACCATAGAGGAAGGGTATGGCTTCGGGTGTCGTGTCTACTACGTTGTAGAAGGTCTGGGTGGGCGACTTGTTTGTGATAGTCACCGTGACGTTTCCCATTTGGCCATAAGCTGGGCTTGTGGGGTTCACAGTCTTCATTATCGTCAGAGGACCGCTGGTGTTCACGTTGGCGGCGAGCGAGAAGACTGTATGCCACGAATACGCAAAGCTGGAGCTGTCCAAGTATACAGCACTAAGGACGAACTCGGCCTCCGGGAGGAGAGAAAGGAAGCTGAACTTGTGAGTGTCAGTCGCAGCGATCGCAAGAGAAGTCACGTTATAGGTTAGCTGATTGGTTGTGTAGGGCGCAGTCTGATTCCAGGTATTTACTCCAGAGAAGTCGAGCTTGAAATGCAGATCTGTCGCATCCTTTCTTCCGCTGTTGGATACGCTAAGGGTTAGGGTGAAGTTGTGGCCGACGGCAAAGGGAGAGGGAGTTGTTGTTTCGGTTGCACTTAGGACAGGTGAATCGAAGGCGGGATAGTAGAATGAAACTTTAACGTCGGGAAGCAATCTTGGAGCTGAGCCAAGCCATGGGAACACTCCAACAACTGCAGTCATACCAAGCGACGAGCCGGAAGTTCCTCCGAAGCTATCGCTGGATTCGATCAACATGCTTGATGGGCTGAAGCCCGTGACGTTTGCCCCGTTAGGCAGAATCGTAGCAAACGTCTCATTCGTGCCGGATGTTATTGATGGGACGCCCAGAAATGAGTTGAAGTCGAGTGTATGGCTCGCTGCTCCTGAAAAGTCGAAGTAGTTCTTGTGAACCACAACAACTCCGGTGGAGTTGAGCCCCAGCGCGTCATCGAAGTAGGTGCTAAACAATGCAGTGGTCAGACCGGTAGCCCCTGATTGGCCGAATATTGGACTGACAGGCCATGCCAGCGATTCTATGCTGTTGAAGAAGATCGCAGAGCTCGAACCCTCCAGCAGCGACGGAGTATACTTTCCTATCACCGCTGCCTTTCCAGTTGTGGCTCCCACGAACGCGTTAACGAAACCTGGGTACTGGCTAGCGGGACTAATATCAGCACCGAACACTGACAGAGGAAGCGTTACGGGATTCGATGTGAGTGCAAGGAAAGATCCGCTGGGCATTCCAAAGACAGATTCTATATCAGAAACGATCGCGGGCGCATTTACCTGGAGCCCCTGAATTATCAGAATAGCCTTGAAGGGTATGATGCCTGTCAGCGAACTAGGGACATTTATTCCGACGGAACTAGAGAGATCCGTTACGTTCGAGTTGCTTACGACCAAAGTCACTACAGTGTACTTGTAGATCGTCTTGTTGACGTTCCATGGAATGACCGTAGGATCCATGGCATAGAAGCTGCCCACACCAAAGTCTCCGTGCGGATCAACTGCCATAACGTTCACTTCGAAATTCTTGGGAACAAAATTGCCTAACGTCGGGGACCCGATCGTCCCAGGGATACTCCAGAGGAATGCTAACGAGAGTATAATCAGGGCTAGGGAACGGAGACGAGGAGGCAGCAAGAAGGTTCGTTAATGGTCACATTTCCTTATGTTATTAACCATATCTATCACAAATTTCTCGTTCAAGACATTCGGTTAGGAAATTTCGGTTCTTTATAGAAAAAGGTCAATGCGAAGGTAGCTTGAGCTTTCCAAAGCTATACTTGGGACAGAGTCCCCTGAAACGTGATCCATCGACTGGTGGTTCAAGCGTTCGTGTTCAACCTTACAATCGCACTCTGGCTTTGTCCAATAGATGTCCCTTTAGCTTCCTCTGATGTATCGCTGTGCCACCTGAGAGATTAGGAGGGACGCGACTGATAGAAATAGAGCCGTGAACCTTTCGAGCGTTGCCTTATCATAAGGCCAGCTCGGAACTAGATCAAGAGACCTCTGGGTTACCTGCAGCATCTCAACCTTCAAGAGATTCTCGATCTGGCTTGATGTTGCGGCTGCTCCGTCAGGGTTGTGCGGAGGATTGTGCAATAAAGTGAGAATGTCTGCTAGACGCTGTTCGATATTTTCTCTCTCGCGTTTCTTCACCTTGATCATTTTCTGGTGGATGCTGTTGAGGGGCAGGAAGAACATTATTCCTCCGAGGATTATGAATGGGAATAATGTGGCGTATCCTACAGGGTCTGGGGAAAGAAACAGTGATTCTAGCATCACTGGACCGAAGACCGTGTAGTACGCAAATGCGAGATACAGAGAGAGCGTTCCCATTTCCCCGAGCCCGAGCAACGGATCTTGGTAGAACGGCTTGAGCCGGAGAGGTTCCTTACCGAACCGGTGTATTCCCCAAAGAGAGCTGGCGTATACCCAAACGAACGTCCCAATGGTGAGGTAGAAGAGCAGTTCGATGAGATATGAGAGTGGGGTTCCAAGGCCAAAGTAGCCGCTGGTGATATTGGTGCTAGAGAAACCGGTAACAAGTATGAGAAAACTCTGGGTAACAGCGAATAGGATTGCAGCGACTAGTAGCTGAGGCCATGCCTCGGATACTCTGCCGAAGATCTTTCGAGTCGTCTCCGTTTCCGGAGACAGGCTGAGCAGTTGTGGGCATGCCCGTGCAAGTCTTAGCCGCATGAATCTGATCATGTAGAGAAGCCAGAAGATAATGAAAGCGACCAAGGAGAGGTCGAGAAGGCCTGTCCAGCTAGGATGGCCGGAGTATGGGCTGAGGATGTCGCTCAAGGCGGCACTCATGCTTCCTGAATCCATGTAATCGGCTAACAGAATTCCAGCAGGACCTATTACAGACGCCAGAACCACGCATCCGAGAAAATATGGAAGGCGAAACATGCCGACAATTTGCTCAACTAGTGTAGGCCGCTCAATGCCCAATAGCGCTTGGCTAGGAGGATGCAAGGTTCACAGGAACGGTATTCAATCGACTCCTCCGAAGATAAGTTTAGGGGCGGTAGAATCGTGCGGGTTTCCGATCGGGATTGTCAGTTCCTCGTTTCCCAGCTCACCGCGCTTCAGACCGTAGAAAAGATATGTTAAATCAGCGTCCGACTGACTGGACGGGTCGTCATGAGATTTTCAACCAAAGCCATCCACGCAGGACAAGATCCAGATCCTGCCACAGGCTCGGTCACGGTCCCCGTCTATCTAACCTCAACATACATGCAACTCAAACCTGGACGTGAGGGCAAATACGTCTATTCCCGAACCGCAAATCCCACGCGTAACGCTCTAGAAGAGAGTTTAGCCGCCCTGGAGGATGGCAAGGTTGGCCTTGCCTTCAGTTCAGGTCTCGCAGCGACAACGACCGTCCTGATGCTGCTGCAGAAAGGAGACCATGTAATCGCCGGAGACGACATTTATGGTGGAACCTACCGATTATTCGACCAGGTTCTCCGAAACTACGGCTTACAATTCACCTATGTGGACCCGCGGTCACCCGACAAAGTGGAGAAGGCAATTCGAAAGAACACCAGGATGATTTGGATCGAGACACCCACCAACCCGTTGATGCGAGTTGTAGACATCCGAGCTATCTCAAAGATCGCGAAGAAGAATCGCGCGATGTTAGTCGTCGACAATACTTTTGCAAGCCCGTACCTCCAGAACCCATTGAAGCTTGGCGCCGATATCTCCGTCCACAGCACCACCAAATACCTCGGAGGCCACAGCGACCTGATTGGCGGTGCCGCGATCGCAACTGACACTAATGTCGGCAAACGTCTCAAATTTCTTCAGAACGCGGTAGGGGCTGTTCCAGGACCATTAGACTGCTGGCTCGTGTTGCGAGGGATCAAGACATTGGCTGTCAGGATGGATCGTCACAATTCCAACGCAAAACAGATCAGCGAGTTTCTCCGGAAGGAGCCCAAAGTGGAACAGGTCTACTATCCCGGCCTCCCAGACCATCCACAACGGGACGTGGTCAAGCGCCAGATGCGAGGCTACGGTGGAATGCTCAGCTTCGAGCTCAAAGGCGGATTCGGAGAATGCGAAAAACTCTTGACGAAACTTCGAATCTTCACCTTGGCAGAGAGTCTAGGAGGAGTCGAATCTCTCATCGAACATCCAGCTAGCATGACCCATGCCAGCATCCCCCGTCAGAGAAGAATGGAGCAGGGAATCAAGGACACTCTCATACGTATGAGCGTGGGAATAGAAGATGTTGAAGATCTACTTGAGGATCTTCAAAGGGGATTCAAAGGCCTCTAGACAGAGATGGATTCCGAATGAACTGGAACCGGGATCACTGGGGCGAGTCGGAGATCTTGCATACGATCCGATCCACCGTTGCCCGGTCCGCGGGCAGATAGCCCGATGCTATACTGTTGATGGTTTCCACAACTGCAACCTCTGCGGTTCAACATGGCGAACCTCCCTGACATAGTCACGGAACACATCAGGTAACTCGCACAAGTCAAGGCATGACTAGTTCCCGTTTTCCTTCCGGTACTGTGGCACGATTCTTTCGAATGAGGAGTTTTCCGGATTTAAGCAGATTCCTAGGAGAATGATCATGATCTGGGGCGAAAGGAGGTACGGTAGAGGTGAAAAAATATTGGAGATTGAAAATCAAGCGGGGGCTCGGCGGGGGTTGTCTTTGCGGTCAGTTCTACTCTTGGTGCTTCTAGTCGGCGTTGGTGTCGGTGCCACGGCCTACGCTATCAGTGCAGCTTTTGCAGCAGGTGCCGCTTCGTCCACCACTACCCTACAGAGTACAAGCACAACTAGTGCAACAAGTAGTGCGCACAATTGCACCCTAGCTTCCCTAGCTTTGACAGCTGCTTAGTTGGCAGGTCGATGCCTTCCTTCAAACTCCCCATTTTCTTTCCTGCTCTATTGCAGCATCGCATGAGAGCGCCCTGTCAGGTTCGCAATGGCCTCTTGCTCGGTGGGCATCGATCTTTCCTTACTCAAGAGTGGAGACTCAGTTCATGAGCTTCGACCTGCTGTGCGGCGCTGGCTTGTTTTTCCGGTGAGTTCAGCCTGATCACTTCTTCCAGACTTCTCCGCCTGTGTAGGGATCTAGGAAGTTAAGTTGCATGTCGAGGACTTGCTGGTAGACCTTGCCAGCGTCTGTTCGAGAGTAATGGGTAACCCTACCATCGGTGCTGGCTAGAATCAACGATGTCCTGGTGAGAATGCCGCTGGGTCCGAGCAACCGATCAAACGCCTTGTCGTCTCCACCGAACGGTCCGTTGAGAAGTGTGCTCTTGGGACATTTGTCCGCGAACACCTCTATCATTTTCATTACTGTCAGTCTCTTCTCTGCCTCTTTCCTTGTTTCCGGTGAGAGGGGCACTTTTCATCGGCCGAGTTTCTCAGCCATGGCCAACAGTCTGGAATATCTTCTTCGGAGGCCTAATAGGCTGTAGATGGAGATTACAGAAAGCAGGAACAAGACAACTGTCAATGCTGTCTCCACTACCGCCGACGTGTCCAGCGCTGGACGCATCGGGAACCCGAATCCTCCTGGCTGAGCAAAATATACGAAGAAGAGCAGCCTCAATAACGATGATATGGCTAGCAGAAGGGCGAAGGCGGCGATCAAGGCCTGAGTGGTAATCGTTCTAAGGAGGTCATCAGCCATACGGGCCGCATCCTCCTTAAACGCGGCCAATACCTCTTTTAGCAGAGGATCCTCGATTGAAGACACGTTCTATCCCTCTTCTCCGTGGAAATGAAAAGTGCTCACACTCGACTCGCGTTCCAGTGGATTTAAGCAGATTCCTAGAAGCAAGCAGCTCTCGCACCGACGAATCTCGGTCGTCGGAACGATCGGTTCCGGCAAGACCACGTTCGCCCGCAAAACATCCAAGCTCCTTGGAGTTCAACACGTCGAGCTAGATGCTCTCCACTGGGAGCCTAACTGGGTGGAAGCGCCCAATGATCTTTTCCGAGAACGTGTGAAGCAATCATTGCAAGGTGACTCTTGGGTGGTCGATGGAAACTATCATCAGGTTCGGGACATTGTTTGGAGCCGAGCCGACACAGTCGTCTGGCTGGACTATCCTTTCAGGACCATTATTGGCAGGTTGGTCAAGCGGACGGTGAGAAGAATCTTCACCCACGAGAAGCTATGGAATGGCAATCAGGAGCACATTCGGGGATTGTTTACTCGAGATTCCGTGTTCTTGTGGGCAATCCTGACCTATCGAAGACGACGGAGGCAATACCCCATTCTTCTACGCAAACCAGAGAATGCGCACCTGACAGTTGTAAGGTTGAGATCGTCGAGAGAGGCGACAAGATTTCTCTTCGCTCTCGGACAACCGGGAGACTTGACCAATTGAACCAGAGTAATCCGAATTATTCAGAGTCTCTCCGAACGACTCTAGTTTCAAAAGGAATCTGGCATCGCTTCATAGAGTTCGACGAGCCTGTCAGAACCGTTGAGGAAGCCGCGAGAAAGGTCTCTGCAGACAGGATCATCAAATCCATCGTCCTCGTAGGCTCGGACAAGAAACCCGTCCTAGCAATACTCCCAGCCAGAAACAAGATCAGTTACAAGAAAATCAAGACTCTACTCAAGGTCAGAGACGTACGCCTAGCGCAGCCGGATGAGGTTTTGGAACATTCAGGCTATCCGGTCGGCGGAGTACCACCGTTCAACAAGATCACGCGAATCCTACTCGATCCAACCGTCCAGCTTAACGTAAGAAGCATCGCCGGTGGAGGGGATCCGGACAAGCTCATTGAGCTCGAGACTAAGGACCTAGTTATGTTTCTTGACCCAATAGTGGCGGACTTCAGCACTTGAGCGACAAATGATCGACAAATCGATCCCTCCCTAAATACCTCTTGACCACAAGAAGCAACGATCATTTTGTCCGGAGAGAGAATCGAGGAGTACTCTGCGAGTCCCCGGATCAAGATCAGAATAGAATCGCTGTCAGATCTTGTCTTTGGGCTAGCACTCTCGATAGGATCACTGGAACTTCTTGCGAGGACACCTCAGACTCCCGGAGATTTAGCAACGAGCGTCTGGCTCTTCGCGTTCAGCTTCCTCATCGTCGTATCGATCTGGTTCGGTTATGCGAGGATCATGGCCGTTATCTCTCAAGAGACCGGCGGGGCCATATCCCTGAATCTGCTCCTACTGTTCTGCGTCGCTCTTTAGCCATACCTCTTCTTCGCTCTACAATCAAAGCCTTCAGACCTCTCATTCCTCGATTAGGGCCTCATTCGCATACGCGCTGGACGTCGGCGCCATGTTCCTAATACTGGGCGGTCTAATCCGGCCTATTCTCCGGGAAAAGAATCGGGGGAATGAAGAGGGCGATCTGCATCCTGTCTTGCTTCGAAGATTTCGCATTGCGATGTTCTTCTATGCCTTCATCGGAGGCGCCTATTTGGTCTCGGCCCTTCCTGTCTTCTGGATCGATACACCAATAGGCCCCCTTAGGTTTGTGTTCTGGGTACTCCGCATTCGCCTTCGCTTTCCTAGGAATATTGAATCGCAGACGCGAGAGAACCTATCGATCCAAACGCTCTACATAACCTACAATTAGAGTGGACTAGTCTAACTGACTATCTTCTTGAACTCGTAAATCGTCGCGCCCATGGTCAGAATTGCTATTAATGATATTACTCCGAAGGACAACAAAAACGAGTTCCAGTTGTATCCGATCATTATCAGATCGCGAATCGCGTTCACTGCAAAGCTAATCGGATTGTACGCTGATACACTTTTCATCCACTCCGGCATCAGTCTCTTGTCCATCAGCGCTGTACTCATGAATAGGAGGGGGAAGGTCAGGGTTCCGGCTATACCGAAGACTGTCTCAGCGCTCTTGGTCCTGAGTCCTAGGGCGAGTGATATTCCTGACCAGGCCAGGCCGAAGAATGCCACTGTGAACAAGATCAGGACGTATCCTACGAAGCCTGTAGCAGGGAAAACCCCTAGGCCATAGGCTAGAACTAGTATGATGAGCGATTGCGCGAAAACCCGGAACGCATCACTTAGGAGTCTACCTAGGAGAATGGAAGCACGACTAGCGGGAGTGGCGAGCATCTTGGTGAGGAAACCGGACTTGATATCATCGACGACGGCTGTGCCAGATTGGAACGCGCTCGAAAAAGCATTCTGAAGAACAATGCCCGCGGTGGCGAATACAGTGTAGTTTATTCCTCCTAGGAGTAGACCGAACGAGCTGAACAGTTGCGTGAACAGGACGAGGAAGATTATCGGTTGAAAGAGCGAGAAGAAGAGCAGGATCGGGTTTCGCACGAGCTTCTTCATCCAACGCAGGAACATGTAGTAAGAGTCAGAGGCGAGAGTCATCTTGCCAGTCTACCTCCTTCTCCGGCCGAACATTCCGGACGCCCTTGACTTGTCGATCTCCTCGGGCCTAATTCTCCTTCCCGTGTGCTTGAGAAACACGTCGTCGAGTGTTGGACTAGATACACCAATCGAAGAAAGCTTGATCTCCGCACTGTCAAAGGCACGCACGATGTCAGGGACCAAGAAACCCCCGTTCTTCGCGTAGATAACAATCCCTTCATCCGAATCGACAATTTCCGTGATTCCCCCAAGGTTGCCAAGGACTTGTTTGGCCTTATCCTTGAGAGACGCAGCTCCAGGATTCCCGTTCTCGAATCCCAACGTGATACGATCAGCGCCGATCTCGGACTTCAGATCTGAAGGGGTTCCTTGTGCAACAATCTCTCCGTGGTCTAGGATGGCGAGTCGGCGGCATAGCCGATCCACCTCTTCCAGATACTGCGTTGTAATGAAGATCGTCATTCCAGTCTGGTTCAACCCCTTAAGGTACGACCAAACTTGTGCCCTTGACTGCGGGTCTAAGCCGGTTGTAGGCTCGTCGAGAAAGAGTATCTTCGGTCTGTGAACGAGAGTGGAGGCGAGGTCGAGCCTTTTTTTCATTCCACCCGAGTAGTAAGCTGACCGTTTATCCGCTGCCTCTCCGAGATCAACGACTTTGAGCAGCTCGTTTACTCGTTCCTTCAACTCTTCTCCACGCATCTGCTGTAAGTGTCCTTGAAGCATTAGGTTCTCCCGCCCAGTCAGATCCTCATCAATGACCGTGTCTTGCATCTGAACCCCAATCAGCTTCCGGACTTTTTGAGCATCATGCTCGATATCTAGCCCAGATACGTTAGCCAACCCAGAAGTTTTTCGTAAAATGGTGGTCAGGATCTTGATCGTAGTGCTCTTTCCGGCACCGTTCGGTCCGAGAAATCCGAAGAACTCGCCATCATCGACTTTGAACGATATTCCCTTGACAGCCTGGGTGCCATCCCCATAGGTTTTTACAAGGTTCTCGACTTGGACTGCTGGCAACGCTCTAAACCTCTATCGTATTAGATATATCGCATCCGATACGGGTTTATATAAAGAGTTCCTCCTAAGCCGTTTTCACGAAGCGGGTTTATTAGCAAAAAGAGTCCCGTAGTATCGCGGTGTGTATGACCCCTTCTAGGAAAACAATGATCCGGAGCACGCCGATCCACAGCGTTCTTGCACACCCTCAGGGGATTCCTAGAGGTTTCCTACGTCTCTATGTTTTGCATCGAATCGCGGCGAGACCAGTTCATGGATACGATCTCTTGCAAGAGATCGAGACTAAGACGGAGGGTGTCTGGAGGCCCGGAGCCGGTTCCATCTATCCAATTCTGAAGGAACTCGTGAGGGGAGGATACATCAGATCAGAATCTTACAAGAAGACTGGAAAGCCACAACACGTCTATCATATCACTCCCGAAGGACGCGCGTTGCTACAGCAATCCGGAGAGATGCTGTTGAAAACTGGACAAAACTGGGGAGCGATGAGGTCAATAATTATAGAACTGGTCGATCCGAAAAACATTCCAATAATGTTCACTCATATGACGGCCGGACAATTCGCGTTTCTCCGTGGAATCCTCGAATCGAAGAAAGACAAGATCCCGCGCAGAGAAATCCAGTTCATGCTGAAAGAGTACGCCCTTAACCTTGAGCGACAGCTCGATTGGACTAAGCGGACGCTCAAGAAATCATGAAGATCCGGGAATTCAAGATAGACGACTACCCCATAGTACGCGACCTTTGGCAGGCCGCGGGTCTGATCCTTCGTCCGGGAGACGAACTTGAAGATGTCAAGTTGAAACTCCAACGAGACCCAGACTTGTTCCTAGTCGCTGTACAAGACGATAGGATCGTAGGGAGTATAACGGGAGGCTGGGACGGAAGACGAGGTTGGATCTATCACCTCGCGGTGAAGCCTGAACACCAACGGAAGGGAATCGGAGTAGGGCTCGTTCGAGAAGTCGAAAAGCGTCTTGTCGCCAAGGGGGCGAGAAAGGTGAACGCTCAAGTCTACAAGTGGAACGAACGATCATCTGAATTCTTCAAAGCCATCGGATACGAAACACAGCCTGACCTCACAATGATCGGGAAACAGCTGAGAAAATAGGGAAAGGTCGCTTCAAGCTCTAGCCCAAAGCGATCACATTTGAAACAACATTCGGTTTGATATTCCGGTCTCGCTCCAGAAGCTTCCGCCCTCGACAAGGGTCCCAGAAGGACGCGAACTGGTCTGCAAATGGTTGCTGTGCATCAGTTTCTATGACAACAGGGCCGACGTAGTGGCAATCTGTGCAGTGGTAGAGAGATCCAATGGAACCTCCGAGCCAGAGATAGACATCTTCGGACCCGCATATCAAGCATCTTCGCACTTTCACGTACTCACCCCTATTGTGCAGATAAGGGAGCAGGAGAACTATTCCGTTCTCCTAGGAATCCGCTTAAGAGCCAGTCCAAATAATATCGCCTGCAATTACTTTCTATTCCCCTCACAGGGAGGCATAGTTGAAGAAGAGGGAGAGGACTCTCATTCTCTTGGAGTTACTCTCGATTTCTGCGCGATAGTCAGCCTACCTGATTGTTCGCTCACTTCGCGCGTGCCGCAGCCGCCTTGGCGGCGAGTGCCGCGAACTCGTCACGGCCGAAGGCCGTGCCTGAGAGCCCCCAACCGCCCTCCGCTGCCTCAGTGAGTATCACCCATGTGCGACTCGCTTGGGTCGGGTCGCCGGAGATCTTGGCGACAATCTCGGTGACTTCTTTGACCAATTGCTTCTGGCCGTCGCGGGTCAACGCCGCTGGAGGCGTGATAACTTGAACGCGCACGGTGCGGGCGGAATCGGTGGCGGCAGTGTGAACCGCGTGGGGGTCCATTCGATGGATGAAAGCGGCGGTGTTGTTTAGGTGGAAGGGGCCGGGAGTTGCTACATGCTCAGCGCGGAGAACGGCCATGGTGAGCTCCTTGCCAAGCCGACCGTCGGTGCCGGCCAGGAAAAGGTCAGCCGGTGCATAAAC
>Ga0137415_10003114_pt1 | contig 16454 bp, 16 predicted proteins | sample CZODoug3_1_1_16f_FD_183082 | JGI IMG/M metagenome (GOLD analysis project Ga0137415, IMG submission 183082) | Vadose zone soil fungal communities from Angelo Coast Range Reserve, California, USA - CZODoug3_1_1_16fungal (Hybrid Assembly) | ecosystem: Environmental > Terrestrial > Soil > Vadose...
ACTAGCTCTACTCTGCACCAATGCTGACCACACTTAAAGTCCATGTCATTCCGAATGCTCGGCGGAGCGAACTATCCGCGATCTCACGGGATGAGATACGACTCAAGGTTCGAGCTCAAGCTCAGGATGGAAAGGCGAACGCAGAAGTCATCCGATTTCTCGCCGAGTTGATCGATTGTCAAAAATCGAGCATTGCGATTAAAAAAAGGTGAAAAAGCGCGGATCAAAATCATTGAAATGGCAGGTATCAACCCGGAAGCAGGGTGGGGCAAGGTTGGCGAGCAATTCGCTACTGGGAAGCAATAAAGACGCAGCGTAGTATTGACAAGAGCAACGATATATTTCTATCTGTGGTGTAAACCGGTTTACTAAACCGGTTCAGCCGCCGGGATTCTCTCCAACTATCGTATGCAGCTTCCGAGTAAGATCACCATCCGGGATGTAGCGAAAGCCGCCGAACTTTCGGTCACTGCCGTTTCTCGGTTTTTGAACGGCGATATCGTACTCCCCAGGACTTCCGCCTCTCGGATCGAACAGGCCGTCCGCGATCTGAACTATCAGCCCAATCGGTTAGCCCGTAACTTGAGTCTCGGCCAGAGTAAGATGGTCGGACTGATTATTCCGGACATTTCAAATCCCTTTTTTGCCAGACTCGCTTGCGCCGTCGAAGAAGTGGCATTCGAGGAAGGATACGGGGTTCTCCTGTGCAATACGCAGAATGATCGGAACCGGGAATTAGCCTATCTCCAACTATTGAGCGGACATCAGCTCGACGGCATCGTATTTCTCACTAGTCACGCTGAGGATCGGGAGTTGGCCGATATCCTGCGGCGAAATCGTAACGTGGTCCTGATCGACGAAGATGTGGCAGGCGTTTCTGCTCCGAGGGTCTTCAGTGAAAATCGGGTCGGCGGATATCTCGCGACACGCCATTTACTGGACTATGGCCACCGACAAATAGCCTTTATCGGCGGACCCAAGAATCTGCTCTCCACTCAGGAACGGTTCACCGGATTCAAGAACGCGCTGCAGGAATACAGGTTAAAGCCGGCCACCAATCTTATCCGGTTTGGACCTTATACTTCGGATTTCGGCCGGGACGCCGCCCTGGCGTTTCTTAATTCGAGGAAGCGACCAACCGCAATTTTTGCATCTAGTGATTACGTCGCTCTCGGTGTGCTCAACGCAGCTCACCGGTCCGGTTTGAAAATTCCCGATGCCCTTTCCCTGATCGGCTTTGATGACATGCCGTTGGCCGAGCTTTTGCAGCCTCCTTTGACCACCATCCGCCAGTCCGCACAGGAACTGGGAGCAGCGGGGACGAGAATTCTTTTGCAAGTGATCGCTGGCGTAAGGGTCGAACCAATGGAGACGCGGCTTCCAGTCGAGCTCATACGACGAGATTCCGTCCTGAGGCTGCGACCGAAAATTCGAGCGACAGCAAATAAGCGATGATTGGAACCGAGAATAGCTGGTTACGCGTTGCCAAAATTTCGAAACATTTCGGCCCGGTGATCGCATTGGAGGCGGTCGATGCCAGTGTACGCCTAGGTGAAGTGCTCGCGTTAGTTGGCGATAACGGGGCCGGGAAGTCGACGCTGGTGAAATTACTGTCTGGCGCCTATCTTCCTTCGGCTGGCGAAATAACCGTTGAGGGCAATCCAGTCACGATCGAAAGCCCTGGTAAGGCAAGGAATTTGGGCATCGCGACAATCTTCCAGGAACTCGCGCTGGTCGAAAATCTGACTGTCTACGAAAACATTTTTCTGGGCAGAGAGCTTGTTCGACCGGTCTTTGGGCTACCGATACTCGCCAAGAGGAAAATGCGAGACCGAGTCGTGCAATTGATCGATGAACTCGGTTCGCATATCCCATCGCCTAGCGCCCTGGTCTCTGATTTGTCCGGCGGTCAACGTCAGGCGGTTGCCATCGCGCGAGCCATCGATCTGGAAACGAAATTGGTCATTATGGATGAACCGACAGCCGCGCTCGCGGTCGTTGAAACTCGCAAAGTGCTAAAATTGATCGAGCAGCTTCGCGCCAACGGCAAAGCCGTGCTGCTGGTCAGCCACAACTTGAACGACGTTTTCGAAGTCGCAGATCGAATCCTTGTACTGCGACGCGGCCGGAAAGTAGTCGAATGCAAACGGTCAGAGACGGACCCCGAGCAGGTTGTCAGTTGGATTACTGGAATTAAACCTGGCCCACAATTCAAAGAGCCAGACTACAAAATGCCCCCCAGTGGGGATCAATATTAAGAAAGGTTAAAATGCGCAGACAAAATCGATGGTCGGCCGGCCTGGGTGCAGGTCTCTTGCTGTTAACTGCAGAGTTCGGCCTGGCCCAGAGTAAGTCGAAAGTTGCATTTGTGCCGCAGATTGTCGGCATACCGTACTTCAATGCGATGGAGGAAGGTGGTAAGGATGCCGCTCAGAAGTTCGATGTAGAGTTCGTTTACACCGGACCAACCGACACGAATCCGGCAGAGCAGCTGCGGATCGTGAACGGGCTCATCGATCAAGGAGTATCGGCAGTCTCCCTTTCGGTACTTGACGCCAGTTCGATCGACCCGATTATCAGGAAAGCAAAGGAAAAAGACGTCAAAATCTTCACGTCGGATTCTGACGCACCGCAAAGCGAAAGAGCAGTCTATGTCGCCCAAGCGCTGGATCAGGACCTCGGGTTCACCATCATAGACGAACTCGTAAAACGGATCGGCGAGCAAGGAACAGTGGGCATCGTTTCGGGCGAAGCTACCGCCACAAATCTGAACACCTGGATCCGCTTCATGCAGCAGCGAGTAAAAGAAAAATACCCAAAGATAAATCTATTACCGCCACAATTTGCTGGAGGTACCGCTCAGCGCGCTTTTCAGATCGCTACCGATCTTATGACGGCGCATCCGGATCTCAAGGGCTTGATTGCGGTAGCTTCTACCACCTGTCCAGGTGTGGCTCAGGCGATCGAATCGGCCGGCAAAATTGGTCAGGTCATTGGGACTGGCTATGGTTCACCTAACACGGTGCGCGCCTACCTGAAGAGCGGCGCGTTCGGATTCAGTGTCCTCTGGAATCCGCGTGACCTCGGCTACTTAACCGTCTGGGCCGGCAAACAGTTAATCGGCAACCAGGCGTTCGCCGAATCTAACTCGGTGCCGGGACTCGCAGCTCCCGCCAAATACGATTCCGCCACCAAGGTGCTGCTGCTCGGTCCCCCCACCGTGTTTACGAAGGACAACGTCGATCAATACAAATTCTGAAGTGAACTGGAAACAGTTGTTCCTCGGTCGCCGCGAGGTAACGCTCGCGCTCGCTTGTGTGAGCGTTGCGATTCTTTTCCAGTTCTTGTCACCCTATTTCTTGACCGCACAAAATCTGACAACGATCCTCCGAAACAGCGTCGAGCTATTGCTTGTAAGCTTGGGCATCTCGTTCATTCTGGCTACGGCCGGAATCGACATTGCGGTCGGCGGGGCACTGGGAATCTGTGCGATTTTCGTCGGATGGAGTATCGAGGCAGGCTGGCCTTTGGCAGCGGTCTTGTTCATCGGACCTATTATCGGAACAGCGCTTGGGTTTGTTTCGGCGGCTCTCATTGTTTGGGGAAAAATACCTCCAATCATCGCGACCCTCGGCTTGTTCGGTGTCTATCGATCGGCCATCTTCCTACTCCTTGGCGGAAGCTGGATTTCCGGGTTACCCGATACCCTTCGGCTCGTGATAAACCAATCGATCGGCGGGATTCCCGTCGTCGGCATTTATGTTCTTATCTGCTATTCAGTGGGTTGGCTGATCATACGATGGACGCCGCTGGGCACAGCAATCCGCGCGACCGGTGAAAACGAGCGAGCTGCCAGGCTTTCTGGGGTCGCAACTGGCAAAACCAAATTTTTCGTTTATGGCTTTACCGGTCTGCTCGTTGGCTTCGCGGCTTTGCTTTATGTGGCCCGATATCGAAACGTCGAGACTTCGACCGGCGGTCTAGTCGCACTCGACGCGATTGTTGCTTCCGTTTTGGGCGGTGCCTCCGTCCTAGGTGGAAAAGCGAACCTTCTCGGCACGATGTTAGGCGTCTTTCTTGTCCGCCTTTTACAGAATGGCTTCGTGCTGGTCGGAGTTCCATCACTCTGGGAGCAGGTGATAACCGGGATTCTTCTGATTGCGGTGTTGATCCTGGACGCATTGGCCGGAGCCCGAATCTCGAACTACCTGCGTTCGGCGGCGAACCCATGATAACTGCCGGACGACAAACCCGGTTGGGTGGACTCATTCTCCTTTGGGTGATCGCGCTCGCCGTTTTTGCGGCCCGCGCGCCGGCTTTCTTCACCCTGGCCAATCTCACCTCCATTCTTCAGTTCTCGACTCTGTTGGCATTAGTAACGCTTGGCCAGACTTTCGTGATTCTTACGGGAGGCGGTGGCATTGATCTTTCGGTCGGCGGAATTGTCAGTCTTGGTGGATTGCTGATCGCTTTTCTAATCAAACAAGGTACGACCCCCTTTATTGCGGCGACTGCCGGAGTTCTCTTTGGTGGCCTCTTGGGAGGCGTTAACGGCCTCATCATTACTCGATTGCGACTGTTACCATTGATCGTGACGCTGGGAACATATTATGCCTACAATGGTCTCGCTCTCGCCGTGACCGGCGGAGTGCCAATTTCGGGACTACCATCTTCTTTTGGTCTGCTCGGACAATCCGCAGTACTGGCAGTTCCGCTACACACGCTCGTGATTGTTTTGCCCACTTTTATCGTAATGACTTTCACCCTCACTCAGATGCCTTTGGGACGATGGATCTACGCGATCGGAAGCAATGAAAGAGCGTCGCGGCTGGTTGGTCTCCCGGTAAATGCAATTCGGCTTGGAGCATATACGTTCAGCGGGATTCTCGCTGCACTGGCCGGTCTAGTGGCAGATTCCTGGCTGTTAAGTGCCCGCCCCAATATCGGTGATAATCTCGAGTTGTTATCTCTAACGGCGACTCTTTTTGGCGGCACGAGCATCTTCGGCGGATCAGGCGGTTTGATTGGCTCACTCCTTGCCGTGCTGTTCTTCACCTCACTGCAGGTCGGGCTTCAGATGCTAAACATTAACAACATCTGGCAGCTCGGAGTGGTTGGGCTTTTTCTCATTGGCAGTGTGGTCTTGGACAGAACCTTTCGAAACAGAGAGACCAGATGAAAAACGAACAAGAACGATGCATCGTCGATGCCGTTAACCGCAATCGGGAACGGATTACCCAAACCCTTCAAGAGTTAATTCGGTTTGAGAGCATTGTGATGGCGGACCCGAGCAAGGCCGGCCCGGGCGAACGAAAATGTCAGAATTACCTGGAGCGCAGACTTACGGCCGCCGGATTCAAAACCGATCTCTGGGAGCCGGACGCAGACGCGCTTCTGAAGATCTACCGAGGCAAACCGGGTGCGCAGCAGGGTCGAAATTTCCGCGGCCGCCCTAATCTTGCCGGAACGCTTTCCGGATCCGGCGGAGGCAGATCGATTCTTTTGACCGGCCACATCGACGTCGTCCCGCCGGGCGAAATCGCCCACTGGCTCCACGCACCATTCGCTGGCGCAAGAGAAGGGAACAGCATTCACGGCAGAGGCGCCGTCGACATGAAGGGTGGGGTCGCATGTATGCTTTCGGCAACTGAAATTCTTCGGGAGCTGGACGTTCCGCTATCTGGCGACATTCTTTTCGCGACCGTCGTCGATGAAGAGATTGGCGGTATGGGCACATTGGCGATGGCGGATCGCGGCTATCGAGCAGACGCAGGGATCCTGACCGAGCCAACCGGCAACCGGGTATCGCCGCTCTGTCACGGGATTCTCTGGGGCAAAATCGTCATCGACGGGATTGGCGGCCATGCCGAGTTAAAGGCGCGGCATTGGGATGCTGGCGGACCGGTCGATGCCATCGCTTTGATGCGATTCATTTTGGACGGAATCGACGTGTTAAACGATCGCTGGCGAACGGATCCGCGAAAGAATCATCCGTTGATGGAACTTTCGAACCAGATCATTGTCACTCAGGTACGAGCGGGCGAACATCCAAGCTCCACGGCGGGGCGAGCGGAGATCATCATCGATGTACAGTATCTTCCCTCAGAGAAAGACGCTGATGGGGTCGGAGGCTCAGTCAAGCGCGAAGTCGAATCGTTAGTCGCCACGATATCGCGGGTTGATCCCTGGCTAGCTGAGCATCCCCCTCGAGTCGAATGGATCCTTGATGCCGACTGCGCAGAGGTGGAACCAGATCATGCAATCATTAGCACGTTTGCTGAAGCTTGCCGGACGGCGTCTCACCCGTTTCAGCTCTGGGGAATAGGAGCACACACCGACATGGGCATCCCAACTGACCTTACAAAAACGCCAACAATAAACTTCGGTCCAGGTGACCCAAGCCAGGCGCATCAGCCGAATGAACATGTGTCAATCGATGATCTTGTGACCTGCACGAAGGTGATCGCCTTAGCGATCGCTCACTGGTGCCGCTGAGACCTTTTTATGGAAGCAAATGTATTGTTAGTCGGAGAGAGTTGGATCAGCAGCTCAACTCACCTGAAAGGATTCGATTTCTTTTCCTCGACCTATTACGCGACGGGTGCCGATTTCTTGATCGCTGCACTCAGTTCGGCCTCGATTCAAATTACCCATCAGCCAAGTCATGAAGCGGCCAAGTCGTTTCCATTCGAGCTCAGTAAACTGCAGGCTTACGACGCAATTGTCCTCAGCGACATTGGGGCAAATACGCTATTGCTCCCACCCGAAGTTTTTCTGGAAGGTAAACGCGTTCCAAATCGCCTCCGGTTAATCAAGGAATACGTGGCGGAAGGAGGAGGATTAGTCATGGCTGGAGGTTACCTGAGTTTTCAAGGCATTTACGGTTCGGCCCGTTACCATCGCACACAGATCGAAGAGGCATTGCCGGTTTTGCTTTTGCCAATCGACGATCGGATCGAAAGACCTGAAGGCATCAATCCCAGCGTTACCAGGAAAGATCACCAGATCACCCACGGTATCGACGGAGCGTGGCCTTATCTTCTCGGATTTAACGAAGTGAAACCAAAGGAAGGCGCCGAAGTCCTGGCAAAAGTGGAGGAATATCCGCTCTTGGTCGCCGGATCCTTCGGCAAGGGCCGATCGGTGGCCTGGACATCCGATGTCGGTCCGCACTGGTGCCCAAAAGAGTTCGTCGAGTGGCCCGGATACACCAGACTCTGGCGACAGATAATCGCGTGGGTATCGGGCAGGTGAAAAGCAACAACCATCAAAAAGTCCAAAAAAGCACGTGAACCAAACTCGCGGACCAATCGACGTGCATGTTCATCTGTCCGGGAACGGCAAAGGAGGAGCGGATTGCTGGCACCGCCGCCGCTGGCTTATGAAACCTTTCTTGCAGGCAGGGGCTCGCGATATCGGCCTGAACTGCGCCTTCGATGATGTGCATTTCGACCAAATGTATCTCGACCAGCTACTCCACTGGGTATCCCAATCCTCGCTGGAAGCGGTCGTGCTGCTCGCTTACGAGTGGGTCCACGACGACCGAAGAACAGTCAGAAAGGATCTTTCCGACCTATTCGTCTCAAACGATGCGGTCTTCGCCGCAACGAAACGGTTCTCTAAGCTGCTGCCAGGAGTCGCGATCCACCCGGCCCGACCTGACGCCTTGGAAGAACTCGAACGCTGTGCGGCGGCTGGGGCGGTACTTTTGAAGCTGTTGCCGTGCGTTCAAAACGTCGATTGCAATCTGCCACAGTTCAAAAGGTTTTGGACTAGATTGGCCGAACTCGGATTGCCGTTTCTGGCCCACACCGGTGGTGAGTTCTTCGTGCGCAGCTGCCGAAACGATCTGAAGTCTCCGCAGTGCTTACGATTGCCGCTCGAGTGCGGAGTCACTGTCATCGCTGCGCACTGTGGCACCCGCGCACTCCCATGGGACGGCGATCACTTTGAGGAGTTCTTGCAGATGCGGAAGCGTTTTCCCAATTTCTACGGCGACCTGGCTGCTTTATCGCACATCACCCATTTGAAATCGCTGGAGCATTTACGGGGCGCGCCCGAACGCCTGGTACATGGAACCGATTACCCAGTGATTACGGCGGTGTTTCCTTCCTGGTTGAAAGGCTGGATCGACCGCGAAACCATGCTGCGTCTCCGCGCGATCTGTAATCCGCTCGAAAAGAAGATCCAACTGACAAAGGCCCTCGGATTCCCGGACCGCGTCTTTACCGATCTCTGGCAACTCTTGCCGACGGCGACTGCGCGGCGGTAGCGCGTGTCCGTCCCCGGACCGCATCGCGATAGGGCCGTCCGTCCCGGACCGCCGAATCGAGGGCAGCATCGAATCCTTTTGAACCAAAAACGGCGACCAAAGAATTATCCATCGGCTCATCACCAGGCCTACCCGGCAATGGCGCGCCGGGGATTTCGGCGGTCGCGGAGCGACGCGCCCTACCGCCGTCGCGCAGGCCTCCGCTCCCCCCTTTGCTCGATCCTCAAACAATGCTAGTTTCCGAACTCTTCGTATGAACTACAAGGAGACATTGAACCTGCCCAAGACCGATTTTCCGATGAAGGCCAACCTCATTGCACGGGAGCCGGAAATTTTGGCTAAATGGCAGAACGCAGGTCTCTATCGCCAGATTCAAGAACGAAGAAAGGACGCACCACTTTTCGTGCTCCACGATGGTCCGCCGTTTGCCAACGGTGACGTTCATATGGGCACGGCCCTTAACAAGATCCTCAAAGATCTGATCGTGAAGAGTCGCTCGATGCTGGGCTTCCGGGCACCGTTCGTGCCCGGTTGGGACTGCCACGGTTTACCAATCGAGTTTAAAGTGGTCAAGGAATCGCGGGGACTTTCGCCGCTCGAAGTGCGCCAGCGGTCTGAGCAGTACGCTCGAAAGTATATTGAGATTCAACGGAATCAGTTTCGGCGACTGGGCGTTTTCGGCGACTGGGAAAATCCATATCTGACCCTCGATCCAGCGTACGAGACGGTGATTCTGCAAGTGTTCGCGGATATCGTCGAAAAGGGTTTGGTCTACCAAAGCAAGAAACCGGTCTATTGGAGTACCGGTGCCCAGACCGCTTTAGCGGAGGCTGAGGTCGAGTACAGAGATCGTCACGATCCATCGATCTATGTCGCTTTCCCAATCGTTTCCGGAAGATTGGCCGGTCGTTGTTCGATCGCCATCTGGACAACAACTCCCTGGACCCTTCCAGCCAACCTGGCGGTCGCGGTACACCCGAGATTTACCTATGCGGTGCAAAAATTTTCGCACCAGAACGAGGAGTCTTCGCGAACCCTCTTATTGGCAAAGGAGCGGATCGCTGCATTCACCGAAGCTACCGGATGGGTAGCGGATGGAGGTCCAGTCCAGCAGTTGCTCGGAAGCGAACTGGAGGGAACCTCCTACCGTCACCCATTCCTTGATCGGGACGGCGAAGTCCTGACCGCAGATTTCGTCACGCTTGATGCCGGCACCGGATGCGTTCATATCGCTCCAGGCCATGGTGAAGATGATTACCAACTCGGTTTGAGGCATGCTCTCCCCCTTCTTTCACCGGTTGATGACTATGGACGATTTACTTCGGAAGTGGGCGTCACTGAGTGGGTGGGAAAGTATGTTTTTGATGCGAATCCGGATATCATCAAGCTGCTTAAACAACTTGATGCACTCCTGGGAGAACAAACATTCGAGCACTCCTACCCCCATTGCTGGCGTTCAAAAACCCCGGTAGTATTCCGGGCAGTCGAACAGTTTTTTATTCGAATTGACGAGCTTAAAGACGACGTCTTGGCGGCGGTGGAACGCGTAAAATGGGTGCCTAGTTGGGGCCGGAATCGGATGTATTCGACCGTCGAATCTCGTCCCGATTGGTGCATTTCCCGGCAACGAAGCTGGGGAGTTCCACTCCCGGTATTTTATCGTGATGGCAAACCGCTGCTTGAACCAAATTGGATCCGCAAAGTGGCCGGATTGGTGCACGAACAGGGTACCAATGTTTGGTACGCGCTCAGCGATGAGGCGATCGCCGAAGAATTGGGGTTGCCCCCTGGATTGACGAGGCGGAATGACACGCTTGATGTTTGGATCGATTCGGGAGTAAGCCACGAAGCGGTATTGAAAACACGCTCCGAGCTCCGCTGGCCCGCGGACGTCTATATCGAAGCAACCGATCAGCATCGCGGCTGGTTCCAATCTTCTCTGCTGACCAGTGTGGCCATCCACCAAGAAGCTCCGTATCGGGAAGTGATCACTCACTCCTTTGTCGTTGACTTGGAAAGCAAACAAAAGCTTTCCAAGTCCCAACAAGGCGCCTACGCGAAACCGACCGAAGCCGAATACTATATTAACAAATACGGCGCCGATATCGTCCGGCTTTGGGTCGCAAGCGTGAATTACACCGACGAGGTCCCATTTGGCGAAAAGATGTTCGAGCAGTTGACGGACACCTATCGTCGCATCCGAAATACGCTACGGATCTTAGTTGCCAACCTCGCCGGTTTCGATCCCAAAAAGCATTACTCCGGCCAACCATCACTGGTCGACCGTTGGCTGCTCACACGTCTTCAGGAAGTAACGCACCAGTGCCGCGAGGCGTATGAGCGCTACGAATTCCACAAGGTTTACCATGCCCTAAATCAGTTCTGCGCAATCGAGCTGAGCAGTTTGTATATCGATATCACGAAAGACCGCATGTATTGCGATGCTCCAGATTCTGCTCGGCGCCGAGCGACCCAAGGAGTCATGTACACGGTTTTCGATCACCTCGTACGGTTGCTTGCTCCTATCCTGGCGTTTACCGCCGACGAGGCGTGGAGCCATTTCGGCCGGTCGAGTTCTGTCCATCTCGAATCGTTACCGCAAAGCGACAGCAAACTGATCGATGCACAAGCAGTAGCCGACGTGGACGCGTTGCTCCGAGTTCGAACGGTCGTTGCCCAGGCGCTGGAAGCAGCTCGCCAACAAAAGCAGATCGGTAACAATTTGGAAGCCCAGGTGAAACTCACTTTGCCGATTGGCGATCGGGTTCATCGGTTGGACCATGATGAAGTCGAAGAATTCCTGATCTTGAGTCATCTCGAAATCGTAACCCGCGAAGGTGATCCGGTGGCAACCGCGTCAAAGACTAAGCGAGCCCGTTGTGAGCGATGCTGGCGTCATCGCTCGATGGTGAGCACGATCCCCGCTCATCCCACACTTTGCGATCGTTGTGCCGCGGTAATCGACCAATTGGCGATCAAGCAATGAAGTTCCTGCTCCGGCTGAGTGTACCGTTGATCCTATTGGATCAGCTGACCAAGTGGCTCATTCAGAAAAATATTCCTTACGGAAGCGAAATCCCTATCATCCCGGGATTTTTCAGCCTCGTACATGTGAGCAACACCGGCGCAGCCTTCAGTTTGCTCCAGGGAAACAATCTTTTTTTCATCGTTCTTGGTGCGTTGGCACTAGCCGTTGTCTTTTTTCTGCTAATGCGAAATCAATGGGAGACTGAACCCTCGCGCCGGCTCCACTGGACAACCACAGTTTCCTTCGCCTTGCTTGCTGCCGGCATTCTTGGAAACCTGATTGATCGGCTAGTGAAAGGGAGTGTGGTTGATTTTCTCCACTTCTACATCCGGGAGTACGCCTGGCCCTCATTCAATGTGGCTGATAGCTGTATCTGCATTGCTGCGGGCTTGCTGATTCTGTCTTCATTCCGAAAACAACGGCCAGTTACGGAGAATTTGTAGCGGTGGTTTCGCCTTTTTTCTGCAAGAAGGGCCCTTGACGTCGGAGGGTGCGCCGCTGGCGGCGCCCGGGAACTTACCTAGCGCGGACCGAGGAATCGAGCCCAAAGCCGAGGCCATTTCTCATCAGGGTAGTTCTCGGGCGCCGCCAGCGGCGCACCCTCCGATGTTGGGAAGTGCCGATCTCTTCAGCAGAAGGAACACCGAACGCTGGGATCGTAGATTTACGAATCCCCGCCCTCCTCTCCTACCAACCTCCGCACCAACGCCAGCGCCTCTTCGCGAGAGTGGATTTCTCCTTCGAGTTGTGCCGTCTGCACCTTTTCCAAAATTTCGCCAAAGCGCGGGCCTGGAGAAAGACCGAGAGCGATCAAATCATGGCCGTTGACCAGCAGCGGTGGTATCAATGGCTCATTCTCAAATTCCTTCTCTTTCTGCAAAAGGAACTCAAAATTCTCTAGGTCGCCGTGGCTACTCAGGCAATCGACTCGATGTAGTTCAAGCTCCAGATCAAAATTATCTTTAGCCATGAAACGTCGCAGTCGTGCCGGCCGCATCTTCGGAACGTCCTTGAACATCATGTGAGATCTAACCGCACTCACCACTGCTTCGATTTCAGCGCTGGAAAAGCGGAGCCTCTCCAGGACAGCCACACTCATTGCGGCGCCTACTTCGTCATGGCCATTAAAGCGAATGCGACCTTCCGCGGGATCACACGTTTGGGTCGGCGGTTTACCGATATCATGCAGCAGCACCATCACGGCCAGCAACGGAGAGGCGTCCGGTGGTAATAATTCCAGCATCTTGCGGGTGTGCACAAAAACATCGCCCTCCGGATGAAATTGAGGAGGCTGTTGGCAACCTTTCAGAGCGCTTACTTCCGGAAGAATCTGCTCCAGCAATCCACTTGCATCTAAAAGATCGAACCCGCCCAATCGATGAGGGTCAGCCAGAATCTTCATTACCTCGTCGCGTATTCGCTCTGGGCTGACCACTTTTATTTGATCGGCATCCGCCCGCAACGCATCCCATGTCTCCGGATCGATTTGAAAATCCAGAGTCGCAGCAAATCGGATTGCCCGAAGCATGCGAAGACGATCTTCACCAAAACGCAGTCGCGCCTCCCCAATCGCCCGGATCAGTTTTTTTTCCAAATCCTTCCGACCCCCCACATAGTCGACCACGGTATCCGCGACCGGATCGTAGAACATCCCGTTAATGGTGAAGTCGCGTCGTCGAGCGTCCTCTTCCGGGGAAGAGAAGGTCACCGTATCCGGGCGACGGCCATCCAAATAAGCGCCGTCGGAGCGAAAGGTAGCAACCTCAAATTCCCACTCATTTTCAAGCACACGGATGACCCCGAACTTGGCACCGACCGGAACTGTGCGAGCAAAAATTCGCTAGACTTCTTCTGGACGCGCGTCGGTGGCAACGTCGATATCTTTCGGAGGGAAGCCGAGGAGAGCATCCCGGACGCATCCACCGGCAAAATACGCAACATGCCCGTGGTTGCGTAAATGGCGAACGACTGATGTCGCAACTTCTACCAATGGGGATGAATCAAGCAGCTTCGGCAACCTCACCACCTCCATCGAGCGAGCGCAAGTCTGCGTTCGCTGCATCGACGGCAGCCGCCAACGGCAGTTCCAGCTCCATATAGATCTGAGTCAAGGCAACGAACCTCTCTTCTTCAGTCAAGTGGATCAACGGAATGTTCATTTTTTCCTCCTATTCGCCGCTGCCGCTGGTTCGGTTCACAAAAAACCCACCGCCGGGATTCAGCGGTGGGTTATTTCGAAAATTCAGTACTATTTTTCGAGCTTCTTCCTCACCGCTCATCGGTAGCGTCGCAACGCGGCACGACAGAAATGCGCCACATCGTTACCGAAACGCATTTAAGGTGGTTGGCCTGGTGAAGAATCACAATCATTGTCCAACTTTATAGAGCAGACCGTCTGCGATCGCAATAAAAACTTCTACAATTGCTGTTACAATTGATTTCGTTCTCGGCCCAAAGGTTTTAATAATGAAGTTGCCGTCGAACCCAGTACGACGTAGCATCGAGAGGTCTTTTAAAACGTCTTTTTGGACTCCCTAGAAGTGCGCCGGTCTTCCTACGCTTACTTTGGATTCGATATTATGGAACCCAGCCCCGCAAGTAATCTTGGGAACAGCAAGAAACGGACTACCAGCGTGCGACTCGAGAATCTAGACCGCCTTGAGACCGTTGTTCGTGAATTTGGGTTTAAGGACCGAAGCCATTTTTTTCAGCTCTGTACGGATGCGCTTCTGCGCGCCCATCACAACGATCAACGTCTGGATTGGCCTCCGCGATTTGTAACCCGCGATTAGTGCGGCATTCGTCCCGGAGGGGCACTCTGAAAGTACCCAGCAATTCATTTGCTGAGTGCCAATTTTGTAGCGCGAAACGTCCGGTTAGGGACGATCGACCACAGTTGCGCTCACGGGGCCGCATCGAAGGTGAAAAGGCGAACCCTTCTATTGTCCCCTCCCGGGACGGACGCATCCGGCCTACTTTTATTAGGTCCCTCCGGGACAGACGCCGCTTTTTAGACGCGCCCCTCTTGACGAGGCTATCAACTGAGCCACGATGATCCGCAACCATGGAGAAACCCTTACTCTATTCGTTTCGTTTCGAACCATACGGACTAGTTTTTTTGCAATTTATTAGATGCAGACTCGGATTCGTCCTTTCGCTCTTATCACCGATTTTTATTTTTTGTTCTTTCGCTCTAGCACAAGGAGAATCAGGTCAACTCGGTCCCGAAGATGGCGATTGGGTTTCGACCTGGGGGTGCGCCCCGGTTTTTCCCATCGGAGAGGAGTTGGCCAATCAGACGCTTCGGCAGTTTGTCAGAATCAGCGTAGGCGGCCACCGTGTACGTATCCGCCTGTCCAATGAGACCGGGACGCAACCATTAGTCATTGGAACCGCCCATTTGGCTGTTGCCGGACCGGAGAAAGGAAGCATCGACCTTGCCTCGGATCACGTGCTGACTTTCAACGGTAGCGCGACGATCACCGTACCGCCGGGAGCACCGGTGCTCAGCGATCCGATGGATTTCGAAGTCCGACCGCTCATGACGCTTGCAATCAGTCTCTACATAACCCGTGAGACAGGCACTGCGGTCATTCATCCGCTGGGCAATCAGACGGCTTATCTTTCCCAATCTGGCGATCAGAGTGGCGCAACGACAATCGCTGACGCCACGACAGTCTCTGAGCGCTATTTTCTGACCAGAATCGAAGTGAGTTCGCCCAACAATGCAGGAGCGATCGTCGCCTTAGGCGATTCAATCACCGATGGCCGCGGATCAACTGTTGATGCTAACCGGCGTTGGCCCGATCGGTTAGCCGAACGCCTGAATGAGCAGGGACCAGCGCTTGGAGTAGTGAACGCAGGGATCGCCGGAAATCGAATATTGCACGATCTTCCCGAAATGGTTTGCGGTCCTAGCAGTTTATCGCGCTTTGATCGAGATGTCTTGAGCGTAGCCGGGGTAAAATTTGTGATTCTCCTTCAAGGAGCGAACGACATCGCACATCCCATAGCCAATGACCTTCCGGAACAGGCGGTCAGCCCAGAACAGATTATCAGCGGTCTGAAACAATTGATCGCTCGCGCTCATGCGCGTCACATCAAGATCTTTGGAGCCACTCTCCTGCCCGACGAGAGAGACATCTCGCACACCGCGGAAGGCGAAGCAAAACGCAGAGCAGTGAACGAATGGATCCGCACCAGTAAAGCCTTTGATGGAGTCATTGACTTCGAAGCGGTGGTCCGTGATCCGGATCATCCGACGCGAGTTCGTCCCGAGTACGATTCCGGGGATCACGGGCATCTCAACGATGCCGGCTACCGAGCGATGGCAGATTCCATTGATCTGCAGTTATTTGCGAATCCGTAGCAACCGTCAGATTTGGAATTGAGCGGCGTTGTCGCTCGCAAATAGAAGCCAAAAAACGAGCGGCAACCTAGACGGGTTGCTGAATTTCACTTCGAGATCTCGGCATCTTTGCCCGTAGTTGGGCACCCTTAAGTGTCTGGAATGGTGCGTATTCCGGCTTATCATTGCGATACACTTGGAAGCCAATGAATCGTCCAGACGGTGAATAGATTTCGAGTATCTCGGCGGATCCATGCCTGGATTGGACGGTTTCACGATGCTTCTGCGTGTAACCTGCCGATTGTAAACTGATGTTCATGGTTGGCTGTCTTGCTAGTTGATTTTACGGCCGAAGCGCTGCTGACTTTAGAATTTCTAGCAATATTTATAGCGACCGAAGCATCGTTGGTGACAGTCGCGGTCGGGTCGTTATATTCGTTTATGCCTACTACCACAGCGGAAATTATCAGCCTGGAGTATAAAGAAGCTACCGATCGATTCCACGCAGTCATCGAGGTAACTATTCCCGAAGGCGATGACTACACTGAGTTGACCTTGGAGAAAATTGGCAACTCCATATTCGGCATACCTTTGAATAATGTCCGACCGGGATCGCATCGAACCAGTATCGAAGGAAATGGTCAACCGCTGGTTAAGGTGGGCGATAAAGTACCGGCAAGACTCTTTACGGCAGATCAACTAAGGTAGGCCTGTTGGCCCTGGATACGGCGCCCGTGCAGGATCGGCTTCCGTCCCACGTGTGTTCTTCGCCCTGTTCAATATGCCAAAGAACTTACTCCAGGCCG
>Ga0137415_10003115_pt1 | contig 16451 bp, 12 predicted proteins | sample CZODoug3_1_1_16f_FD_183082 | JGI IMG/M metagenome (GOLD analysis project Ga0137415, IMG submission 183082) | Vadose zone soil fungal communities from Angelo Coast Range Reserve, California, USA - CZODoug3_1_1_16fungal (Hybrid Assembly) | ecosystem: Environmental > Terrestrial > Soil > Vadose...
CGAAAGGCGGCGTGGGAAAAGTATTTCCGGGCGACCGCCGTTCTCTTTTCACAAGGCAACAATTTCCGCTCAGGTAGTACGTCCACGCTGCCCAAGTTCTTTCTTCCACGGTGACATGCAAATATCCGTGTAATCCGCGAATAGCCAAATTTCTAGTTACGAAAATGCGCAATTGTTTGGAAATAAAGAGAACAACCGTGCGCAACTGTCGTTTCTCCGCTCATAACGTCCTTCGCAACCGTTTGGAAACGAAAGACTTCCTACCTTCTGGAATGTTGGTCAACGAATTGCTGCGATAGCTCGCTACTTTCATTCCTTGAGACCTAGGCCAACTCGGGAATGTGCGATTCGGCTCTATATGCAGTTTCGGTCTACCGATATTGGAACTGGCAACGGGGTTTTCGCGGAACAAGTTTTACTGAGCCAAGTCTTCAATCAATAGCAAGGCTTTAGGTACCTGCGGCCTGCGCGGATGAGGTCATCCGCATTCTCAGGAAAAATATATGCGCAAGAGCCTTATCGACCGTCTATTTTTGCCAACCGTTCTGAGTTTGACCACCGTTGTGTTTGCGCTGGTGATTTTGCAACGCTTGCTTACGCAGCAGCAGGCTGAGGTTCAAGCCTCGACGAATGCGCAAGCCTTGCTGGTAAAAAGCAAGATGGAGTCGGAACTCAAAGCGCGCGTTCTGCCCCTGGAGCTTTTGCGCGAGCGTTGGGAAGCCAGTAGCCGCCTTGATTTTGTGAAAATGGAGTCCGATGCAGTGCTGGCGTTGAGTGGCTACCATGCCTACCAGGCTGCCGAGTGGGTGGATCCGAAATTCCATGTGCGCTGGGTGGTTCCGCGTGAAGGGAACGAAGCCGACCTGGGCGCCGACCTGGGCTCGGATGAACAACGGCGCGCGGCGCTCCAGGAGGCCAAGATCAGCGGAGGCGTGATGGTCACGCGCTCGGTCGATTTGCGGCAGGGCGGCCGCGGTGTTTTGGTGTGCTTGCCCGTCGTCCGGAATGGAAAACTCAGCGGCTTTCTCCTGGGAGTGTTCCGCCATAGGGAGCTGCTTGACTCGATACTCCGGGACGTGGCGCCCAATTTTTGGGTGGCAGTGTCTGATGGCGACCAGCAAATCTACCGTCGCCAGGGAGCGACCCCTCCATCGGAGGATGCACCGGCGCAGGAAGAAGATATCGACTTTCAGCAGCTGGCGTGGCGCGCCCAGGTCTGGTTGGCCCCCGAAAAAATGTCTTACCCACGATCTGCGCTACCACAAATAACCCTCATTGGTGGACTGGTAATGGCTGCTTGGATTGCAATAACTGCTTACACTGCGGAAACGGCACGGCTTCGGGCTCTGGAACTGGCGGCTGCCCACGACCAATTGAAAAGGGAGATTGCCGAGCGCGAACATGCCGAGGAAGTATTGCGCGACGCCCAGAAAATGGAGGCCGTTGCGCGCTTGGCTGGAGGTGTGGCTCACGACTTTAACAACATGCTCATGGTCATCCGCTGCCAGGCCGAGCTTTCGCTGAACGGCTTGGGCCCCCAGGATCCACTTCGTCGAGAGCTCAACCAGATCGTGCGGACCAGTGACCGAGCCTCCTCACTCACTCGACAGCTTTTGGCCTTTGGCCGCAAGCAGGTGCTCCATCCACGGCAGTTGAATCTCAACGATGTAGTCACTCAAATGGCATCATTGCTGCCGCCCGTACTGGGCGTAGACATCGATTTGGTGCTGGACCTTGATCCTGAGCTGGGAGCGGTAAGGGCCGACTCTTCACAGTTAGAGCAAATCATAATGAACCTGGTTTTTAACGCTCGAGACGCCCTGCCGAAGGGTGGCGCGTTGACGATCCGAACGCAGAATACCTATCTGGATGAAACATGGATCGTTTCTCATCCCGAGGTGCGATCCGGCCGGCACGTGATGCTGACGGTGAGCGATACCGGATGCGGCATGGATCGAGAGACGCAGTCACACATCTTCGAGCCCTTTTTCACAACGAAGGATAGAAACAAAGGAACGGGACTGGGCTTGGCTAGTGTGTACGGGACGGTCCGCCAGAGTGGAGGGTGCATCACGGTTTCCAGCAAGCTTGGCGAGGGCACAACTGTACAGATCTACCTGCCGCGTGTTGAGGGAGCTGCGGAAGTGCTGGAGATGCCACGAGTATTGCCTCGATCGTTCAAGGGTGTCGAGACCGTCCTGGTGGTGGAAGACGACGATGCGGTGCGGCGCATGACGCGCGAGATTCTTATGGTAAAAGGCTATAAGGTCCTTGATGCGCGGAGCGGCGCGGACGCTCTCTATTTGATGGAGGGCCACAAGGACACCATCGACCTGGTGCTCACGGATGTGAGCATGCCCGGAATGAAGGGACATGAGCTTGGCCAGCGATTGGTGGAACTGCACTCGGGAGTACGATTGCTGTACATGTCGGCTTACACAGAAGATGCAATACTGGATAACGGAGTTCTCTGTCCCGGTATGGCTTTCATCGAGAAGCCGTTCAGTGCCGATGAACTGGCGCGGAAGGTGCGCGAGGTCCTGGGCGTATCAGGAGATTAACTGCTCTGTGACGCACCAGCTTGCCAGACGAACTTTAAAACTGTGATCGAGAACGTTTCCTTGTTAACTGTCTTCTTAACCGGCGAATTGACTCCAAACAGAACCGATTTGACAGCGATACCAAACAGGATCAGACTGGCGAAAAAAGTGGGAGATGCTATGGCCACCCACATATGCGTCGATTGTGATTCTCCTGGCGATGGAATGTGTTCAGCGTGTCACGGCACCGGAAGCACCACAGGGAACGTGAAAGCGTCCGATGAAGCACTGTCCTGTCCCGCCTGCCGCGGGACTGGTGAATGCCGGAGCTGTGATGGACTCGGTGAAGTCGAAGTAGGCGGTGAGGGCTGACTTTGGGCGTCTGAAGTTCGTGCAAGTATCTTAGCGTTAATTTCCCGCTTTCACCTTGATTTCCGCCGTGTCGCCCTTTATTTCAATCGTCGTGCCGAAGGGCTTTGACGCGTCGGCCAGGCGCTGGAGGATATAACCCGCTCTCGCACCTGTCACCGGCGAGGGCAAGCCGCGCGTATCGAGGAACTCGTTGTTCGTGTACCCGTTGTGAACATCGGGCTGGCCCTCGCCCAGGTTGTTCAAGGCGATCGGCCGGAACGAAATCGATTGTAGATTCTTCCCCTGAAATTGGACGTAAGCGACGACGCTCTCCCAATTTATCGGTTCGTCGATATACGTGATGGTCGGCGGCAAGTTGTAAATGAAATTGCCCAGATCGTAGAAGATCGGTCGGCCGTGATAAATCTCAACCCCATGCAGCAAAGGCGCGCCGTGCATCACAATGATGTCCGCTCCCGCATCCACCTCCGCATGCGTCCACTTCTTGAGCCACTCATTGGGGGCCAGCCGCTCCGGCATCCCTTCCGTGAAAATTGTCGAGAACGCGTGATTCGCGAAGACGTGATTATGCTGGTAGACGATCACGAGGTCCGCGTGCTGCCGCGCGTCACGAATGCTTTGAAGGATACGTTGCGAATCCTCCTCATTCGGCGTGTTCCCGGGCGCGCCGGGCAAATCGGCCGTCGCCTCATTTTCAGTGGCGCCGGTTTCGACGCGAAGCTCATTCACCCCCGGCCGGTCGGCTGTGGCGCTTCCTCCTGGCGTAATCAGGCCTGAAGCGCTCGCTATCAGGGCAATCGTGCCCTTTGGGGTATGCAGATAGCCAGGCGCTACAGCTTCGGCTACGTTGTTTCCAGTTCCGGCGTGAATGATCTTCCGGCTGTCCGCCTCGCGGAGCGTGTTTTGAATGCCCGTCACTTTCAAATCGAATGCATGATTGCCGGACAGCGCCAACAAGTTAAAACCGAAAGTTTTCAGAGCGTCGAGCGCTTCAGGCGGAGTGAGAAATCCCCTGCCCTCGTGGACAGTCTCGCCTTTTTCGGCGACCGCGGATTCCAGGTTGGTGAACACCACATCGCCCTTCAGCAACCCCTGGATTACCGGCACCTCCGCCGGTGCGGTCGCGCGGATATCCGACCTGATCATCGACTGCCCCACCAAGGTAATCGTCATCGCAGTTGACTGCGGCCGCACAACTGCGCCCAGTGTGCACATGATTGCGAACAGAACCGCGAAGCGCGCTGCGTTCGCAAACATTTGCCCAGTCTTCAACATATTTGCCATTTGCGTTGCCCTCGTTACTCTACCGAATTCTTTAGAACCTGACGGACGATCATATTTAGAAGGCTGAGAATTAATCCTCCCCAGAAAGCCGGCCACAGGCCGCGCACTTCGAAGCCGGGCACGAACAGCGAGGCGAGCTTCAGCATCAGCGCATTAATCAGCAACCAGAATAGTCCAAATGTGAGAATGGTAAGGGGAAACGTAACGAACTTCAGAAGCGCGCCTATCGTGCTGTTGACAAGTCCGATGACCACCGCCGCGATAAGCGCTGTGCCGAAACCTCTCACAAAGAATCCCGGCACAAATCGTGCAACAACCAGGATGCACAGCGCGCTCAATACCCAATGTGCCAGAATTTTTGCCATGTCAGGTTCCGCAACAGAGTCGCTCGATCAACCGTACTAATCGTGTGGAATAATACGCTGAAAGGGCATAGTTCGTACACTATTGCCATAATCCGTATTCATTATTCCAAGTCTCCTCAAGTAACGATTAGCTGCCTCACGAGTGCCTCGCTTCGCCAGGTCAAGGGTTGGCTGGTTTACGTAACGAATTGTTACCGTTCTGAGAGGCGTGTTCAGTAGGCGCAATCATGACGAAGCGCCCCTCTGACCGACCTGTACGTTAGACCAGTAGATCAAGGCGCAAGGGATTGCATACATTGAGCCCAGCCATTGCCTCTTTAAATGAGCACAGCTTTGCCGGAAGGTGATACATGCAACAGAACTTCCTCTCACTGGTCGGATTTGTAACCTTATTTTGCCTGGTGGTCGCTCCTCTTCAACCTGTGGTATTGGCGACCTCGGAATTTCAAACGCAAACTGAGACCGAGACGTTCTTCGGTACAATTCTCAAAAATGGCGACCACTTTGTACTGAGCGATCCAGCGACGAAGTCTAGGTACACGCTCGACAATCCCAAAATGGCGAGTCGATACGAAGGGATTACGGTAAAAGTTACGGGCTCGCTCGACACATCCAGCAATTTAATTCACGTCGAAGCGATTCAGCCAATCGTTTAGACCTAATCGAATATGGCTCGAGACACTAAGTCCCGTGAACGGGAAAGTAACTGTTTGGAAGCAAGACCGTCACGGATACGTTCATTCAAGCTCGGCGGCGTGGTAGTCTCAAGACACTTTCCCTCTTGGAGTAATGCAGTGGCAGACCTCGGTACATCGCCCAACACGATGGCGGTTCGCGACGCGCGGCGTAGCACACGAATCTCAGAATCGGTGCGCCTGAGCGTTTCCGGAGAGAGCAAGGTTGGGAACACGTTTTCAGAAGTAACCTTGACGTTGGCCGTGAACTGCCATGGTTGCATCTACCCATCACGAAATGAACATCGAACTGGGTCTTGGGTAACTCTGGAATTTCCGAATCAGCAGAGTGACCCTAAACTGCACCCTGTGCGTGCGCAAGTCAGGTTTGTTCGTGCGCCCCAAAATCCCAACGAACAGTTCCTCGTGGGTGTGGAACTGGAGGCCCCGGCCAATGTCTGGCGAGTCACGTCAATCCCAAAAGACTGGCTTAGGTTTCCGGTTTTCGCTGGAACTGCCGAATCCGTGCCACACGCTTCTACAGCGCCGGCTGGTCCGGGCGGGCCCGACCGGGTAGCGCTCTCGCCCGACAAATTGTTGCATGTTTTGGAGAAGCACCTACGGCAGGCAGCTGAACAGGCTGTGGCATCGGCCGTGACTTACCAAGTAAACGCAGCTGTGAATCAATCTATAACGGCGATCGACAAGTTCAGCCAAGCGAGCGTCCGTCAGGTCAAAGAGCACTGTGTGCGATATCAGGAGAAGTTGGTTACTTTAGCGAGCGAGGAAGTTCTTCGCCGGCTCCAGGCAGGGCTAACACAGGCCGAGGAGCGCCTGCAAAAACAGCTCGAGGTTTCATTGACCGAGTTTGAAAAGACAGTGCAGGACGTAACAAAGAGTGAAGTTACAGAGGCTCACCTCGTTCTGGCCGAGTCTGTGGATTTGTTGAAGAACACAGCGCGTGAGCTGCAAGACCAGTTTTCTACGCGGCTGCGCGAGACTACGGATCAGGCAGCGGCTGAACTCAGCGCCGAGACTGTCAGGTTCTCGGACCGGCAGCTTGCACTCCTCGCCAAACAGGCACAGGTTGCCATTAAGGAAGGATCAACGCTCCTTGAAACCCGGGCCGCCGAAGCACGCTCGCAACTTGAAACTGCGGCCGGCAAAATACTGTCCGACTTTCATCAGAGAGCCGCGATCGAAATTGACGAAGCTGCCAGCGACTCCCGAGCGAACTTCACATCGTCGCTGACCTCAGTTGCAGATAAGATTCGCGGGGACTGGGAGGACCGCCAGCGCGCCTGGCAGGATGAAGTCACGCGTTCGAGTGAGCAACAGAGCGAGCAATTTCGCCAAAGGCTGGGAACGATTCTGCACTCCTCGATGGTCACTGCGATTTCCGCCGTAAATGACCACTCTAAGGTCTTGCTTAACTCACTGTCCAAGGAAGCGGAAGAAAAGTTGAGAGAAGTTGCTCACACTCCGACGTCGAGCTGAATCCCGAGCACGCCTCAGAGCCATCGTCGCGGCTGTCGGTCGAAATCTCCTTCCTATGTTTGTACGGCAGAATCCCAGTTACCGAGAAGCCCGGTGGTCTCAATGGGTCGACGCAACACTCGGCCGAACTTGTATCTGCAGGTGTTTCAAAGGCCAAATTCATTCGTGGGCGCTGATTGAAAGAAAACACTGCCCTGTTTAGGTTTTATTGAATACAGCCTAATGGATCAGGTCTCTTTGAAAAACACTATCGGATCAACAGATTAGAAGAGTGTTGCATCGACCGGTTGAGCCGGCAAGCATTTCTGTTGAATACACGTATTTCTTTGCGCGGTGCGTTTCGGAAGAGACGCGGGGGTGACAGATAAACAATGAAGTTGACACAGCAGAGAGGTGGACACAGATTTGTGTCGCGTATTGGTTCATTACGTCGATTGGCAGTCAGCCTTGCCGTCTGCGCTTTGCTTGCCGGCAACGTCTCGGGCCAGTCCAACCCGGAACTGAGTCAAGCCCAGGAAAGTTTGCACAAAGTTGCCACAACCGAGACGGCCGGGGCTCTGCACGAAGAAGGGGTTCCTGTCACCGACCCACTCGTGATCGCCAAATGCGGAAGCTGCCACGCGCGGGACGACAAGGGAAATATGGAGCGCATTTCCTGGGCACGGACCACGCCCGAAGGCTGGCAAAATGCGCTGAAACGAATGATTCTTGTGAAGGGTGTTTCGCTCACCGCGCAGGAAGGGCGTCTCATCGCCAGATATCTCAGCACGTATCATGGGCTGGCGCCCGAGGAAGGCGTACCCGTCAGGCACATCGCCGAGCGCCGCATTCATGAGGAAAGCAACATTGCGGATAGTGATCCAGGTAAGGCGTGCGCCAAGTGCCATGCCCTTGCCCTGACGCTTTCGTGGCGGCGCTCGCTTGAGGATTGGAAGCAGTTTGTCGAGTTGCACTCGGCGCGCTACATGTTTTCGCCGAATGCAGAAATCGTTGCGTATCTTGCCCGGGTCGCTCCGCTTCATTCTCCCGAATGGGAAGCCTGGAGCGCGCGTACTAACTTGCCGAACCTGGCCGGGCGCTGGCTGGTGATCGCTTCGATGCCGGGCCATGGCAAGTACTACGGAGAGATGCAAGTTGATCGCGCCGGCGACGACGAGTTTACGACACGCGCGAATCTGACGTCCGTTCGAGATGGATCCAGGACGCTGCGCACAGGGCGCAGTGTGGTGTACGGCGACTATGCCTGGCGCGGACGGTCCAAGGGTGGCGAGCCCGCAAGTTCCGCTCCGGATGATCGTTCCAGCGAAGCTCGCGAAGTGCTATGGATTGCGCCGGATCATTCCAGGGCAGAAGGCCGCTGGTTCTGGGGGCAGTACCAGGAATTCGGCTTCGATGTTCAGCTTCAGCGAGCCTCTTCGAACACAACGCTGCTGGCCATCGACCGGGTCTCTCTGAAGGCGGGATCGCGAGCCAACCGTGTTCACCTGATTGGGGACAATTTCCCCGCCCAAGTGGCGCCCCGCGATCTGGATTTCGGGCCGGGCACGATTGTGCGCGGCATTGTTAGTAGTACTTCGGCTGACATCGTAGCCGAAGTGGATGTGGCCGCCGATGCCCCACTGGGCAAACACGGCGTTGCCTTCCGGCGCTCTGTGCTGCCCGGTGCGATTGCAGTTTACGATCGCATCGACTATGTCAAAGTCACGCCAGAATCGGCCGTGGCCGCGTTTAGCGACAGTACTCACCCCCGAGGTTATCTGCAGTTCGAAGCGATCGGATATCAACGCGGCGCGGACGGCAAGCTGCACACCGCTGACGACGTGGAACTCGGCCCGGTAGACGTCACGTGGTCGTTCCAGGTGTTTCACGCGCCCGAGGGCAGCAGCGCGGATTTCGTTGGCAGGGTAAGCGCGTCGGGTCTTTTTATGCCCGCTTCCGAGAACCCCAATCGCAACTTTGATGTCTGGGTAATCGCGACAGCCAGGGACGAGAACGACCAGAATGGTTTAGCACTTGTTGGCAAGTCTTACCTCGTGGTTACGATTCCCACTTATGTGTTCAACGGGCGAAAGTATGTTCGGGATCTCGATCGGTGGGTCGACGATGGGCCAGCCTGAGACAGATCTTGGCGGCGCTTCAGGCGGCTGATGGAGAAGGAAATGAAAAACACGTTGTTGGCTCTTCTGGCGGCATCAGTCAGCTTTCTCTTGATGTCACATGCGGCAGAAGCACACCACGGATGGTCGGAATTCGACACGAACCGCGAAGTTACGTTCGAGGCAACCGTAACAGACTTCCACTTCGTGAATCCTCATTGCGTGGTGGAATTCGACGTCAAGGACGAAAACGGCAAAATTCACAAGTGGCAGGGGGAATTTTCAAATCCGGGCCAATTGTCGCGCCAAGGCTGGACCGCGGCTTCACTGGAGGCTGGGGACAAGTTTACGATCACGGGAAATCCAGCTAAGAACAATGCGCCGGCAATTCACGTCGCCAGGATCCGCATGCCAAATGGTCAGGAGGTCAAGGTCGATGGTGGAAGGTAATAAAAGAGTTTCATTTCCACGCTTAGCGCAAGTTCACTTCAACGTTTTTCTGTTTGGTGTTCGACTGAACTGAGACGTTCCGCTTCGTTCTGGAGCGCCGTACACATCTCGCTGGGTGACCGCCGCTTGGTCTTCTCGCAAGCTCGGGCGACAAATCCGCTCATGTTGGCCACCGAAAAGCTGATGCCGCGAAGATTGTCAGAGGGCGCTACTCCCGGCAAGCTTCGCGGATATCCGGATGCAAGCCAGCGCGGTACGCGCCCGGATGGATTCTTGCGAAACTCGTTTCGCGGACACGTCCAATCCACTCCGACGCCGATGACTCCGGGCAGGCTTCCCGGCAGCAGTGGGACAGAGTCAATCTCGGCTGCGGAAACCAACAGAACGCCCGCATCGTTCGCCTTTTGAACGATGGGAATCATGCGGTCGTAATGGGCGGGATTCGCCGTCCCCAAACTTAAATTGATCACGTCGACGCCCTCTCCGATCGCCCAATTCAGCGCTGCTATTAAAAAATTGATATCGGTACGAAGAGAACGATAATAAATTTTAATGGCGTAGCACGCAGCTTTGGGAGCTTTTTCCTGGATGGCAGCAAGGACGGCCGTGCCGTGGCCTAGAAAGTCCACGTAGGAGTTCATGCCGGTCTCCATGCCAATGGCAATTCCGCCAGCCAGACCTTGAATATGGGGATGATTGGGGTTTACGCCGCTATCGATGACCGCCACTCGAACGCCATTACCGGTCGCTCCGGGAAATGCCTCATGAATTGACTCCTGGGAAACACTCCTACCCTCGCTCATCATGACTTGGATGTGCCTCTCGTCAGAATCCATCTTGGGACTCGGCTTCGTCGATCGAAGGCCCTCAAAAACTATTTGTATTCCGAGTGGAAATTAATGCGAACATCTTGTGGAGACTGAGCCAAGGTCCGACCAAATCGATTATGCTCTCCCAGAGCCTTACGTGAACTCTCAAGACAGGCATTCAGTCTCCACGCTATCCTTTCACTTGCAGTTAGTTCCGCAGCGAATTCAGACCGCTACCGCTAAGCGCCTCCTCCCACGGCGGGAGTCACTAAATTCGTTGTAACGTCCTTATTCAGAAAGATCATTTTCCGGGACTTCAGTGTTTCCGCGTCAATGATTTCAAGCGACGATCCTGCCCCATAGACAAAGATTTTTTTGCCATCGCTGCTGATGCGGAATCGAACCGAACGAAGGGCCTCGAATGGCTCCTTCTTAATTACCTTGTGGTTTTCAACATCCCACACCCACCATTGTGTTTCCCGATTCCCGCCGGCGCCCGCATACATCGCCGAGTACCCAAGCTTGCGGTCCGGCGAGAGTTGGAATCCATCCATGGGAAGCGAGGGGCCGACGGGAGTGTACTTGACTTCCCGCGTCATCAGATTCAGCGATGCGATACCCAGGGTTCCTTTGTGAACCACTGGATCCACGGCAGTGTAGACCGAAGTAACGGTCGTCTTATCGTCAAAAGGATCGTCCGTAACAGTAAGCCTGTAGGGCGAAGCGCCTGGATAGGGAGGTTTTGAAAGAGCAATTCTGTCCACCAAACTGAAAGTGCTCAGGTCAAGAACAATAATATCGTCGTCAAAGACATAAAGCATTTTTCCGTCCGGCGATACCTTGAAGCTTGCATTGAAGCCGAAACCCTGGTCAAAACCTTTCGGGAAATCAAATGTCTTGGCAATTGTTCTGTTTTGAACATCGATGGCCACAAACTTTGGGGGATCCAGGCGGTACTGGTCAACCTCCTTCGTGACGACGCGTAGAGTCGTGTACAGGTAGTGCCCGGTCGGATCGACGGCCAGGCCGGAGAACCGCCCGTTCGAACCCCAGGAAAGCCAATTCCGCGCATTAGCCACGACGCGCGCCTTGGTCCCCGGCTCAGTGAGATCGATGGTCCCCACGACTTTGCGAGCCACGAGGTCCACAATCTCGATGTTCATCGTGGTAGTGATCAGATAGATCTGTTTTTGGTCCGCGGAGAGGGCTGTGGCGCGGGCGATGCCGGTCAGAGGGATATCTCCAACGACCTCTTCCTTGTCCTGATCGATGATCAGGAGTTTGTGATCGAGCGTGCCGATATACATCAGGCCGGCGTGGCCCGTCATCATTTGTGGCGAATCGGACGCAGCCGACGCGCAAATCGCGATCAGGACAACAGCCAGGAATGGAAGCCAACGTTTGTAAGATTTCAAAATAGTGTTCAATTTCTTCTCCTTGTCCGGTAACTTCGTTCGGCAACTTTCAGCAATAGCGATCCACTTCTTCGCAAGCTCCGCCCTTCAGGACTTCGGCGGACTCAACCGCGGCCAAATCCTTCAGGCGTTCAACGTAAGATCAGAGGCCTCACTCGATCAGGGGAAAACGATATCGACATTGCGCCAATCGTTCACCGCCGACGCGCACTTGTCCGTCCAGTTCGGCGCGTTGGTGAGGTGATCGGGCACATGCCCGGGCCAGCCGCAGCCCAGATAGCAGTCGAAGAGGTCGCGTTCAACGGGCTGGCAAAGGCCTGCCGTGCCGCCTGAAATATCAACCTCCCAACCAGGCGTGAAGTTCAACGTACATCCCATGGGGTGGTAGACCTTGCCAGGAGCGTTCGAAGACGGCCCATTTTGCAGCGCCCACAAATCCCCCCTTTCCGCCTTGGCAATTTCCGCGACTTGCTTTGCCTTACGATTTATCGCTCGTAGGGAAGCCATTTCAATGTTGTCCTTTCTCATTTGGAAGGTTCTTTGCCTTGTTGCCCGTGCGCGTGCAGTGCTCCAAATAAGCTCTTCAGTTCTCTGCGAAACGGTTTAGAAACTCTGGGTTTCGGATCGCGATTTCACCGTACACTTTGAGGCATACGTCGTTCCAACCGCGGATCCAGTCACAGTGGTGAAGGTTAGCGGCGCTGGTGTTGCCCTGATTGATGTAAGCCTCGTGGTAACAGCCTCCCGCGCAGACGGGCCTGGCCCAACAAGTGTGGCAGTCGTACCGCGCGCCGATATGGTGCGTGTTCAGAAATTCGCGGCGCGCCGTTTTGTTGATGCCGCCTTCCTTGATGCTGCCCATCTTCCCGATCGGCGAATCCACGAAGCGGTGGCACAGGCCAACATTGCCTTCGGTTCCGACGCCGAGCATTCCGAGCCCGGCGCCGCACGCATAGGCTTTACTGATCCCGGTGTGCAGCTCTTTCAATGTGTCGCTTGCATTCGTAAATCCGTGTTGCCTGTTTTGTAGTGCGTCGTCGCGATATTCCGCGGCGAGTTCCGCGAATTGGTCGAGGATGCTGTCCATTTTTTGCCCGCCGATGTGGTACAGCCGCTGCGGACTGGCCGTGGCAGGAGCGAAACCAACAGCCTGGAAACCAACCTCCTGTGTAAGATGCCGGTAAATACGGCGCACATCACTGACGCCGGCCGTGAGCGTCACGCGGGCTCCGATCGAATTTGTGCGGTGGCGTTTCAGCAACTGTTTAACTTTCGGGACGAGGACGTCGTAGCTCCCCTTGCCATCGTGAAAGACGCGCTGGCGATCGTTGAGTTCCTTGTCGCCGTCCATACTCACGGTCACCCCGATGCGGTGTTCCGAGAGAAAATCGACGATCTCTTCCGTCAAGAGCGTGCCGTTGGTCGTCAGACTGAACTCGACTTTTTTCCCTTCCTCCTCTCCCCTTCGTTTGGCGTATTCCACGGTCGAGCGCATGACAGTAAAATTGAGGAGCGTCTCGCCGCCGAAAAAGGTGACGTGGAGATTGGGGCGATGCGCGGATTCCTTGATCAGCATCTCAACGGACGCCTCCGCGATCTCCCTGGTCATGAATTTTTCCTTGCCCGCGGATTGGGCAATCTTGTCCTCGCTATACTCGTAGCAGTAGGTGCACGCAAGATTGCATTGGTTGGTGGTGTTTAGAACGATGCGCTGCAGGGGGAATTCCTGGACAGGAACCGCGAGAGGCTCTTTTTTCTGCAAGTCACACTGAAGCGCATCGACCTCGGTGAGTTCCTGAAGCGTGTTTTCCACTTCCTCCCGTGAACAGCCCAGTTCGAGCAGCTTTGCGACCAGCGCCTCACGAGGCATCTCGCCGGAGCCGAGGAGTTCGATCACAAGTTTCGCTATCCCTTCCACGGCAAATATGGATCCGCTCGGGACCAGGTACAGAAACTCGCTGCCGGCCGCTGAAAAGCTGTGATATTCGCCCAGGCGATACGGCTGGGTTTGCGTTTCCATTCCAACGCTCATTGAGACACCTCCGGCTGGTCGAAATAGATATAGTCTGGAATGGTAACCACCAAATACGACCGCGCTTTCAGGGATTGACCGCTGGGAGTTTTATAAGACGCATCCACCCACACGTCGCCCCAGTCCTCCGTGGGGAAGTTGTTCGATGCTTTCTTTCGTTTTGGGTCGGGACCCTCGATCGATGGCGTGAACAAGCCGGTTTCCGGATTGATGACGCCCACATACTTCGCATCATCGTCGTCGGCAGTGGACATGAATTCTTCCAGAGACCAGTTAGCGGACACCGGTCCCAGGGCAACGTCGTCCGCCGTCCCGGGAATTCCGTCGGGACCATTGGAAAACGCAACGGCATCAAACTGCGCGAATTGCTTTGCGGCGATGGTCCCGCCGAGTCGCGCCATGACCGCATCCGGAATCACTTTGATGTAGTCAACATTGTCGTAGACCGTGAAAGCCTTCACCGCCGTCACGCCATGAACGGAAACGTCATGTACGCCGACGGGCACTTTAGGCGCAACGCTGATTTGTAGGGTTACTTGAGTGGGCGTCGATCCCACCACTTTTGTGACTTGGATGCCTACGCCCAGGTCGAAATCGGAGGGCTTAGGCGCGGCGGGGAGGTTGCCGCCATAAACGCGGATTTCACCCGACCACGGAGTCGGTACCGAATAACGATCCGTGCCCAGCACGATGGTTTCGGCTCCCTGACGGACAAGCTGCACGTCCATGCCGAATTCCTGATAGCCGCCCCAAAACCAGCGGCCTTCCATTGTGCTGCCGTCGCGTGAAACTAACATGGCTTCGCGGGTCTCTGCCGGTGAATCATTTGGATCCGCCGGGGGAGATGGTTTAGCGGCTGTCGAGCGGCCGCGCCAGCTATAACCTGTGTAGACAATCCCCTTTCCAGTTCGCGTTTCGATTTGGCCATTGGCGTAGTGCAGCTCGATTTTGGTCGTGAACTCATCAGCCGCGGCGGTTGCCTCCAGGGTCATCTTTCCATAGAGCCGGCCCTTTCCGGTTTGGTAGCCGTTAATCAACCAAGTGTCCGCCAGCTTTGGATTGTGCATTACGGCTTTCCATGCGGACCATTCTGGCGTCATCAGGGGCTGGTTCTTTGCCAAGTAATCGAGAGCGATGTCCAGCGGAGTTTTTGTTTCGACTTTCGCCGCGGTGGGAACGATCAGTGCGGGCTGGCCGCCAGCAGGGCCATACGCCAGCGCAACGGGAACATCGTCCGGATTCGGAGGTCTAGTATTGGGTCGGTAGACGTTCTCAGCTCCAGGAAACATCGCCATATGCGTATTCGCTAGTTTCTCGTACTCTTCGCGAGGACGGCGCTGGCCAAGCACGCGGCCGATCGTATGGCAATAGTTGCAGGTGCGCTGCAACTCCGGCGCGACCCCGTTCTCGTCTTCCTGCGTTCGGAAGGTGCGATGTTCGGCTTCCCAGAAAATTGGCTTCGCTTCTTCCGGCGCCAGTCCGTTGTTATTGCTGAGGTAGCGCAGGATATGGCTCGCTTCCGCGGGCGCAATGGTCAACCCGTTGAGGCGGACCATTCGTTTGATCGCTTCCTCCCAAACTTCCGGCGTCGTGCGGAGATACGAGAGTCGTCGCATCATGCCGCTGCCATTCGGTATGTGGCAGGAACCGCATTTGGCGATCGTAAGGGTATCGGTAATCGGTATTCCGGCGGACTCCTTGCTGCTTTGCGCAGCGAGGAGCGCGGCGGATGTGAGTAACAGCAACAGCACTTGCGTAAAACGCGTCAGGATTTTCATATTCGTTGTTTGCCCTTTGCACCGAATTAGAAGCTGATCCTTGCAGTAAGCTGTACCGAGCGCGGTCCCGCACCCTCGGCGGTTTGTAGCGCGGAAATTTTCCCGAAGGAAGACGTAGTGAGAGTTGTGTTAGGTGGCGCAAGATTCGCATGATTGAGCAGGTTCGACGCCTCGGCGCCGATCTGCACGCGAGCACTCTCGGAGAATTTGATGGTCTTAATCAGGGAGAGAGAGACGGCTTGCGTGCCCGGTCCCTGTAAGCTGCCGACCGCTGCGTAGCCGAATCGGCCGATGTTATTTGCGGGAACGCTGAACGCCGCTGGATTTAACCAATTGCCCACCGTTTGATTGGCCGCATAAGGAGAGACGCCCGGAACAGGGTCCGGTCGTCCGTTGCACTGGCAGCGAGTCGTGAAACCGGTGCCCGATGGATCGGCGCCGGGAACGCCCACTGTAAGAAATGGGCCGCTCTGGAATAGCATAACTCCGGCAACTTCCCAGCCGCCGAGGACGGTGTCCACTACGCCGCGCTTGTTCAACAACGCCTTTCCCTGGCCAAGCGGGAGTTCATACAGGAAGGTGCTCAAGAATCGATTCCGGCGTGTGTATGCGACGTTGCCGTAGTCGATGCCAAGATTGTACGAATCGTCCATAAGGCCGCCGCTCTCGCCGGCGAACGCCGTGGGCGGTCCGCCGCCCGCTTCGTTGGACAGGTTTTTCGCAAATGTGTAGCTACTCTGGAACTGAAGACCGCGGGAAAATCTTTTTTGAGCCTCGATGGTCGCGGCCTGGTAGTTGGCCGTGGCCCCGTTCACGACTGTCTGAAGTTTCCCCCAATAAGGAAAGGGCCGAGTGAGGCTGGCTTTTTGATATCCGAGAATATTCGCCGGAACCTGGTTTAAGTCCACGGCAACCGACAAATCGGTGGCGTGATTTCCATCGTAGGACACTCGAAGCGCCGTACCGAACCCGAGATCGCGCTCGATAGTCAGATTCCATTCCTGGACGTAGGGATCGCGGTAATGGATCTGCTGGCCTTGTTGAAAGTTCTGCGTGCCTCCCTTGGAACCAAATGGCGATGGAAAGGTCAAAGACGCGACGCCGCCGTTGATCGATTGGCTGTAAATTTCATTATCCGC
>Ga0137415_10003116_pt1 | contig 16442 bp, 13 predicted proteins | sample CZODoug3_1_1_16f_FD_183082 | JGI IMG/M metagenome (GOLD analysis project Ga0137415, IMG submission 183082) | Vadose zone soil fungal communities from Angelo Coast Range Reserve, California, USA - CZODoug3_1_1_16fungal (Hybrid Assembly) | ecosystem: Environmental > Terrestrial > Soil > Vadose...
AGCCGGTCGCCGCGCTCGCTTCATGGGCGGTGTGGCCGATGAGTTTCTCGTTCGCTATGCCACAGAGTGTTTCGCCAGCAAGAGCCTCGTCCTCGGCTATTTTGAGGAGGACAAGCTTCGTGCGGCGGGAGAGCTCCATGCGCCAGATGACGATTTGACGTCCGATATCGCATTCGCGTCGAACCGGAATTCCGAAATCGCGGGTTCGGCACGGCCATGCTGAGGCGGTTGATCCTTTCAGCGCGGAATCGGAAGATTCAGCATTTGCGGATGAATTGCCATGGGCAAAATCAAGCGATGCAGGTGCTTGCGCGCAAATTCAAGGCTGATCTCAGGGTTGATTATGCAGAAACAGTAGGGGACATCATGCCGCGGGCAACTGATGGAGGCGCTGGATGACGCCCGCGAATTTGGCCAGGCCGCGATTGACGTTCGCCGGCGGCTGCGATTGCAGTCGGGACCAAAAGGCGCTGCTCGTTGCGTAGAAGCGGTGGTTTCGAGCTTCCTTGAGGCGAAATACTCGTTTGCCGTCGCACAAATTACTAGTTCACGCGATCTGGATTATTTGGAGAATGTCAGTGAAAGCGATCACAGCATTGGCAGCCGACCAGCTGGGCAAGTTTCTGTTCAAAGACTTTCGTCGCATTTTTGGACCTGCTCACGATGAATTGGCGGAGCGTCTCGGTGCTTTGGCACGGAGTACGATTGAGTGCCTCGGAAGTAGCGACGCCCTTTACCACAATTTCGAGCACACACTGTTAGTCACAATAGTTGGACGCAATATCCTGCAAGGATTGATGTTGTCTCAACGGATTGAGCCTGCTGACTACGGCCATCTCATCGTCGCCTGTCTACTGCATGACGTCGGCTATATGCGCGGCGTATTGAGCGGAGATACGGAAACCGAGTTCGTCGTGGACCGGAGCGGGAACAAAGTCACGCTCGCGCGCGGTGCGTCAGACGCTGCCCTCACGGCCTACCATGTTGATCGTTCGAAATTGTTTGCCTTTGAGCGGCTCGGAAATTCTCCGATCATTGATGCCGAACGTGTGGCAGAAGCGATCGAGTTTACTCGCTTTCCGTGCGTGCTCGACCGGAACCCTTCGAAGGCCGGCATGGAGCCCAGATTGGTGCAGGCCGCGGATCTCATCGGGCAGCTAGGCGACCCGATGTACTCGCGAAAGGCGAACGCGCTCTATTTCGAATTTGAAGAGGTCGGCATGAATCGACAGCTCGGGTATTCGTCGCCGGCCGATCTGATCGACAAGTATCCAGGATTTTTTTGGAACAGCGTTTCGATGCACCTGACCGAGGGCATAAAATATCTGAACATGACTGTTTCCGGCCGTCAGTGGATAGCCAACCTTCACCATCACATTCTGTGCGCAGAGCGCGGTGATCGGTTGATGGGACCTCAGCGTTGAGGGCCGTTCATCGCGCGCGCAACGCCGAGCTGGACTACTTCCAATGTTCCATGGGCGCTGATCGCACGTCATAAAATCTGAGGTCGCGATCAGCAAGAGCAATAGCGACGCGTCGTCGCTGGTAGAGGCGTCAGGCCAACATGCGTGGCCGCGGCTCCCCCGCAGTTGGCCGAATGCAACGTTGGAAAAGCCAATCAAGCCGGGAGTCATGCGGTGCATGCCCGCGCGCTGTATCGGGAGGGACGGGGCGATGGAAGTCAAGGGCTGGCTCTTCAGCAAACCCAAAGAGGCAGTTGCAAAACCATGGCTATCGTTTCGCCGGCGCGAGCCAGAAGGGTACTGACATGGGCCTCGAAGTTGGCATTACCTGTCTTTAAAGAGCAACTGGCACCTCAGCAGCTCGACTAACACCCATGGAGGAGACGAAAATGGCTTCAAATGAAGATCGGAGTTCGTCAAGTCGCGATGCGAGCGAGCTTGCCTCGCAGGCCGCGGAGGCCGCCACCGGCCAGAATATGCTGAGTGATTTTCGCATCAACGATTTGCTCGACACCGCCAAGCTGCTGTTTGCGCAGGCGACAAAGCACCCCGCGCCGCTGACTCAAGAATACAACGTCTTTCTCGGCGAACTGAAGAAGGTGCTTTCAGGCACTTCGGATCTGGCGCCTGAGCCCGGCGACAAGCGTTTCGCCGATCCGATCTGGAAAGAGAACAAGCTCTACAGCACGATGTTGCAGAGCTATTTGGCCCTTGATTCTTCCCTGAAAAACTACGCCGGTAAGGCTGGTCTTGAGGCGAAGGAGGCTGGGCGCGCGGCATTTCTGTTGTCGCAGGTCAGCGATGCGGTGGCGCCGACGAACTTCCTGTTGGGCAACCCCCAGGCGCTGAAGCGAGCGGTCGAGACAAACGGCAAGAGCCTGCTGGACGGCTTCCAGAATTTTCTCGGCGACGTTACCGAGGGCCGACCCATTCCGTCACAGGTCGACGGCCGGTCGTTCAAGGTCGGCGAGAACCTTGCCGTCACGCCAGGGCATGTGGTGCTACGCACTGAGATGTTCGAGTTGCTGCAGTATTCGCCGCAAACGGAGCAAGTCCGGCAGCGGCCTATCTTGGTCATTCCGTCGATTATCAACAAATATTACGCCTTCGACCTCGCGCCGGGACGAAGTCTGTGTGAATACATCGTCAAACAGGGCTTCACCCTGTTTGCGATGGTCTGGAAAAATCCGCAGACAGCGCATGATCACTGGGGCATGGAAGCCTATATGGACGCCATGGACGTCGCGATCGGCGCCGTCCACGATATCACCGGGGTCGCGGATCCCAGCGTGTTCGGGGTCTGCGGCGCGGGGCCGGTGCTGGTTTCGCTCGCCGGCTATTACGCGGCACGCAAGCAGCGCAAAATCGGCAGCCTCACGCTGATGGTGTCTCCGCTGGATATGGTCGGCATGGCGCAGGCGAAGGGCATCGGCGATTTCATGGACCCCGGTGTCACCAAGATCACGAAGCACATTCCGAAGAACGACCGTATCAGCGCCAACGAATTCACCCTGCTGTTCGCGATGCTTCGCCCCAACGATCTGATCTGGAACTACTGGATCAACAATTATCTGATGGGCAACCAGCCGCCGGCGTTCGACGTTCTCTACTGGAATGCGGACGGTACCGGTATGACCGCGCAGTACAACAAGGAGTTCGCCGCCTTTTCGGAAGCCAATCCGCTCGTCACACCCGGAGCGATGACGGTGAAGGGAACGCCGATCGCCGACATTGCCGCGTTTGATTTTGACAGCTACGTCGTTGCCGCGTTGACCGACCACATCTGCGTGTGGCCCGCGGTCTATCGTTCTGCGCAGATGCTGGGCGACCGCAGCCAGTTCGTCCTGTCCGGCAGTGGGCACGTTCAGACCATCGTGAGCCCGCCCGGCAACGCCAAATCGCACTACTTCCTCAACTCCACCAAGCCAGCGGCCGCCGACGAATGGTTAGATAACGCCACCAAGGTTCAGGGTACGTGGTGGGATCACATCGTAGCCTGGTGGAACGTACGTTCAGGGCCGCTGGTCGCCGCCCCAAGCGGACCGGGGAACGAACGATATCCCCCGCTCGGCAAGGCTCCCGGCACCTATGTATTCGAGAAAGCTTCCTGAATGCACAACCGAGGCAGCGACGGTCCGCATCGCCGCCACGCTGGCGCGTTTGCCCGCCGCTACCCATGGGTTCTTGATCGACATTCGCGTGCGCAAAGGACAAAGGTTCCAAATGGATGCGATTGTGGATAGCGAAATGCTTTTGACCAGTATTGATGTGCAGATGATCGAGGTGGACGGCCAGCAGTTGCAGGTCGCCATCAAGCGAGGGCCGAAGGGCCGGCCACCTCTCCTGATGTTCAATGGAATTGGCGCGAACTGGCAGCTTGCCAAGCCTTTCCTGAACGCGTTGAAACAAACCGGAACGATTATTTTTGACATACCTGGTGTGGGCGGCTCGCCGCTTCCTGCGTTTCCGTATCGGCCGTCGACGATCGCGCGATTGGCCATGGGCCTTGTCGAAAGGCTCGGACATGAACAGGTCGATGTCGCCGGCGTGTCCTGGGGCGGCACCTTGGCGCAGCAGTTTGCCCATCAGTACGACAAGGCATGCCGAAAGCTCGTGCTCGCGGCGACCTCTCCGGGCACGATCATGGTGCCGGGCAGGCCGTCCGTGCTTTGGAAGCTCGCAACGCCCCGTCGCTATTTCGACAAGGGGTTCATGAACAATATCGCTTCAAGCATCTACGGCGGTGATTTCAGGAAGGACCCACAGCTTATCGTCAAGTACGCGCAAGCCATGTCTGGCGCAAATGGTCTCGGCTATGTCTACCAGCTTCTGGCCATGACGGGTTGGACCAGCCTGCTGTGGCTGTGGTCGTTGAAACAGCCAACCCTGATCATGGCCGGCACGGACGATCCGATCGTGCCGCTGGTCAACGGCCGCGTCCTGGCGCGCCTCATACCGAACGCTCGGCTGGAGACCATCGACGACGGGCACCTGTTCATGGTGACGCGCCCCGATGAGACCGCAGCGATTATCGAAGCATTTCTGGCAGAATGAGTTAATGATAACCCTCGCCGGGCAATACCTTGCCGCGGAACGTCCAATAGACGAACGCCGTGTAAACGAGGACCAGCGGCAACACGAAGAGAACGCCCATCAAGCCGAATATCGACGATGCCGGCGGCGCGGCTGCAGCATAAATGGTGATGGTCGGCGGCACGGCATAGGGAAAGATCGAAATTCCCAGCCCCAGAAAACCAAACAGGAAGAGAGCAACCGAGGCAATGCAAGGAGCAAGTGCTCTGCGCCGCCTGAGCGACCCATAGGCGAACGCGGCGGCGGCGGCGGCGGTAGCCAGTGGAATTGGCCAAAGCAATGCGAGATTAGTCGGTGTGAACCATCGCTCCGCGATGCGGGGGAATTCGAACGGAGTCCATACACTCACGCCGGCCAGAAATAGCAGCACGAGGACCAGCGCACCTTTGGCGCAGCGCCGGCCGCGATCCTGAAGTATGCCGACGGTTTTAAAGTTGAGCCAGCATGCGCCCAGCAGCGCGTAGCCGGCCACAACCCCTGCCCCACAAAACAGGCTGAAAGGCGTCAGCCAATCGAATGGCGCCCCGGCAAACTCGTTGTCTTTCACGGTCACGCTCTGCAACAGACCACCCAGCATACAGCCCTGAGCGAAGCTCGCAATCGTAGAGCCCCAAAAAAAGGCGCGATCCCACCAATGGTGGTACGGCTTCGCGACCCAGCGAAATTCGAACGCAACACCGCGCAAGACAAGGCCGAGCAGCATCACGAGGATCGGCACATGCAACGCCGGCATCAGGATCGAATAGGCCAGCGGAAACGCAACGAGCAGGCCACCACCGCCGAGAACCAGCCATGTCTCGTTACCGTCCCAGAACGGAGCGATCGTATTCATCATCTGATCGCGCTCGGCTTCGATCCGTGTTGTCGGGAACAAGATGCCGATGCCGAGGTCGAATCCGTCGAGGATGACATACATGACGATAGCGAGTCCGAGCAAAAGGCCCCACACAACCGCGAGATAGGATTCCATCGGATCACTCCGCCCGTTGCGACGCGATGGCCACGTTCTCTGCTGCCTGGCCCTCTTCGAACGCAGCGGAAATCGGCCGGTTTGCCAGAATTTCGGGTTCGGCGGCCGGTTTGGTTTCCGGTCCCTTCTTGATCAAGCGCCTGATGTAGCGAATGCCGGCTCCGAACACGACGCCGTAGACCAGGACAAAAAGCGCGATGAACACCGCAATGCTCATCGCCGGAATAGGGGAGGCAGCATCGGCGGTACGCAGGATGCCGTGCGCGACCCATGGTTGGCGGCCGACCTCGGTGGTCGTCCAGCCTGCGATGATCGCGATAAAGCCGAGTGGCCAGCACCCGCGCAGCGCGAGCAGATAGAGCCGAGCGCGATCAAGCCTGCGGAACGACCACAAAATGCCTCCGGCGCCGGCCATGAAGATAAATAAAAACCCGATGCCCACCATGATCCGGAACGACAGGAAGATCGGCAGGACCGGAGGACGGTCTTTTGGCGGGAAGTCCTTGAGGGCCGGAATGCCGCCAGTCAAACTGTGCGACAGGATCAGACTGCCGAGATAGGGGATCGCAATCTCGTAGTCATTGTGCTCCGCTATCTCGTTCGGAACCGCCAACACCACGAGCGGCACCGGGCTATCGTTTTCCCAATGAGCTTCCATGCCGGCGATCTTTGCAGGCTGGTGGTGGAGCGTGTTGAGTCCGTGCATGTCACCGATCAGGGCCTGCGCCGGCGCCAGCACGATGGCGAGCCCCAGGCCCATGCGCAGCATTGTGCGGGCGAGTTCCGGATGACGGCCTTCGAGCACATAACGCGCGCCGACGCCGGCAACGACAAATGCCACCGTCAAGTAGGACGCGACCATCATGTGGCTGAAGCGATAGGGAAAGCTCGGATTGAAGATGATGGCGATCCAGTCGAGCGGGTATGCCACGCCGTCGCGCATTTCGAAGCCCGTTGGTGTTTGCATCCAGCTGTTTGCTGACAAAATCCAGAAGGCCGACATCGTCGTGCCAAGGGTGACGGTGACGGTCGCCGCGAAATGTAGCGCGCGCGGCACCCGGTTCCAGCCGAACAGCATGATGCCGAGAAAGGTGGCTTCCAGGAAGAAAGCCCATACCACCTCGTAGCCGATCATCGGCCCAATGATGTTGCCGATAATGCGCGAGTAGCGGCTCCAGTTGGTCCCGAGCTGATAGGACATCACCAGCCCGGACACGACGCCCATGGCGAAGGAAACAGCGAAGATCTTGGTCCAGAAGCGCGCCAGCAGATAGTAGCGCTCGCGTCCCGTCGAAAGCCACATCGCTTCGAGCGTCGCAATCCAGGCGACAAGGCCGATCGTGAAACTCGGAAAGATGATATGGAACGCCATGGTGAAGGCGAACTGAATCCGCGCCAGGAAAACGGCGTCGTCGATCATCGGCCATGTCCTTGCGAGACTTCGCCGAGACCAACGCGGCATCGGCGATCGCGATCGCGGCGTGCGACCGGCATTAGCCGTGACAGTTTCCCGACCGTTCAGCTTCTTCAAGGTTGTGGGAGGTCATTGGAAGGTCATTCCCGGCCACGATCGTCTGGACTGATCTTTGACAGAACCCGCGGCTTTCTCGTTCGGCCAGACAGACCCGCGTTTCCAATATGGGTAGTTTGAACGGGGAGGCGCGTGCAGGTGCGAATGAAGTTGGCCGTGCCACATTTGCGAGGCTCGCTAATGGTGCAATATCTGTACTATCTTTTCTAACTCGAACCTTTCGAATACGCTGATCGCGTTGGGGCAACGAATCCTGGGTGCAATTGTGGGACCTGCGGTTAGAGTCAAAATCGGGTTCGGGGAGAAGTTGCACTCAGCGACAAAACTTGCGGCGATCGTCGAGACACTTGTCAATGAAGGCATTTCGCCGAAGGAGGCGTTGTACGGCGTTCAAGTGCGGCTGGACGAGCTGCACTCTCCTGCGACCCGTATATCATTGAACCAAATGATTGTGGCGTGCCGCAACGCCATCAGGCTGACGAGTGACCCGCAGCTGGCGTTCCGTATTGGCTCTTCCATACATCTTTCGACCTACGGAATGTACGGTTACGCGATGCTTTCCGGCACCGATTTCAGAAAGATCCTGGAATTTGCGGAGAAGTACCATCAGTTGGCGACGCCGCTTGCCCAGATCGCGCTTGAGGTAACTGACAAGTGCGCGATCTGGACAATCACCCCGCTGTCGCATCCCCGAATTGACGCCGCGCTCTACCAGTTCATCACCGAGATGCAGCTCGGCGTCCACATTTCATTGATGCGTGACGTGATGGGCCCCTCGTTTACGCCGGACAAAGTCGCAGTCACCTATCGGCCTCCCGGGCACCGGAATCTGGATGAATCGTTTGAATGCCCAGTCCTATTCGAACAGCCAACGAATCAGATCGCATTTGATGCGGCGTGGATGGATCGGGCACCAACACTTGGAAATCGCGCGACCCATGCTGCAATGATCGCCATTTGCGATGACCTTCTCGTCGATATTGTGCAGCGCAGCGGCGTTGCGGGCAGAGTGCGTCAAGTTCTCCTCCAGGATATCGCGAACTGCCCAAATTTCGAGACCGTTGCTAAACTCCTGCGGACGCCCCCTCGAACCTTGAGGCGCCAGCTACGGGCGCAGAATACATCTTTTCGAGAGCTGATCGATGAACTAAGGGCGCATGTCGCAATCAAATATCTCAGAGATACCGACATGACGAGCGAGGATATTGCTCTCGCGCTCGGCTTCAGCGATGCCGCCAATTTCAGGCATGCATTCCGTCGCTGGACCAAAGAGTCACCCAGCATGTTCAAGCATCTGGCGACTGACTACAGGCTTCCCTCCGAGGACTGATGGCGATCAGCTTGACCGCGGCAATGCCATATGAGTCATCTCCGTGGAAGTGCGAGCCTTCGCAGCCGCAATGCCTCGTTTTCAGCTCTTGAAAGCCCTGTCAGCGCAAGATCAGGAGGAAGCCCGATTTTGGACTACGTTCGCCATGCCTCGGCCTTTTGACCGAATGCAACCCGTTGGCGACCGTTTAGAACCTTCACTAAGATGCGGAGACGCGCGAGGCTAAGTCCAAAGTTGGCCGAAAAGTCCGGGCTAGCGTTCTTGCACGCAGCGGGGGGTGGATCGGACTGACGCGCGAGGAAACCAAGGGGACATCGCAAATGCGTGGTGGCTTGCGCGAGATGCGCATGAGATTGCCGGTGCCTCTGCATGGTCAGATCAGATTCTGATGGCCAATCGCATGAGCGTTCGTTCAGAAACCCCGGCCGGCAAAGCCACTACTGTTGGCACTGTTGGCTTGAGCGGCAGCGCCCAAATTACCGGCCCGCTGTGGTCGACCACGGCTTCTCAACGACTGGCCGGACAATCGATCGCAAAGGGCAGGATCGGCAGGGAGGCCCGCCGTGGCTGAAATCACTTGCGCAAATATCGCGGAATACACCGGTCGCGAGCTTGGGGTATCGGATTGGCTAACGGTAGATCAATCCGTCATCAACCAGTTCTCCGAGTGCAGCGGCGATCGGCAATGGATTCACGTCGATGTCGAACGTGCCAAGCGAGAAAGTCCGTATCAAGGACCAATTGCCCACGGCTATCTGTCGCTCTCCTTTGTTGCGCCGCTTTCGATGCAAGTCGGAGCTATCCCCCCGGATGCCGTAGCCGCCTTCAACTATGGTTTGGACAAAGTGCGGTTCCTGGCGCCGGTCAAGTCAGGCGCGCGCGTCCGGCTGCGTGTGACGCTCATCGGCGTGGAGCGGAAAACGGACGGCTCGATGATCCTGAAGACCGGTAACACTTTGGAAATCGAAGGATCGGACAAGCCTGCGTTGATCGCCGAATCGCTGGCCCTTGTGGTTCCGAAGAAGGCTGCAAAATCTGAAGCATAGCAAGGGCCGGTAGCAACTGGTTCGAATATGGAGGAGGAGAAGATGACTGAAGCAACGCAATCATGGCTCGAGATGCTCAAGAAATTCGGGAGTGATCTCAATCTTCCGAAAGTCGACGTCGACAAATTGATCGAAATCCATCGCAAGAACCTCGATGCGGTTGAGCAATCGGCACAGGTCGCGTCGACGGGCGCGAAATCCCTGGCCGACAAGCAGCGTGAAATCATCGAGACGGCATTTAGTGAGGCGGCGGCGATGGCGCGCGACTTCAAGCCCACGGGAGATCCCAGTGAGGTTCTCGCGAAGCAAACGGAGTTTGCGAAAAAGGCATTCGACATCACGATTCAGAACACCCGCGATGTTGCCCAACTTGCAACCCAGACGACGACCGACGCATCGAAAATCATCCGTGACCGGTTGCAGGAAAGCCTGAATGAACTCGGGGCCAGCTTGCGCCGTGCCTAAGGGAAATCCCCCTAAAACGGAAGATGACGTTGCCCGAGATCTCCGCCACGTAAACGGTAGTACGGGATCTCGGTAACGGCGTTAGTAGCTTGGCACATAAGCAAAAGGGTTCGGCTGTACGAGTTGCGTGAAAATTTACCGGGCGAGCGCCGGTCTTGGTCTCTATCTCGAACCAGCGTCAGCCGATGAGGATTACCAGCCATGAATGTGACGATCAATGTTGACCTGACGCCGTCGGAAGCCCGCGAACTGATGGGCCTTCCTGATGTGAAACCGTTGCATGACGCTGCCCTGGCCAGGGTCGAGCAAAGCGTGATGGCGCAGGCGGATAAATTTTCTGCTGCCGGGCTGATGGACACGTGGTTTGCAGGAAGCCCTCGGACGGCCGAGCTGTTCAGCGACATGGTCGGCGGTCTGCTCTCGCAGGCGCGCGCGAGAGAGAAACCTGCGGCGAAGTCGAAAGACGCTATTCGGGAGTAGAAGGGTCTCGGCGTGGGGCCGCTCATCCGCGGTGCGGCCTGCGATAGAGAGAGAGCTATTTCGTCCGTTGATGGTTGTGGTTGTTAGTTCGTTTTCGGGGAGCCGTACGGTGATCGTTCGCGAAAAGCCAACAGCCTGGGAACTGTTCTTTGTTTCCCGCGGCTCGGTCATTCTCCGGATTCTGCCGCAGATGATCGCTGTCACAGGTCTGACCCTGCTACTGGTGGTGCTACCCCGGCGTGTTTGGGCGCAGATTCCGACCATCGCGCCGCTGGGCTTGTCTGTAATCGGCGCTACCCTCTCCATCTTCGCTGCCTTTCGCAATTGGGCAAGCTATGAACGCTGGTGGGAGGCGCGCAAGGTCGCCGGACTGATCGTGGTCGAAGCTCGTAATTTGACGCGCCAGGCGCAAAGCCACATCGCTGCGGCTCCCGATGACGATCTGTCGCGCCGCATCGCGCTGCGTTGCATCGTTTTCATGCAGGTGACGGGCGATTTCCTCCGCGATCGTCCTATTGGAGAGGCCGCGGCGTTGTATCTTTCGTCCGAGGAGCGCGTAGCGTTAGTGGCGAGCCGCAATCCAGCGAACCGCCTGCTCGCCTCTTTCAGCACCGACATTGCGGCGGCGGCTGCAGCCAGCCGGCTGTCGCCGGTGATGGCCCGCACCCTTGAAGACCGGGTGATCGGCCTGACTCTGGCCTACGGCATGCTGGAACGCACCAAGGTCACGCCGATGCCCTTCGCCTACACGCTGGCCATCCGCCGCATCACCTATCTTTTCTGCTTTCTGCTTCCGTTCGGACTCTCCGATCTCACCAGCTATTGGGCGCCGCTGCTCATTGTGATCATCTCCTATATTTTCTTCGGCCTGGATGCGCTCGCCGATGATCTGGAAGCGCCGTTCGCTGACACCTCCATGGTAGTCCCGCTCGATGCGATGGCTCGCGTTGTCGAGATCAACGTCCTCGAGTTGCTCGGCGAGAAGGATTTGCCAGAGCCGATCCGGCCGAAGAATTTCATTCTGACGTGAAAAGGGTCACGGCAAGGAATAGTGACCGCTTTTCCATTCGAGGTGTCCGGTTGGAACCTTTGATTCGGCCGGGATTGTGAAGATGATTGGCGGAGGTCGCGTTAAAGGCGAATGCGCAGACGGCACCGTCCAAGAAAAAAGAATACTTAACACTAAGACGAAACGTCTTTGGCCAAGGGAGGAAGTCATGGCGACAACCGCAGCGGCACGCAAGCCGGAATATAGTCCGCCGCCGATCAACGGCGATTTTTATCAAATCGCCGGCACACTCGACGCGAAAGAGCGCGAGGTTTTGAAGCGGGTGCGCAGCTTCGTCGACAACGAGGTCGCGCCGATCATCGAGGAGTTTTGGGCCCGGGACGAGTTCCCGCATCAGATTGTGCCGAAATTGGCCGCGCTCGACATCGGAGGGGTCGGTTATCAGGGTTATGGCGCGGCTGGGGGCAGTTGGCTGCTGAACGGCTTCATCTGCATGGAATTGGCGCGCGGGGATTCATCGATCGCCACCTTTTACGGTGTGCATACCGGCCTGTCCGCGGGCTCGATTTACCTGTGCGGCGACGAGGAGCAGAAACAGCGCTGGCTGCCGGCGATGATGCGCTTCGAGAAGATCGGCTCTTTTGGCCTGACCGAGCCGCTGGTTGGTTCGGCGACGTCGGGCGGGATGATGACGACTTGCCGGCGCGAGAGCGACACCTGGATCCTGAACGGCCAGAAGAAATGGATCGGCAATTCCACCTTCTGCGAGATCAATGTCATCTGGGCGCGCGACGAGGCCTCGAACCAGGTCAAGGGCTTCGTGGTTATGAAGGACAATCCGGGCTTCTCGGTCGAGAAAATCAAGACCAAGATGGCGCTGCGGGTGGTGCAGAACGGGCTGATCACGCTAAAAAATTGCCGCGTGCCCGAGGCCGACCGGCTGCAGAACGCCAACACGTTCAAGGACACAGGAAAAGTCCTGAGGATGACCCGCACCGGGGTGGCGTGGTTCGCTGTGGGCTGTCAGCTCGGGGCGTATGAGCACGCGCTTCGCTACGCGCAGACCCGGATCCAGTTTGGTCGACCGATCGGCGGGTTCCAGCTCGTTCAGGATTTGCTGGTGCGCATGCTTAGCAACGTCACCGCTTGCCAATCGCTGATGTTGCGTCTGGGACAATTGCAGGATCAGGGGCTGATGCACGACGAGCACGCTTCGCTGGCGAAGGCGTTCTGCACGGTCAAATGCCGTGAGACGGTCGGCTGGGCGCGCGAGCTGCTCGGCGGCAATGGCATCCTGCTTGAGAACCATGTCGGTCGCTATGTGGCAGACGCCGAAGCGATCTACTCCTATGAGGGCACGCGCGAGATGAACACGCTGATCGTCGGCAAATCGATCACCGGCCTCAGCGCTTTCATCTAGAACCGCGCGGGCTGCCGCGCCGGCTTAGAAAAGTCCGCCTGCCGCAGAGGAAGCGAGACCATACAACAGGTAATTCAGAGACATTACAACAATAGCGCAGGGAGAAAACCATGGCGGAGAGCGTTTACAAGATTATCGAAGTGGTTGGCACCAGTCCCGAGTCCTGGGAGAAAGCCGCGGCCGCAGTTGTCAACAGGGCCGCGAAGACGTTGAGAGACCTGCGCGTCGCCGAGATTGTTCAGTTGGACATGCAGATTTCGGACGGCAAGGTGGAAGCTTATCGCGCAAAGGTAAGGCTCTCCTTCAAGTTCGAAGACTAGGTCGTCGAAGTTTCGGCGTTCTTGGTTCGCATCAAGCGAGTTGCATGCTGAGGCCGCCGCTTTGATCGGTCGCGACCCCGTTACAAAAAGCGCGACCTCGCAAATGGGAGACTGGAGTTCCCGGCGCTTTCGTCCTTGGGACGACAAGGCCGTGCAGGAGGCATCCCAATGACGTTGCAGGTGAGGAAAACCGCCGTGCTCGGCGCCGGCGTAATGGGCGCACAGATCGCGGCGCATCTGGCCAACGCCAATGTGCCGGTCGTGCTCTTCGATCTGACCGCCAAGGAGGGCGATCCAAGCGGAGTCGCCAAGCGGGCGATCGAGAATCTGAAAAAGCTGTCCCCACCGCCCGCAGCCACGAGGGACCGGATCGGCTATGTCGAACCGGCCAATTACGATCAGCATCTCGACAAGCTCAAGGAATGCGATCTGATCATCGAGGCGATCGCCGAACGCATGGACTGGAAGCTTGATTTATATAAGCGCATCGCGCCGCACGTCGCGCCGAATGTCGCCATTGCCTCCAATACCTCGGGCCTGTCCATCGAGGAAATGGGCAAGGCGTTGCCGGAAGCCTTACGCTCGCGCTTCTGCGGCGTACATTTCTTCAATCCGCCCCGCTACATGACGCTGATCGAAATCATTCCGGTTGCGACCACGGATGCCAAGCTCGCCGATGACCTGGAGAGTTTCCTGACCACCACGCTCGGCAAGGGCGTGGTTCGTGCACTCGACACGCCGAACTTCATCGCCAACCGCGTTGGCGTGTTCTCGTTGCTCGCGGTCGTGCACCATACCACGTCTCTTGGCCTTTCCTTCGATGAAGCTGACGCCGTCACCGGCCCCCTGATGGGCCGGGCGACGAGCGCTACCTTCCGCACCATGGATGTGGTGGGGCTCGATACGATGGCTCATGTTGTCAAGACCATGAAGGATCGTTTGCCCGAAGATCCCTGGCATAAATATTACGACTCGCCCGCATGGGTAATGTCACTGATCCAGCAGGGTGCGCTCGGACAAAAGGCCGGGGCCGGCGTTTATCGAAGGGAGGGCAAAGAAATCAAAGTTTTCGACCCGGCAAACCAGCATTATTTCTTGTCGCGAGCCAAGGCCGATCCCGGCGTCGAGGGGATACTCAAGCTGAAAGACCCCGCGGAGAAGTTCGCTCAGTTGAGAAAGAGCGCGCATCCGCAGGCGCAGCTCGTATGGTCGTCCTTCCGCGATCTCTTCCACTACAGCGCCTGCCATCTCGGGTCGGTCGCGGATAACGCGCGCGATCTCGATCTCGGCGTTCGCTGGGGGTTCGGCTGGCGCGAAGGGCCGTTCGAAACCTGGCAATCCGCCGGTTGGAAGGCAACCGCGGATGCCATCAAGGCGGATATCGAGGCCGGCAGGTCGATGGTAAGCGCCCCGCTGCCGGCTTGGGTTTTTGACGGCCGCGCCGGCGTGCACACCCCGCAGGGCTCGTACTCCGCCAAAACCAATACGCTCAAACCGCGTCCGGCGCTGCCTGTCTACGGTCGTCAGCATTTTCCCGAGCCGGTGTTGGGCGAAGATTGGCCGCAGGGCAAAACGGTTTTTGAAACAGGCGCAGTACGGATGTGGACGACCGCCGCGCCTGGCAGCGACGATGTGGCGGTCCTCTCCTTCAAGAGCAAGGCCGGCACGCTTGGATCGGATGTCGTCGAAGGCATCATCGAGGCCGTAGGCCGCGCCGAAGCGGGCTACAAGGGTTTGGTGATCTGGCAACCGAAGCCGCCATTCTCGGCCGGTGCCAATCTGAACGGCGTTACGGCGCTCACCCAGGAGGCCGACTTCGCCGGGTTGGAAGGGTTTATCGCCCGCTTCCAGCAGATGACCGCCGCGCTGAAGTACGCGCTAGTGCCGACAGTGGCCGCCGTCAACGGCACGGCGGTAGGCGGCGGGTGCGAGATCGCGATGCACTGTTCGCGTGTCGTCGCCGCGCTCGAATCCCACATCGGGTTGGTCGAGACCGGCGTCGGGCTCGTGCCCGGCGGAGGCGGCTTGAAAGAGTTTGCCGTGCGAGCGGCGCGTTCCGCGCAGCCAACCTCCATGAACGATCCATTGATGTTCCTGACCGGGCCCTTCCAGGCTATCTCGAATGGCAGGACATCAGCCAATGCACTCGACGCCAGAGACATGGGCTTCCTGCGTCAAAGTGACGTCGTGTTGTTCAATCCGAATGAGGTCCTATACGTGGCTCAAGAGACGGCGCGCGGCTTGTACGAGGCGGGATATCGTTCGCAACTCCCGCCGCAAGGGGTCAAGGTAGCGGGACGCAACGGCATCGCAACGCTGGAAGCGACCCTGGCCAACATGCGCGACGGGAGCACGATTTCGGAACACGACTACCGGGTCGGCAAGGCCATCGCCACCGGGCTGTGCGGCGGTGACGTGGAGACCGGAACGTTGGTCAACGAGGACTGGCTGCTGAACGTGGAACGAAAAATGTTCGTCGAGCTGGCCAAAACCGAGAAAACCCAGGCGCGCATCAAAAACATGCTGGAGACGGGTAAGCCACTGCGCAACTAGGCAAGTCAGATTTTGCGAGGGCATATCTCGCTCCAATCAAATGGGAGAGCAACATGGCCACTCAGGTTCAGGACGCATACATCGTCGCCGCCACGCGCACGCCGGTCGGTAAGGCGCGCGGCGTGATGCGCAATGTTCGCCCTGACGACATGCTCGCCCATGTGCTGCGGGCTGCGGCGGATCAGGTGCCGTCGCTCGACCCCAAGGTGATCGACGACGCCATCATCGGCTGCGCCATGCCCGAGGCGGAGCAGGGCATGAACGTCGCCCGCATGGGCGTGCTGCTCGCCGGCTTGCCGGCGAGCGTGTCGGGTTTGACCATCAACCGGTTCTGCAGCTCTGGTGTGCAAGCGGTCGCGATGGCGGCCGACCGCATTCGCCTCGGAGAAGCGGAAGCGATGATCGGCGGTGGCACGGAGACCATGAGCATGATGCCCTCAATGATGGGCAACAAGATTTCCTATAATCCGGCGATCTTCGAGAAGCAGGAAAACCTCGGCATGGCCTATGGGATGGGCCTGACGGCAGAGCGGGTGGCGGAGCGTTGGCAGGTCAATCGCGAAGATCAGGATGCCTTCGCGCTGGCGAGCCACCAGAAAGCCGTCGCAGCCATCAACGCCGGCAAGTTCAAGGACGAAATCTCGCCCTACACTGTGCGCACCCATTCGCCTGACCCGAAAAGCGGCACGGTGAAAATCGCCGAGAAGATCGTGGACGTTGATGAGGGGCCGCGCCCAGACGTCAGCGCGGAGGCGCTTGGCA
>Ga0137415_10003117_pt1 | contig 16438 bp, 13 predicted proteins | sample CZODoug3_1_1_16f_FD_183082 | JGI IMG/M metagenome (GOLD analysis project Ga0137415, IMG submission 183082) | Vadose zone soil fungal communities from Angelo Coast Range Reserve, California, USA - CZODoug3_1_1_16fungal (Hybrid Assembly) | ecosystem: Environmental > Terrestrial > Soil > Vadose...
TCCATTTCGCGTGCGGGTGACGACTTCAACGTAAAATCGATAATCTTCAGATTACCCTAACCCTCTCCCTAAGAGGGAAAGGTAATCCGGTATCGGGGTCGGAGCCACCATCGACGCAAGACGCAAGATCGATCGCTTCTCCCCGCCGGGGAGAAGGTGAGGATGAGGGGCGGCCCGACAAAATTGTGGTTCGTTAGCCGGGGATTTCTTTCAGCATCGGCGTGTTGGTCGGGAATTTTCTCACGAACATGAGCAAGCGTTGAATCGCTTCTTCGAGTTTATGGCCCGCCAGGCCACGTCGGATCAAATTGATTTAAAGCTTGTAATGTCGCTGTGAAGTCGCTAGACGAGCCTTGGGAGCAAAACAACACGATGAAAAAGACATTACTCACCGCAATTGTCTGCGCCACGACGGCGACGAGCGCCGTGTTCGCTCAGCAGCACCAGCAATCAGTGTCCTTCACCGGCCCGTCAGTCTGGACCCCTGGCACGTCGGTAACGCTGAGTGTCTTTCTGACGGTCAACTACAACGCCATCGGCTACTCCTACTTCTTTGAGGTGCCCAACGCGATTGCGCCGTTTCTCACCCTCACCGGCGAAACGTACTTCGGCCCGTTCGACGGCCAGCCTTGGGTTGGATCAGTGCCGTTTAACGTCACAACGAGGCCGGGTTACATGGCTGAAAACCGCGATTTGGGCGCAGGAACACAGCATGGAGAGGTCTTGCCTCCGGGCACAACACATATCGCCGACGTTACGCTCACGCTAAACACCGGAGCGCCGCTCGGCACATTTACGATGTACACCACCAGCACTAATCCGCTTCCCTCGATCGTCACGGATACTGACTTCAATGATAATGCCATCAATCCGCCTGGCCAGTTTGTGTTCAACGTCGTGCCGGAGCCAAGCACGCTTGCTCTTTTCGGGATCGGGGCCGTCGGCTCAGGCTTGTTGATCTATCGTCGCCGAAAACATCGCAACGGTGCCACTGACCAATGCGGCGAGTGTCCAGATCATTCAGGTCACGCTCAATGGCGTGTACGATTCGACTAATTTCGCGATTCCCATCGGCGACACCAACGGCAACGGCACAGTGAACGCATCCGACCTCAGCCAAACCAAGTCGCGGGTCGGTCACGCGGTTGATGGGACAAACTTCCGTTCGACTTTGCGTGCGTGTGATGACTTCAACGCAAGATCGATAATGTTCAGATTACCCTCACCCTAACCCTCTCCCTAAGAGGGAGAGGTGATTCGTGTGTCGGGGTCCGAGCCGCCATCGACGCAAGATGCAAAATCGATCGCTTCTCCACGGCGGGGAGAAGGTGAGGATGAGGGGCGGTCCGACAAAATTGTAGTTCGTTAGCCTGGAATTTCTTTTAGCATCTGCGTGTTGGTCGGAAACTTTTTCACGAACATGAGCAGACGCTGGATCGCTTCCTCGGGCTTGTGACCCGCGAGACCGCGACGGATCAAATTGATCTTCTCCAGTTCCCACGGTTGCAGCAGCAATTCTTCGCGCCGCGTGCCAGAGAGGAAAATGTCGATGGCCGGATAAATACGCTGGTCGCTGATCTTGCGGTCGAGCACCATTTCCATGTTTCCGGTGCCTTTGAATTCCTGAAAGATCAATTCATCCATCCGGCTGCCGGTTTCGATTAGCGCGGTGGCAACAATCGTAAGCGAGCCGGCTTCCTCCGTGTTGCGCGCGGCCGCGAAAATCTTGCGTGGAATTTCCATGGCACGCGCATCGATACCACCGCTCATGGTGCGACCGCCGCCGGCCATCGCGTTGTTAAATGCGCGGGCCGTACGTGTGATCGAATCAAGCAGGATAAAGACATGCTTCCCTGCTTCGACCAGCCGTTTCGCCCGCTCGATGGCGAGTTGCGCGATGCGGGTGTGACTCTTGATATCGCTGTCATTGGAACTGGCCATCAGTTCTGCCTTCGGATGCGAACGCCGGAAATCAGTGACCTCTTCCGGACGTTCATCGACCAGCAGAATGATTACATGCATCTCTTTGTGATTTTTCGTAACAGCCTCGGCGATGTGATGCAGTAGCGTCGTTTTCCCCGTGCGCGGCGGCGCCACGATCAACCCGCGCTGGCCCATGCCGAGCGGCGTCATTAAATCCATGATGCGCGTTGTATAACGATCTGGCTCGGTCTCGAGCTTGATCCGTTTGTTGGGGTTGATGGTCGTAAGCTCTTCGAACGGCCGCAGGCCCTGATATTTGGTTGGCTCTTCCCCGTTGATCGTGAGCAGCTTGATCAACTGAGGACCGCGATTGCCCCGTCGGGTTTCGCCATAAATCCACATGCCGTCGCGCAAGGCAAAACGGCGCACGATTTCGGGCGTGACGAAAATATCCTGCGGCGTCTGGACAAAGTTTCGCTTGGCGTCTCGAAGGAAACCAAAACCTTTGCCGGAAATCTCGATGATGCCTTCGCCGAATTCCGGCTCACGCTGAATTTGCTCGCCGTTTTCTACTGCGCTCTCGGTTCCTTCAGGCGCTTGTCGATCCAACGTTTCAACGCCTGGGTTCCCGGTCGGCGGATCGACAGCCGCAGGCGCATGATTTTGAGATTCATTATAGTTCTCGCTTCCGACCTGATCGGCCCGAGCCCGATAACGTCTTCGTGGATAATGGCGGCGGGGACGGTGATGGCGTTGTTCTGGTGCAGCCGCTTCAGTTTCCAGCGGTCGAGGCTGGTTCTCGTTTTCTTGGTTCATAAATAAAATGGATTTCTTCGCTCGCTGTGGCGAGCGCACACCGCCAGTTTCCTGCGGCAATAATTTTCAGGCCGGCAACCTGGCCAGCAATTCGTCGGGAATGTCTAGATTCGAATAGACGTTTTGCACGTCATCGTCTTCTTCGAGGCTGTCGCACAAACGCAAGACCTGTAGTGCGACGTTCTCGTCGTCGACCGGGACAGTCGTATCGGGAATGAAGGTAAACTTTTGCCCATCGGTGGTTACGCCCGCATTTTTGAGCGCTTCAGCTACGGCGTAGAGCTGATCGTGGGAAGTGATAATAACATACTCGTCCTCGTCGGTTGTCAACTCCTCCGCTCCGGCCTCCAGTGCCAGCTCAAGAATGCGATCCTCATTGATGCCCGCGCGCGGAACGGTGATTTGGCCCTTCTTGTGAAACATGTATGAAACACTTCCGGTGGAGGCGAGGTTGCCATGATTCTTACTGAAGATGCTCCGAATCTCGGCGGCGGTGCGGTTCTTATTGTCGGTCGCGACTTCGACAATGACCGCCACCCCGCCCGGCGCATAGCCTTCGTAAACGATCTCATCGAAGTGCTGCGCCTCGTTGCCCTCACCGGTGCCACGCTTGATCGCGCGCTCGACGTTATCGTTCGGCATGCTCTGCGCACGCGCCGCCTGGATGGCGCTGCGGAGGCGCAGATTGCCATTGGGATCGCCCCCGCCCGTTTTCGCGGCGATGGTGATTTCCTTCGACAATTTGCTGAAGATCTTGCCGCGTTTCGCGTCGATCGCGCCTTTGAAACGCTTGACCTTCGACCACTTGCTATGTCCGGACATGAATGCGCGGAGTTATATTCTTAGACCTGAAAATTGACTGACTAAAAGCTGCAGATTCGGGACAGCGCGCCTCGCGAGAAAGTGGCTGGCGAGGAATGAAACTACCGGCTCATATTCAATCGCAGCGCAAGCGGTTTGTCAACCAAACTAAGCGGCCGACATGGCGGCGCGCTTTCGCGTGGTCGCGTCGAGGATCCGCTTACGCAAACGCAACGATTTCGGCGTCGCTTCCACGTACTCATCGATGTCGACGTACTCAATCGCGCGCTCGAGACTCATCCGCAGCGGGGCTTCCAGCTGAATGCCCTTGCCTTCACCTTGCGATCTTATGTTCGTGAGATGCTTTGCTTTGCACGGATTGACCGGCATATCTTCCGGGCGCGCGTTTTCGCCCACGATCATCCCGGCGTAAACGTCTTCCTGCGGCCCGATGAAGAGGCGTCCGCGTTCCTGAATGTTGTTGAGCGCGTAGGCGGTGCTAAGCCCTGCTTCCATCGACACCATCACGCCGCGGTTGCGGCCTTCGATCTCGCCCTTGAACGGCGCGTATTCACGAAACAGATGACTCATCAATCCCTCGCCCCGTGTGAGATTCACGAGGTCCGTTTCGAATCCAATTAAGCCGCGCGTTGGAATGATCGCCTCAATCGAGACACGCTTCGGGTGATGATCGAGGCTGACAACATCGCCTTTGCGATTGGCAATTGATTGCAGAACGTCGCCCAGATTCTCCTTCGGTACATCGACATATAGATTTTCGAGCGGTTCGAGCAGGTTGCCGTTCTCGTCGCGCTGAAAAATGACTTCCGGCCGCGAGACCATCACTTCGTATCCTTCGCGCCGCATTTGCTCGACGAGAATCGCGATCTGCATTTCGCCGCGCGCGTCGATCTTGAAGGCGCCCGCGGTTTCCGTATCGGCCACTTGCAACGAAACATTGCCGCGCGTTTCCCGAATCAGGCGCTCGCGGAGATGCCGGGCAGTGACAAACTTTCCTTCGCGCCCTGCGAACGGCGAATCGTTCACCAGAATACGCATTCGAATCGTCGGCGGATCGATATCGACGAATTGCAATGGTGCACGCTCCTCCCGGTCGGTAAGGGTTTCGCCGATGTAAATTTCCTCGAATCCGGCGAGACGGATAATCTCGCCGGCGCTGGCATGGTTTACTTCCACTTGCTCAAGGCCTGCGTAGGTGAAGAGCGCCGTAACCGTGGCGCGCTCGCGCCGCTGATCGCGATGAATGCAGACGATGGAATCGCCCACGCTCACCCGCCCACTCACGATTCGTCCGAGGGCGATTCTTCCGAGATAATCGCTGTAATCCAGGTTCGACACGAGCATTTGGAAAAACGGGTCGGGCGAAGTCTTCGGCGGCGGCACGTGCTGAACGATGGCCCGAAAGAGGGGCGTCATGTCCTCGCTGTTTTCATGCAGCTCGCGCAGAGCGAAACCATCTTTCGCACTGGCGTAAATGATTGGGAAATCGAGCTGCTCGTCGCTCGCTTTCAGCTCGACGAAGAGATCGAAGACCATATCGACGACCTTATGCGGCCGCGCATTTTCCCGGTCGATCTTGTTGATGACAACGATCGGTTTCACTTTGTTCTCCAGCGCTTTGCGCAAGACAAAACGCGTTTGCGCTTGCGGACCGTCGTGTGCGTCCACCACCAGCAGCACGCCGTCCACCATCTTCATGATGCGCTCCACTTCGCCGCCGAAATCGGCATGCCCTGGGGTGTCCACGATGTTGATCCGATAACCATTCCACTGAAACGCCGCGTTTTTGGCGCGAATGGTGATTCCCTTTTCACGTTCGAGGTCCATCGAATCCATGACGCGCTCCTCGACTTTCTGGTTTGCGCGGAAAGTTCCCGATTGCCGCAACAGTTGATCGACAAGGGTGGTCTTGCCGTGATCGACGTGCGCAATGATGGCAATGTTGCGGATTTTATCCATGCGATCTCCTCGAGAGTGAGGAGCGGCGAATATTATGGGAGACGCACAGCGAGTCAAACGCCACGCCTGCGATTCGCAATCCTGTTGGATGTAACACGGCCAAGCGGCAACGGACACGAACAGCCGTCCGCAGCGATGCCACTGAAACTGGGTCAGCTTTCTTTAACGATGACGGTAATGCCCGTGAATCCAGACGCGATGATGATACCGCCAAGCCCAATGTCCAGGCACCCAGTACCATCGATACCCGCCTTCCCAATACCACGGCCCGTGGCTGTAGTAAGGGCGGTCGCCTATTTCAATAAAGACACCCGCGGTCGTCGTCGGTGGGGTGAATGCGCCCGCGCAAAAGAGAGCGCCCAGCATGATTAAAAGATATCGTTTCATCCTTTTACCTTGATTCGAAAATGGACGTGCGTTGGGCTGGGAATATTCAAAATTTACCGGCGGGCTTACACCGGCGCTTCCGCCCGCTGCTCGCTCGGTTCGACCCATTTGCCGTGCTCGCGAATTAAGTCCTGCAACAGGCCTACCGCTTCCGCTTCGGGAATGTTGAATTTCACCGGCGTCTTGCCCACGTAGAGATTCACTTTACCCGGCGCGCCGCCCACGTAACCAAAATCGGCGTCCGCCATTTCGCCGGGACCATTCACGATGCAGCCCATGATCGCGATCTTCACGCCTTTGAGATGCAAGGTCGCCGCTTTGATTTTCGCTGTCGTCGTTTGCAAATTGAAAAGCGTTCGTCCACAGCTCGGGCAGGCGACATAATCGGTTTTGAAAATCCGCGACCCAGCCGCCTGCAGAATGTTGTAAGAGAGTCGCAGCGCTTGTCCCGGCGCTTCCTCGCCCTGCACCAGAATCGCATCGCCGATTCCATCGCAAAGGAGCGAGCCAACATTCGTCGCTGCAATAAGAAGTGTATGGAGAAATGACGAATGACTAATGTCTAATGACGAAGGAATGACGAAATCCGAATGACGAAGAGAAGTATCCGCTTTCCTTTTTGTCATTTGATCATTCGGGCTTCCTTCGTCATTCGTCATTCGTGCTTCGTCATTTTCCGCGTTCACGCGGCTCAGCGTGTCCTTGAGCAAAATCGGATGCCGCGGCTGCACCTTCGCCGCCAGCAAACGAAAGGCCGCGATCACCGACAAATCGACATCATTCTTCACGGTCACGAATCGCGGCGCATCGCTCGCATTTAGTCGCGCAATTGCCGCTTCGTCACGTGGATCGACTTCAACCACGCTCGCATTTTCGTAAACGATCTCCGGTTTGTAATCGCCCATCTTGTCGATCTTGTGCGCGATTTTGTCGAAGTTCGTTTGCCTAACGACTACGCGAATCAATTCCTCGCCGCCGAGCCGCACACTGTCGCGCTCAATGGTTTCGCTGGCTCGCTTCTGGTATGAAAACGGATCAAACGAAAGTTCGATGCCTTGCTCGCGAAAGCTTTCGGAGTTGGATGCTGGATGCTCGCCACGGCGGAGCCCGTCCACGGCAAAGGCGGGTTGGATGTTGGACGTTTTCTTTATGTTCGCGACCAGCGCCTTTGCCACTGGAATTTCATGAGGGCTATCCTCCGTCAGCGAAACACGGATCGTGTCGCCAATTCCATCCGCCAGCAGCGAGCCGATTCCAATTGCGCTCTTGATTCGCGCGTCTTCACCTTCGCCGGCTTCGGTCACGCCGAGATGAATCGGATAATTCCAATCTGGCCCTTCCTCATTCAACCGCGCAACGAGCAACCGATACGCCGCGATCATTACTTTCGGGTTCGACGATTTCATCGAGAAGACGAACGCGTGACAATCGAGATCGCGCGCAATCCGCGCGAATTCGAGCGCGCTCTCCACCATGCCAAGGGGCGTGTCACCGTAACGATTCAGAATGCGATCGGAAAGCGAGCCGTGGTTGGTGCCGATGCGCATGGCGATGCCGCGCTGCTTGCAAAGATCGACAAGTGGCGAGAAACGCTCGCGAATTCTGGATAACTCCGCCGCATACTGCTCATCGGTGTACTCACGAATGACGAACTTTTTTGAATCGGCGTAATTGCCGGGATTGATCCGCACCTTGTCCACCCACTTCGCCGCTTCCATCGCCGCTTCCGGTTTGAAATGGATATCAGCGACGATCGGCACATCGCAGCCCCGCTCGCGCAAACCTTTCAGGATATGCTCGAGATTGCGCGCGTCTTTCACCGTCGGCGCGGTGATGCGGACGATTTCGCAACCAACCTTCGCCAGCTCCATCGTTTGCTGGATCGACATCTCCGTGTCCATCGTGTCGCACGTGATCATCGATTGAACACGGATCGGATTCGCTCCGCCGATCCCGACGTTGCCGACCATCACTTCGCGCGTCTGGCGACGCTGGTAGAGAAATGGGTCTGAACAGTAAGAGAGGTTACGCATCAACGGCGTTCAGCTCCAGCCCAGTGATTCGCTTTCCTTCGAGAATTGAGACGGCGGGGCCTTCGTAAACCGCAACAGGTTTTCCAGTCGGCCAAAGCGCGATCCGCCCCGGTCGTTCAACCCACACCACGCGTCCGTCACTCATTACGATGTTAAACGAACTAAATGGCTCCGAGTGTTTCAAAATCCGGATATCCTCGATGCCCATGGCGGGAGTATACCAACGCAGTGAGCCCGAAACAATGGCTGCGCTACCGCTCGTGCGCGCCCGGCGTCGCTTTCGGCAAAAATTTCGGCGTATCGCGGCGGCCGCCGAAAAGATCCTGCACATCGAAGAACGCGATGTAAACCATGAAGCCGATGATCAAAACTGCGCACGCGGTTTGCACCACTTCGAGAACTCGGATGTTCACCGGGCGTCGACGCACCGCTTCAACCAGAGCCAGCGTAATGTGACCGCCGTCCAGCACAGGAATCGGCAGCAGATTGAGCAACGCGAGGTTGACGTTGAGCACCACACTGAACCAGAGCGCCATGCGCCATCCCTCCTTGTTCTCAAACATCACATAATACACGCGTAGCATCATGACTGGCCCGCTCATGTGTTGCAGTCTCACGTCTGACTTCGGCGAGACAATGGCCCCCACCGTATTGAAGATTGACAACGTGCCGGCGCGGATTTGCTCGAACGGACTCGGATGCGTGATGTGGAGCTTTCCGTATGCGTCTAGAATCATCCCGTAATCTTCGTCCCAGGAAATTCCAATGCGCGGCGTCGTTTCGTTCACTGGGACCTCCGGCGTCACGTTGACCGTGCGCTGTTCCGCGCCGCGCTGAACGGTGATCGCTATAGGCTGGTCAGCGTGCTGCTTGATGTAATCAGAAATAGCCAGGCTGCTGGTGATCTTCCGGCCATCGACAGCGACGATAACGTCTCCTTGTTTTAGACCCACGCGATCGGCCGGGCCGTCCTTGAAAACTGAAGCGATGCTCGGGTTGCCCGGATTAAACTGTAGCGGGATCTCTTTGCCGTCACGTTCCACTGTAAAGGTCAGCGGCTCGCCCGGATGATCGCGAATAAAATCTGCGACGCCGAGAATGTGGTACAACCGCTGGCCATTGATCGCGACGATCAGATCGTTCGCCTTCAGGCCAGCTTTCGCTGCCGGGCTCTCCGGCTCAACTTTCGCAACCAAAGGAGTCTCTGCGGGCAGAATCTCGATTTGCCGCAGCGCCTTGCGCATCCACGGCTTGGTTTGCGGGACGATTGGCTTGGCTTCGACGGTTCGTGTTTCAGTTTTGCCGTCAAGATCGCGAGCGATCGTAATCGGAATTGTGCTGCCTTCACTGCTAACGATCCGCCACGAAATACTGTCGGCGCCCATGCCGCCAAAACGCGACACGTGCCGGCCATCGACCGCGAGAATTTTGTCGCCTGGTTTCAGTCCGGCCCGGGCCGCGGGCGAATCCGCCATCACGTAACCGATCGTCGTGGTTGCTTCCGATTCGCTCACCGGTCGTCCAACCGCGAAAATGATGATCGCAAACAACACCGCCAGGCCGAAACTGAACAACGGTCCCGCGAACGCGACGATGATCTTGTCGAGCGCGGAGATCGGAGCGAGCTTCGCACGATCCACGTCCGCCTTGCCCTCGATGATGTCCATGGGCGCAAGCTGCGGCAGCGCAACGAACCCGCCAAACGGCAGCGAGCCGAGCGAGTATTGCACGCCGTTGATCGTTTTTTTCCAAAGCGGTTTGCCGAACCAGACGCCGAACTTCTCGATGTAGAGACCACGCCAGCGCGCTGCCAGAAAATGGCCCAACTCATGCACAACGATGAGCAGATTAAAAAGAACAAGGACCTCGAGGAGGATGAGGACGACGCGCGCGACGTGGATGATCATGGTGAAAACGTGAATCGTGATTCGTGAATCGTGATCCGGACAAGCAGCGCGGCCGATTTAACGCTTTAACGATTTAACGAATCTCGCGGCCTCGGCGCGCGCCCATTGATCGGCTCGCAATATTGCATCGAGATCAGGATGCGCAACGCGTGTATGCCGGTTCATGACTTCCTCAACGACCTGCCAGATGCGCGGAAAGTTCACCTGTCGATCCAGGAATGCCGCGACTGCGATCTCATTGGCGGCGTTCATGACAGCAGGCAGAGTGCCGCCCGTTTCGCCGGCCCGCCGGGCAAGATTCAGCGCCGGAAAATCGTCATAGCGTGGCGGGAAAAATTCCAGTTTCGACAATTTCCCCAAATCGAGCGGCGGCAATGTGTTCGGCACGCGGTCCGGCCAGGTCACGGCGTACTGGATCGGGAAACACATGTCGGAGTAACTCAATTGCGCCAGGGTCGAGCCGTCCGCGAACTCGACCATCGAGTGCACGATGCTCTGCGGATGAATCACGACCTCGACGCGCTTCATCTCCACGCCGAAGAGCCAGTGCGCTTCGATCATCTCCAGGCCTTTATTAAATAGAGTGGCCGAATCAATCGTGATTTTCCGACCCATGTTCCAAGTCGGATGTTTCAGCGCTTGCTCCGGCGTGATTGCATCGAAATCTGTTCGCGGCGTCTCACGAAATGGTCCGCCGGACGCGGTGAGGATGATTCGCCGTACGTCAGAAACGTCGAACGCCGAACTTTCTGACTTCGAGATTGGGCGTTCGGCGTTGAGCGTTGGACGTTTTCCGTTTCCTGAAAACTTGCCTTCCAGGCACTGGAAAATCGCATTGTGTTCGCTGTCCACCGGCAAAACGTGCACGCCATTGTCGCGCGCCTCCCGCATGACGATCTCGCCCGCCATCACCAGAATTTCCTTGCTCGCCACCGCCAGATCCTTTCCCGCTTCAATTGCGGCCAGTGCCGGACGCAATCCGCCCGTCCCAACGATGGCGACCAACACTATGTCCGCATTCGTTAGGCAAGCGATCTCGCGCAATCCTTCTTCGCCCGTAAAAATCTGCGGCTCGTACTCGAGCGCGCCGCGCAAAATGTCGATCTTGCTTTCATCAACCAGGCCAACAGCTTGTGGCCGGACTCTGTTCGCGGCCACGGCGAGCTTTTGGGCATTGCTGTTCGCCGCCAGCCCGACAATTTCCATCCGCTCCGGAATGTCGTGGGCCACTTTCAACGCACTCTCGCCGATCGACCCGGTCGCTCCCAGAACGACCACCCGTTTACGTTTCATAACGGGGAGCGCACGCGCCTCGCGTGCTCTTTTCAGCGCCCTCGCCGAAAAGTTCTTCGTTTTGCGCTCGGAATGTCTCCGGCGAGGGCGCCGGAGACTGCACGCGAGGGCGCGTGCGCTCCCCAGAATTTTCCGCTACAGCGCACATCTCACGGCACGCGGATCACCAGGCGCAGGTAGAAAAACAACAGCGGCGCGGTGAAAAGCAAACTGTCCACCAAATCGAGGGCGCCGCCGATTCCCGGCAAAAAATTTCCGGAATCCTTCACACCGGTGCTGCGCTTGATGATCGATTCGGCGAGATCGCCAACAACAGCCGCGAATCCGAGCAACAACCCGAGAATCGTTGCGTGGGTCCAATTCAGCACCGACAGGTGTCCGGGCATCAATTTGTAGAGTGCCAGGCTCGCACAAAGCGATAACGCGAGCGCGCCGAAAAATCCCTCCCACGTTTTCTGCGGGCTGATGTGCGGAATCATCTGATGTCGCCCAATCGCGCTCCCCAGAAGATACGCGCCCATGTCACTAAACTTCGTGACCGCGATCAGATACAAAACATAAAATTGACCGGTCACCGCCCCCGCGCTCGATCGCGGCACGACGTAAACGATCTTCGTGATAAAATTATAAAGCCAAAGCACATAAAGCAGCCCGAATAACGTGTAAGCCATGGTTTGCAGCGGCTCGTCCTGGCGCAGGCGCGCGAACATTTGCCGCGCAAAAACTGTCAACAAAAAAAAGAGCAGCACCGCCACTTCAAAGTCGTAGGAGCGCGCCGGCCCCATTTTCGCGAAGTAGTAAAAACTTCCACACAGCATGATCGCGCCGCAGATCATGGCCGTGATTTTAAAATTCGGCAGACCGCGATGATCGAGCATGCGGTAAAATTCCCAGAGCGCGATCAAACCAAACACGCTGATCAATCCGTAGAACGCCAGTTCGTAACCCGAGAAGGCGATCACCAGCGCGATCGACCAAAGCGCAATCGTGCTGACGAAACGGAAAATAAAAGTCGATCGCGTGGCTGTCGGTTTCGCTTCGACTTGCTCAAGCGTTGCGGGCATTACCTCCATCATCCCGAACGAAAGTATTGAACGCAAGCGCGGTTGTGGCGGCCGCAAAATTGTCGGGCAGGCGCATCGCCTCCGTGTTCCCGAATCGGCAACCGGAGCGGTCGCCCTACAATTTTTTTCCTCCTTTCCTGCTTTCCTGATTCGCCTAATTTCTTCTCATGCAGAAAACGATGCAGGCCGTCGTGAAAAGCAAAGCCGAGCCGGGTCTTTGGCTGGAAGAAGTTCCCGTTCCCGAAGTTGGCGGAGACGACGTGCTAATCCGCGTCGTGAAAACGTCAATCTGCGGCACCGACGTACATATATACAACTGGGACGCCTGGGCGCAGAAAACGATCCCCGTGCCGATGACCATTGGCCACGAATTTGTCGGGATTGTCGATCTTGTTGGCAATCATGTGAAAGGTTTCGCGCCCGGCAATCTCGTCGTCGGTGAAGGCCACATCACTTGCGGACATTGCCGCAATTGTCTCGCCGGCCGTCGCCATCTTTGTCCGAACACGAAAGGGGTCGGCGTAAATCGTCCCGGCGCGTGGGCCGAGTTTGTCGCAATCCCGCAATCAAATTGCTGGCACGCCGATCCCTCCATCCCCCTCGATGTCCTTTCCTGTTTCGATCCGCTCGGCAACGCCGTCCACACCGCGCTCTCGTTCGATCTCGTCGGCGAAGACGTGCTCATCACCGGCGCCGGCCCGATCGGTTGCATGGCCGTGCCGATTTGCAAACAAGCCGGCGCGCGTCATGTCGTCATTACCGACATCAATCCCTACCGTCTCGATCTCGCACGTAAAATGGGCGTCACACTCGCATTCGACGTGCGCACCGAAAAACTCGCCGACGGGATGGAGAAGCTCGGAATGAAAGAAGGCTTCGACGTCGCGCTCGAAATGTCCGGCAGCCCGAAAGCGTTCATTGACATCTTGCCGAACATGTTTCACGGCGGCAAAATCGCGTTGCTCGGCATCATGCCCGGCAGCGCCGCGATCGATTGGAACCTGGTCGTCTTCAATCAGCTCACTATCAAAGGAATTTATGGCCGGGAAATGTACGAAACCTGGTACAAGATGACCGCGCTCATCCAAAGCGGCCTCGACATCACCCCGGTCATCACCCACCGCTTCCCGTTCCGCGAGTTTCGCGAAGGAATCGAGCTCATGAAATCCGGCAACTCCGGCAAAATTGTTCTCGATTGGAGCAAAGGCTAAGTTTTGAACCGCGGATCACGCATATGACGCGGATTTCTTGTTCTCTGTCATTCCGAGCGAAGTCGAGAAATCTCTCAAATCCAATGTTCGACGCGAAGCTAGAGCGTACCGACTCGGCGATTACCGAATTCTCTTTACGATTAATCGTGCGGTGCCTTGTGCGAGTCGGAGCAATCGGACATCGCAAGAATGTCTATCGGTAGCTACTGCATCCCCGCCGCTTCGCGGTCGCGGCCTTCGATCTCCAGCACCATGCGCTTAATGTGGCGGTAGTCCTGGTGGGATTGCAGGAATTGCAAACTTTGTTGCGGATCGCCCCATTGCAGGATCTGAATGGTCTCCTGCCGTGCGCCCCACGAATTCATGTCGCGTTGATTCGCCATGTAAAGATCGATCGTATTGCGACCGGACAGGGCCCAGCCGTAATCATCGACCCGATAGATTTGCCCGGTTGAGAGCAACCGGAATGTCGTGCCCATAGGCCAGCGCGACCAGTCAGCCGCAGCGCTGCCGATTGGCAGCGGCTTCGCGACTGCGATGGCACGCTTGACGCCGCGTGTGGTTTTCGTGATGCGCGTTGTCGTGGTCACACGCGTGGTCTTCCTAGGTCCATCGATCGAGAACGGTTCAAGCGTCGCGCCCAAGTTCGAGACGCGCCGGACTCCGACATCTTCCATCGCACCAACCGGAATCGCGCGTGGAACGTTCTCCGCTCGATGAATTGGCGGGCCCGCCGCGTGCAATTCGCCGCCGAGCGCGTTGTGATTGGTGAATTCGCGATGGTCAGATTCGGTGTGCGTGTAAGCCGTCGTGCGCACGGTTTGAAAATCGCTCCTAGCCAGCGGCGGTTCGTATTGCGGCAAGGCATGCCGGGTCGTCCCGCAGGCAGTGAGCAGAACGATTGCGATGAACGCCGCGAGAACGGCGAGGGCAAGGCTGCGAAGCTCAGCGTGGGTCAAGGGGGGATCGCCGGGAAGTTATTAACGGTTATTCATAACCCCGCAAGCTTATTTTTTATTCTTTAACCGCGGATTCCGCGGATGAAGCTGGATTGCTTGTAGCCTGCCATCTGCAAAATCGGCAACCGAAGCGGTTGCCCTACAATTATCTTCTTGGCTTCCTGGTTTTTAGATTCGTTTTTGTTTATCCGCCTAAATCCGCGTAATCTGCGGTTCAATTATTATGCTGGCCGAATTCGCAAAGCAGGTTTCGCAAACGCTCGATGAAATTAAGTCGCAAGGCCTTTTCAAGACCGAGCGCATCATCACTAGCCCGCAGGACGCGCACATTGAAGTCGCCGGTGGCAAACGCGTACTTAACATGTGCGCGAACAATTATCTCGGCTTGGCCGATCATCCGGCACTCATCGCTGCCGCTAAGGAAGCGCTCGACACCCACGGCTTCGGCATGGCGAGTGTCCGTTTCATTTGCGGCACGCAGGACATTCATAAAGAACTCGAAGCCGCACTCGCGAAATTTCTTGGAACCGAGGACACGATTCTTTATCCGTCATGCTTCGACGCCAACGGCGGTCTCTTCGAAACGTTGCTCACCGACAAAGACGCCGTGATCAGTGACGAACTCAATCACGCCAGCATCATCGACGGCATCCGTCTCTGCAAAGCGCAACGCTTTCGTTACAAGCACAACGACATGGCCAATCTCGAAGCGGAACTGACTGCTGCGAAAGATGCACGCTTTCGTTTGATCGCGAGCGACGGCTGTTTTTCGATGGACGGCACAATCGCGAACCTGAAAGGCATTTGCGATCTTGCCGAAAAATATGACGCGCTGACCATGATCGACGACGCGCACGCGACTGGATTTCTCGGCAAGACGGGGCGCGGCACGCACGAGTATCGGAACGTGATGGGCAAAATCGACATCATCACCGGCACCCTCGGGAAAGCGCTCGGCGGCGCCAGCGGCGGCTTCACCAGTGGCCGCAGGGAGATCGTCGATCTTTTGCGGCAACGCTCGCGCCCGTACTTGTTTTCCAACACAATTGCGCCGCCGGTTGTCGCCGCATCGTTGAAAGCGCTCGAACTACTGAGCGCATCCACCGAGTTGCGCGACAAACTCGAAGAGAACACCAAATATTTCCGCGCCGCGCTGACCGAACGCGGCCTAACGATCAAGTCCGGTACGCATCCGATTGTTCCGATCATGATTGGCGACGCCGCCAAATCGCAAAAGTTCGCGGCGCGCATGCTCGAGAAAGGCGTTTACGTCATTGGCTTCTTCTACCCGGTCGTTCCGCACGGTACCGCCCGCGTTCGTACTCAAGTCTCCGCCGCCCATTCGCGCGAAGATCTGGAGTTCGCTGTCAACGCCTTCACCGAAACGAACGAAGAATTAGGGTAGCTGTGGCGGCAGCCGTGTCGGCTGCAGAATTTAAAGATTGCGGGCGACACGCCCGCCACTACAGAAGAAGCCATGCTTTACATGGTGGTCGAGCGATTCAAAGAAGGCGCCGCGCTGGAGATCTACGAACGCTTCCGCGGGAAAGGCCGCATGATGCCCGATGGCTTGGAGTACATCTCCAGTTGGATCGATCACGACTTCAAAATTTGTTATCAATTGATGCAAACCGAGAACGTCGCTCTTTTCGATCGCTGGATTGAAAACTGGAGTGATTTGATGGAATTCGAGATCGTGCCGGTGCGCACGTCGGCGGAGACACGCGAGATCATCGCGCGTCAAGATCAACCGTAGGGACGCTGTTAGCGTCCCGCGAGAAGCGAACCGCTTCTCCTACAGATCCGCGTGATCTGCGTAATTGGCGGTTACTGCTCGTGCAGCGCGATGCTGGAGCCGACCCACGTTTTATCTTTGTTGAAATCGACGCCCATCATTTTCCCCTGGCTCATGCGGACAAGATTATTCACGAGCGCTGGCTCACCACTTTCCGGCCAGATAAACATCATTCGGATTTCCGCTTTCGAGTGCGGACCATCTGTCGTCGGAACGAACGCGGCGTACTCCACTTTTTTCTGCAGAATCCATTCGTGTGGGTTTTTGAG
>Ga0137415_10003118_pt1 | contig 16436 bp, 17 predicted proteins | sample CZODoug3_1_1_16f_FD_183082 | JGI IMG/M metagenome (GOLD analysis project Ga0137415, IMG submission 183082) | Vadose zone soil fungal communities from Angelo Coast Range Reserve, California, USA - CZODoug3_1_1_16fungal (Hybrid Assembly) | ecosystem: Environmental > Terrestrial > Soil > Vadose...
GGTGTGCTCTCGAACGCGATTGCGAACGGCTTCACGCCGAATCGGGCGTTCGATCTCTTGGGGACCCTCTTGATCACGCCCGTTGCCTTGACCAGCTTGGGGTGGGTGGGATACGCACAGGAGCAGGCCGGTGAAATCCAAGGCGCTCAAAGCCTGCGGAACCAGATGTTCATCAATCTCGGCGGCGGCCTCGTGAGCACCCTGATGATGGCCGTGCTCGCAATCGCCATGGTCGGCACGGTCGACCAGCAATGGCTTGCGGCCGCCGCGGGATCGGGCGCGCCGATCGCGCCCTGGTTCAGCAACCTAGCGATGGTCCTCACCGACAACCCGATCATCCTGTTCTTGATGATCATCGGGATCCTGCTCAACGCACTCCAGGTGGTCTTCAACGTCATCGTCGGCTGGACGCGGGTCGCCGTCGCGATGTCGATCGACGGGGCACTCCCGCGGGCGGTGAGCCACGTGAGCCCGCGGACCCATACGCCGGTCAACGCCCACGTGATCTTCCTCATCCTGGGCGGTTTCCTGTACGCGTACATCTACAACATGGTGCCCGGATACACGACGTACACCCTGGCGGTCACGGCCGTCGCGACGGTCATGTACATCGGGACGGCGATTGGAGGTGCGGTCTTCCCCCGAACCCGCCGGGAGGTGTACCAGACGTCACCGATCGCAAAATACAAAGTCGGTCCGATCCCCCTCATCACGATTTGCGGGATCATCGCCGCGGGGTTCAGCGCGTGGATGCTTTACTGGTACATCACACAGCCGTTCCTCGGAATCGCGAATCTGTCGGCCGGCTTTGACGGTGTGAAATCGCTGCTCATCATGATCGCGATTTTCGTCGGTTGGACCGTGTACTACTTCGTGCGCCGGGCGTACCTTCGGAGCCGAGGAATCAACCTCGACCTCGCGTACAAGGAAGTGCCCCCGATCTAGACGAGCGGATCAGCCGGTCGTGAACTGATAGCCCAGCACCCGGTCCCGTTCGAGGTTGACGATCGCTCCTCGAAGGGTCCCCGAACTGTACTCCGAGCCCGGGTCGACGCAGACCGTCCGCTTGAGCTTGGCCGCGTTCTTCGTCTCATGGATGTGCCCGTGGAGACCGAGGACCGGTTGAGTCTCGAGGATCGCGGAACGGAAGGTCGTGCTGCCGACCGGAATCAGGACCTGTTGTCCTCCCTGCACCACCGGACGTGGCGGATCTGTCGTCGCGTCGAGTTTCGGCGCGATGTCCAATCCGGTCCCATACGGAGGCGCGTGCATCAGGTAGATGCAGCGAGCGGGATCCTCCACGCGGCTCAGGAGCGGATCGAGACGTCTCTTGAGTCCATCTTCCGAGAGCTCCCTCGGGGTGCGCCACGGCGACGGATTCGTCCATCCGAATCCCAGGATCTCGTGGTCCTCATCGAACCGGACCACCTTCTCGTCGATAAAATGGACGTGAGGCGTTGACTCAGCCTGCAAGAGTGCCTCCGACTTGTCGTCGTTGCCGCCGATCCAGTAAAGCGGGATGTCGAGCGGGGCCAGGTGCCTCTCGGCCATTTCGGTCCAACGCCGAATCTGGTCGATCATCCGGTCGGTGAAGAGAGACTCGACCTTGTCCGGATTCGCTCGGAAGCGGGCGTACTCGTCCTCCGTCATCCGGACCGGATACGGACCGGAGTCCGCGATCGCTTTCTCGATGGGCGCCAACTCGGCCTCGGAGAGGTTGTCGCGAGCTCCGCCTGCGAGTCGCGTCTGGTAGCGGCCGTCTCTCTGCTGCACGATGGGGGTGATCGATTTGGCGGTCAGATCCCCTCCGATGACGAGGGCGTCCGCATCGTAGAACGTGGCGGCGCCCAGAAACTTTCGAAAGGTAATTTCGGACCCGTGGAGATCCGCGGCGAGGAAGAGTCGCTTGTACTTGCGCTTCAGCGGTTGCCGAGTCATCGTTGGGTCGGCCACGCCCGCGCGGCTCTTATCTGTTTGGACCGCAACGCCTTTGCCGTGGTGCGTGCTCCCCAATTCGTGCCGGGCACCGGTCCGTTTCTCTGGCTCATGAAGCATGCTCCGCCCTTGGGATTCGAGCAGGTTCCGCCGGGCGGGATGTGCGTTTGCGCGTATCTGTTCGTCACCCGTCGCGGTCAGATCCTCCTGGGCAAATACGCGGACGACGCGCAATGGGAAGCGCTGGCCGGATTGGAGCCGGAACGACGCCGGACCCATGGATGGGGGTGGACCGTTCCCGCCACCCACCTGAAGCTCGGCGAGGATCCGCGGGAAGCCGCGCGAAGGATTGGCGAGGAAATCCTGGGAATTTCAGGACTCCGGTACTCCGAGCCTCGATCCGAGGTGGACTTCTATTCGTCCAAAATGGCCCCTGGAGAGATGCACTATGACATCTGGTTCTTCGTCGACGGGACGCCGCCCAAAGAGTACGAGCTCCGCGTACCGCCATGGTATACGGAATTAGCGTGGCAGAATCCGCGGACTGTGCAAGTGACCGCCTACGCTAGGGGCCATGAGGACGTCGTCGCTCGGTGGCTGGCGGCGAAATCCCACATCGTCGGGACCAGGACCAAGACGGCGGCACGCTAGGATTCGAAACGCGCGATCTCGATTCGGCGCGGTCGCAAGAGCTAATGCACGATGCCGCGTTCCCGACTTCGATGGCGAAACCGGAGATTGTCGTGTTGATTCCCGAGAGCACTCGCAAGGCGAGGGGCGGGTCGTCCGATGCTCCCGAGGTCGACTCGATCGCGGCGGCGCTGCCCTCAACAATCCGAGCGAAGCTCGAAGGGCTTCGGGAGGAGGTCCTCCACAAGAGCCCGGAAGGGTCCGTTCGTCCCGGTGGACTCCTTCCGGCGTACCGTCGCTTCCAGGGCAACATGTACATGAGCATCCCCGAGGAAGCGTGGGCGCAGCGCGCCCCGAACGTCGAAATCGTCATCGTCTCGGGACTCCGCGGATTGGTGGCCTCGCAGGACACCGTCCCCGCATACGCCCTGTCGATGGCCGAGCCGACGCCACCGTTCGGCAAGATGAATCGTTGGTGGCACGACCGCGGCCTCCCCCAGATCCTGGCCTCCTACCTGGACTCGATTCATCCGAGCCTCGTCGTCGACCTTCTTTCGTTGGAGTATCGACAGTCGGTTGTCGGGTATTCCGCGGACCTCAACGGGATCGACGTTCAGACGATCCATTTTCCCGGGATGGGCCGCGCAAGCCAGCCGCTTCGCGGAGAACGCATCGCCCGGATTCTGCAATCCGGAACCGCGTAGCGCATCTCGCTACCGAGGCCTTCGGGTTTTCAGGACCACGTTGGCCTGCCGACGGAAGTCCGCCCGCTCGTCGAGGAGGAACGGGGTGAGGTGGCTCTTGTCGATCGAGCGGTCCGCGTAATCGAGGAAGGCGAGGGCGGACTGCGGATCGTCTCGGCCGAGGGACCGCACCGCCAAGCTTGCGAGGTAGTGGGACTTCTTCTGGGAGAGGTCGCGACGCTCGGGGGCCGTGGCCACCAGCTCCCGCAGCATCCGCCAGAAACGCTCCAGGTCCCCTCGTTTGAAGACCGGGTCGATCGCCTTCACACGGGCGACGAACGCCTCGCGGACCTCGTCCGTCACGCGCCCGGAATCGCTTCTCTCGGATTTCCCGGTTTGGTCGGAAGCCACCAGACTCATGAAACGCGACCGCCTACCGGTGGCGGGTGGCGGGTTGGACGGAAAAGTCGTCGTCGTGACGGGGGGAACGGGGTACCTCGGCTCCTCCGTGTGCAAGGCCTTCGCGGAAACGGGCGCCACCGTGGTGGCCGTGTACCTGTTGGACCGCGAGATCCCGTACTTCGAGAAGGTCCTCGGGGCCCTGGGCAAGAACGTGACGCTCCTCAAAGCGGACGTCACGCAAGCGGGAGAGATGGACCGGGTCGCGAAGGAAATCCTCACGCGACTCAAACGGATTGACGTCCTCGTGAACACGATCGGCGGGTACATGGCGGGTCCCGTCGAAGAGACGTCCTCGGAGGACTTCGATCGGGCGATCGCGTTGAACCTCAAGTCCGCGTTCCTCGCGTGCAAGGCGGTCGTCCCCTCGATGCGAGCGGCGAAGGGAGGCGCGATCGTGAGCGTCTCGAGCGAGGCGGCCCTTCAGGGAGACGAAGAATCGTTTCTGTACTCCGCGAGCAAGTCGGGCGTGAACCGCCTGACGGAGAGCTTGGCGCGGGAGCTCAAGTCCGCGAACGTGCGGGTGAACTGCGTCATGCCGCGGATCATGGACACGCCGTCGAATCGCGAGGCGATGCCGAAGGCGAACTTCTCGAAATGGGTGAAGACGGATCAGGTCGCGCGCGTGATCCGCTGGCTGTGCTCGGAGGACGCCGCACCGATCACCGGCGCGGCGATCCCGGTCTACGGCGGTCCCTGACTCTCTCGTTCGGCCCTCGCGCGTCGGAACACGACGATCCGCTCGCCAAGAGATTGGAAGGCCGCTTCCACCTGGTCTCCCGTCGCCGAGATCAGGAAGAACTCAGAACCGTACGCCTGCGAGAACGCGGCTACCTCCTCGACCCCGATTGCGCGGTCGGCTTCCATGTCCCAGTTGTTCACGGCGACGACCACGGGGATCTCGCCCGAAACGGCGAAGACGATCCGAAGGAAATCCACCAGGTGGGCCGGGCTGTCGCGGCGGGTGGCGTCACATACCGCGAAAATCCCGACGGCCCGGGCCGCGAACGTCCGACCACGCCCCTTCAATGCGCCCGCCCCGACGGTCCACAAGATCAGGTCGAGGACCGTCCCGTCTCGTAGGCGCACCGGGAAGAGGATCTCTTTCTTCGACACCTTCGCTCCGAAGAATTCCAGGTATCGGTCAGCATAGGGATCGAACGAGGAGCGACGCACCGAGCTCCGTTTCCCGACCCCGGTGTCGCCGACCACTACCACCTTCGCCTTGGTCCTCGGGGCCTCCACGGGCCCTGCATCCCGGGAGATTGGTTAAAGCGGCCGCTCTCGTTCGCGCATGTGATTTTTATCCACAATCGCGGGACCGACCGGAGGTCCTACGCCTTCGGGATTTCTTTTCCCGGGTCGAGGAACGGCTTCTTGACGACCGTCGCGGTCCGTGGGCCGTCCGGGTGCTCGACCGTGAGTTCCGTGCCCATGTCGGCGTGCACGATGGGCAGCATCGCGTACCCAAGGTTCGCCTTCAGCCGCGGTGAGTGGATTGCGGATGTGACCCGGCCGACCGGCCTTCCCCTGGCGGTCACGGTCCATTTCGTCATGTTGAATTCGATGGGCTTGCCGTCGATCTCAATCCCGACCAGCTTCCACTTCGGGCCTTCGTCCTTGATGCGCTCGAGGGCGGCTTTGCCGATGAAGTCGCCCGGCTTGTCGAGGTCGACGGTCCACCCGAGTCCGACTTCGTACGGGTTGTTCTCGATCGTCATGTCCGCGCCGTAATTCAGGATGCCCGCCTCGATGCGGCGGATATCCGAGGGACCCGTGGGCCGGAGGTTGTACTTCTTCCCCGCCTTGACAACCGTGTCCCAGAGATGCCCGCCCTGAGAACCGTCGAGCAGGTACAGCTCGTATCCGACCTCGCCGGTCCAACCGGTGCGAGTGACGAGGAGAGGGATCCCGTCGAGCTCCGCCCTGAGAAAGAAGTAATACGGCAGGGACGTAACCTTCTCGCCGAACAGGTCGGCCATCAGGGCTTTCGACTTCGGACCTTGGACCTGGAGCGGCGAGGCGTCCGGCTCCCGGATCGTCACCTTCATGCCGGCGTGACGCGCGACGCCTTTCGCCCACAGGAGGATGTCGCTGTCCGCGAGGGCGATCCAGAATCGGTTCTCCTCGAGGCGGAGGAGGACGGGATCGTTCAAGATGCCGCCGTCCTCGTCCGTGATGAGGACGTACTTCCCCTGGCCGACCTGGCACTTCGTCATGTCCCGCGGGGTGAGGAGCTGCATGAACGCGAGTCCGTCGGGTCCGCTGATCTCGACGTTCCGTTCGACCGCTACGTCCCACAGGGCGACGTGTTTGAGGAGGTGCCAGTATTCGTTCACCGGATCGTCGTAGTAGCTCGGAAGGAACGTGTGGTTGTACACGGTGTAGGCCTTGCAGCCTGCCTCCCGCGTCTTGTCGAAGAACGGGGACCTGCGAAGACGCGCACCGCGCTGGATGAGCGCCATGTCGTAGCGTTTCTTTCGCGGGGCGGACGGTTTCCGAGCCGCCTTGTTTCGAGTCCTCTTCCGAGCCGCCATGGTGAGTCCCAAACCCTCATGTCATCGGGGGAGGCTCGCGGCAATCGCGGATGCGTGCATAAAGGATTCCATCGAGGGGACGATTCGCTTCGTGGCCCCAATCAGTCGGAGCGGACCCATGCTTCGAGGTTGGCCTCGAAGACCGACTTGGGCGGCCACCCGATCGAACTCGCGTATGCGTTGAAGTCGCGAAGGCTCTTCCCGCGTTTCAGGGCGTCCTGCTGCAGCTCCCGGATTCGCTCGCCGATGATCGCGTACGTCGATGCGTAGCCCGGCCCGATGATCTGGTGGGCGGGGAACAGCTGGTAGTAGACTGTCGCCCGCTCCAGTCCCGTTGTGCGGTGGGCCCATTCGATGAAGTGGACCAAATCCTGCTTGCCCGAATTGATCCGTGCGTCCCCGATGACCCGCAAGAATCGGACGATTCGCCAGAGCGCCGCGAGGAACTCGTATTCTCGTGCGACCCGGCCGATGCCGCCCCAGCGCTCGAGGGACGTCGCGAAGGTATCCTCGTCCGTGCCGGAGAGCTTGCCTGCCGCGATTTCCTGCAGCACGGGCAGGAACTCGAGCTCCCGCTGGAAGGCGATTCCCTCCGAGACGCACACGAATGTCGAGCCGATGAGGCTCAAGAGATCCGGCGAAGCGGCAAACTTGTTTGCCGAGTTCGAGCCGTGCACGCAGTGGCCGTACTCCTCGTGGACGAGGAGGTTCAAGAGTTCTCCTGGACATGGCCGCGCCGCGCTTCGTTCATCCGTCGTCGCGAGGAAGATTTCCCGCGAGTGGTCGGTCAGCGTGTCGAGGGCGTACGCCGCGCCCGACGGGGTCGAGTTCGCCAAGTACGGCGGCGTCTCGATGATTTCCGTCGCGTAGCCCGGGTTGATGGCGACGACGTGTCGGTCGGCGACTCGCTGCGCGGGTTCGCGGACCTCGTGGAGGAAGGGAAGGATCTGGTTCGGGCGCAGGCCCCTCTTTTCCTTGAGCGCTTTGGTCGCCGCCTGCGCGGTCGGCTCGCAATGGAGTTCACTGGCGATTCGCTCGATCAAGGCCTTGAAGTGCGGCAGCTCCCGCCGCATCATCCGAAGTCCCGCGGCCTCCACTTGGGCCGGCGTCTGCGTGTAGTCCCAGAAATCTCGGAGGGCCCGTGCATATGACCGGGATCGACCGAGGCCGCATCCCACCCGCTTGAACAATGCGTACGTCTCGTCGAACGTTCCTTCGGGCGAGAAGCCCGGCAAGTCGAATGCCTTCGCGTATCGTCGGTTCGCGATGATGAGCGACTCGATCGCTGCCCGTGCGTCCCGGTCCCGGAGCTCACTTTCCACGACCTCCAGGATGTCGTTGAGGCCGTTGCATGCGAGCTGGACGAGCGCCCGCATCCCCGGGGCGGTCGGTCCACGCGCCCGCATTCGGCTCGCGTCGAGGGCTTTCCGGCCGTCCGTGGCCAGGGCGAGCATGTGATTCGCTTTCACGCCCTCTTTGATCATGTACCCGAAGAGCGATTCGAGCAATGTCTGCGGGAGCCGGGCAGGCTCTCGGAGCTCGAGGCTCGCGCGGAACGAGGCGAGCAGCTTCCGTTCGATGGGGCGCGTCGCCGACTTCTGGATCCGAGAGATCTTGGCAAGGAGGTTGTCGACCCGCCGTTGGGTCGGGATGAACAGACGCCCCGCGCATTCGTCCAACCCGAAAACGAACGCTTCGTCCGGCCGGAGTTCCTTCCAGACCTCGAACACCGCGCGCTCGGACTCGGTCCGCGGCGTCACCATTCGGCGGCCATGATTGCGGGCGGGCAATTAAGGATGTGCCCGATGCCGAAACGGTACCTCGCTTGCGACCCCGATCGCTCCGGTCAGTGCTCTTCGGCGCTCAGTGGAGTTGCGGCTGCGACTTCGGACGCACCCGCGGGAACGATCGGATCGCCCACTCGGATCTCCCCTCCGATGAGGATCTGGGCGCGAAGTCCGCCTCGGTGGATCAACCCGGCGAGCACACCCCGTCGCGTCAGGCCTTCGAGATGGGAGCACGGCTCGCACAGGCGGATGCCACGGAGCCGGACGCCGCCCGCGAGGAACTCCTGGCCGACGAGATGGTTCAGGGGCACTCCTCGCGTGACGACGTTCCGACGCGCGTCGCCGGGGGAGATCGCGAGTTCGTTATCACGCGCCATCGCCGCGATCGCCTCGAATTCGATCAACGTGATTTCCCGCGCGGGTCCGGGCCGGTCCGAGTACGTGCCGGATGCTTTGAAGTAGCGGTCCCCTTCGAGGCCTCTGCCCGGAATCGCCCGCACGCTCTTGATGGACCGCATCGGGTCCTCCGCCTTCGGAGCGATGTGGATCGAGACGACTTCGCCGTGCCACAGGGCATCAGCGCGGGCCATGCCGCCGCCAAGGGGCGTATGAGACTTAACGATTGCCCACCTGGGGAGCGAGGACTGCATCGGCCTCGATTTCGACGAGGACCTCCGGGTCGATGAGGCGGCTCACTTCGACCAAGGTTGCAGCGGGACGGATTTCGCGGAAGAACTCCGCGTGCGCCCGGCCCACCTTCTCCCAATCGTCGATGTTCGTCAGGAAGATGCGCGTCCGCACGACATCCTCGAGTCGTGCGCCTGTTTGAGTGAGTGCTGCCTCGATCCTGCGGAAGATGTGGACGGCCTGGCCGTACGCGTCTCCGGGGGAGACGACCTTCCCCTGTGGATCCGTCGCGGTGGTGCCGGCGACCGCCACGAAGGGCCCCACGCGGACGGCCCGCGAGTATCCCACGATTGACTCCCAGCGCGCTCCGGACGCGACGTTCTTCCGCTCCATGGAACCGCCGAATTGGTCGGCCGCCGAAAAGTCTTGCCCTCGTCACGACGCTTTCCGCGACTTCGCCTCGGGCGGCGAGACTTTCGGGAGGCGTGGCGGGGTCGTCCGCTCCGGGTGTTCCAGGAAGTTCGAGAGCTCCTCCGCAGCCGATTCCGCGACTGTCGTCGCGTCTTCCCACGTGCCGAGCTGCCGCCAGCTCCGTTCCTCAAAGACCTTCAGGGCCTGGGTGAGCTCGCCCCGGAGGGCGTCGTAGGCGGGCCCATCATAGACCGCCGCGACGATGACGAATTCGCCGCGGACCGCGACGATTCCGAGTCCCTCGTACCGCATCGCCGTGACCGCGTACCCCCGGGACAGCGGGACACTCGTCTCCACGAAGTTTCCGACGACGGCGAGGAGGCCTTCGAGCTGCTCGGCTCCGATCGGGAGGTTCCGGCTCGACGCCAGAGCGACGAGAGGCTCGCCGGTGCGGTAGAACATGTAGATCGCAGTAACGCGTTCCTGGATCGCCGACGCCCCGCGGAACGCCTTGTTCCAGTCGTCGACCGACAGAGGCAGGATCACGGCGAGGACGAGGCCCGCCGCGATGATGAGCGAGGCCGAGGCCCAGCTTTCGTCGAACGCGGATGAGAGGGTCGCGTACAGGTTCGCGGACAGTGAAACGGCGACCGCCACGACCAGGATCGCGACCGTCCAGCGCGACCGCCGACGGAACTCGGCCGAGAGGTCCGTTCGACCTCGAACCAGCGAAGCCGACAGGACGATTGACGCGCCGACGTAGACGAGTTGCTGAGATGCCCACAGTCCATAGCCCCATGATGGAATTCCCGCCCGCGAGGGGAGCTCGGTCCACACGAGTCCGAGGGAGCCGATGATCGGGAGGAGGAGCAGCGCGTCGTAGCGGGATCGGCCTCGGGCCATCCATTTCGTCGTCAGGAGGAGAGCCAAGGTTGCGAACGAGATCAGCGTGACCCGCAGACCGATGAACACGACATCCGGCGACGGAGAGACGCCCGCGAACGCCGGATAAGCGGCGTCGAGGAACGCCCATCCTCCCAGGAAGAAGGCCGTGGCCGCAAGGGCGCGCTCCAACCGCGAGGCGAGGCGTGTCCGAATCGCGGGGACGATCCCGACGGCCCACCAGGCGACCCCGGAACCGAGGGAGACGATGCGGATAGCGTCGAACGTGGGCGGCATGGGGAGTCGCGGACCCAGTGTGAAGCGTCCTCCCGAGGCCAAAATGATTTCGGTGATTTGTGCCGGAATCGCGGTGCCCCAAACTTTCAAAGTCCACCGACGCGTTCGAATCGCCGATGATTACGGTCCGGGATCCGGCGTCGATCCATCAGGTCGACATTCTGATCGACGGGGGCACCTGTCACGGTCGGTGGCATTTCTCCTTCGACCGGTACTTCGACCCGCGCTGGATGCGCTTCGGCACGTTGCGGGTCTTCAACGATGACACGTTGACGCCCGGGGCCGTGTGGCCGTTGCACCCGCACCGGGAAATCGAAGTCGTCACGTACTGCGCGGGCGGCGAGTTCCGCCACGCGGACGAGAACGGCGAAGGCGGCGTCCTGAAGGAGGGCTGGGTCCAGCACACGACGGTCGGCCAGGGCATGTGGCACTCCGAGATCAACAACCGCAAGGACGCTCCCATGCGGTTCGTCCAGATGTGGTTCCTCCCTTCGGCGCCAGGCCTCGAACCTTCCGTCGAGCAGAAAGCGGTGGAGAAAGTGGAACGGACGAACCGGTTCCTCCCGCTCGTGTCGAACGAAGACCGAGACGGCCTGACAATCCTCTCGGATGCCCGCGTGTTCTCCTCGTTCCTGGAGGCAGGCAAGAAAATCTCGCACCCTCTCGAGGAGCATCGGGGCGCCTACCTGTACGTCATCGGTGGCGGGCCCGTACACGTGAACGGTGCGACCGTGTCACCTCTGGGTGCCGCGACGCTCTTGGACGAACCGGAACTGAGTGTCCGATCCGACGCCGATGCGGAACTCCTCCTCGCGGACGTCCTTCTTGTCGAGGAACCTTCTTCATGAAGATCGAACACTGTGAGTTCCCGGACGAACTCCTCTACGACCCGGAGGGACTCGTCTGGGCTCGCCCCCGCGAATCCGGGGACGTGATCGTCGGGATTACCAGCATCCTCGCCGCGCTCGCCGGGCCCGTCATGAAGGTCGCCGCGAAACCGCTCCGAGTCCCGTACGCCCGAGGCGCCGCCGTCGGGCTCCTGGAGAGCGGGAAGTATTTCGGTCCGATTCGCGCGCCCATCAGTGGAGTTCTCCGAGAGGTCAACGCCGACGTCCTCGCAAAGCCTCGGACGTTAACCGATGCCTCCTACGGCGGTGGATGGTTTGCTCGCTTGCAACCGACGAATTTCGAGGAAGAACGTCGGGGCCTGCGGTCGGCCATGGACGCGCGTCCGTTCCTCACGAAACAAATCGCGGCCTTGAGGGTTCGCTGCTTCGCGGCCTTCCCCGATCACGAGATGTTCGAGATCGGCATCGAGTGCTCCGCCGTCCTCGCGAAGCTCAACGAGCTGCTCGCGCGGGTCGAGGTCGGGGCGGTCGTCCATCTCGTCACGGACGATCCGACGTCGCCGATCGAGATGGTCCGGTGGTCCGACCAGACCGGACAGCCGGTCATCGATCAGCGGAAGGAAGGGAACCTGTTCCACTTCCTAGTCCGAAAGGTGACGTGACCCCGACGAGGTCTGGATTGAGCTCGTGTCCCCGCCGAAACCTCGAAGGAGAGCGTCGCGGGGCGCGTCGGACTAAGTACGCTCTCACGGCTCCATGGGCCCCGGGAAGAGGACCGCACGTCCGATGATCTTCCCGTCCCGGAGATCGTTGAGCACCTCAGAGGCGTTCGCGAGTGGAGCTTTTCGCGTGACGACGGGGCGGAGCCGACCCGCCTCGGCGAGCGAGATCGCCCGCGCAAAGTCGGCCATCGTCGAGGAGTACGCGCCGAGGTACGCTTTGCCTCCGTCCACCAAGTCGTTTGCCGTGACTTCAATTGCCTCCGATCCGGGGGCGACGGCAACAAGCCGCCCCCCCGGACCGAGCAGAGACCGTCCCAGGTCGAATGTCCCCTTCGTCCCGACGAAATCGATGGCGACGTCGGCGCCGGCATCGCTTGCGAAATTTCGAAACGCGGCAGGCGCCTCGGTTGGACTCACTGCGAGGTCTGCGCCAGAGTCGAGAGCCGCCTTCCGTGCCTCCGCCCTGAGCTCGACTGCCATCACGCGGGCGTTGTATGCCTTCGAGACTTGAATCGCGGAAAGGCCGACACCGCCCGCTCCGATGATGACGACGACATCGTCCTCCTCCGCTTGTCCGAGGGAGACAACGGCACGGTATGCGGTAGCACCGCTGCACCCGAGGGGAGCCGCCAGGGCCAGATCGAAGTTCGGTGACAGCGGCAGGACCGTGGTCTGCTTCGCGACGACAAACTCCGCGTATCCACCGGGCGCGTCGAATCCGAGCGTGGCCCCCTCTTCGCAGAGGTTCGTCCTCTGGCGGCGGCATTGGCGGCACCGTCCGCACGGCTGCTCGAAATGCACTCCGACGGTGTCGCCAACCTTGGCGGTGTACACATCATCGCCGATCTTCGTGATTCGGCCCGCGATCTCGTGACCGGGGATCAGTGGCTCGCGTTCCCCGGCCTTGACCTCGTCGAGAAGGTGGAGGTCCGTTCGGCAGACGCCCGCCGCGAGGACCTGCACTAGGACGTCTTCGGGTCCTGGTCCGGGTTTCGCAACGTCGACAAGCTTCACGACTCCGCCCGCCTCGAACCGAATCGCGCGCACGGCTGCCGCTAGCCGCGTCGGCTTGAATGAAGTTTGCGACCACTCCCTCTGGACCAGCTGCCGGAGGTCTCGAGCCCAACGTCGGGCAGCGCGCCGTGGTTGTCAACCGCCGCCCGTCAAAGCGTACTAATACGAAACCCCGAATGCGGGGCGCCGAGGGGAGAAATGGACGCCACATCCGAGCGTGGGGGCGGCCTCCGACAGAAACCGTTCGCGATTCTCGTCATGTTCGCGGGGCTCGTGTATACGGGCGTCGCGCTCCTCGCGGTCATGGTCGAATTCGGCTTCTTCGATCCTTCCATCTTGGCCTTCGGCGCGCTGTTCCTCGTCGCCGGATTCCTCGTCCTCTGGAGAAAGCGTTGGACTCCGGTCGTCGGGTTGGCCCTCAGCCTCCTGTTCCTCGCCTTCTACATCCCGATTATTGGCGAGATCGTTTCGAACCCGGCCAACTCGGGATTCTGGCTCGTCATCACGGTCGTGCCTCTCCTCGGCCTGGTGGCCGTCTTCGCGATCCTGTCGCTTTGGAAATGGAAACAGGGCCTCGCGCACACGCCGTACCTGGCCTCGCCGAAATCGTCCGGGGGATTGTTCACCGTGGCCATCATCGGCTTTGTCCTCGGTGGCCTCTTGATCGGGGGGCTCTCCGGGGGAACCATCAGTCGCCTCCTCAATGGCGGCGTGAAATCAGCGAACATTGTCATCGTCCCGAATGCCGCCCAGGTCACGCCGGCGTACTCGCCCCCCAGCTTCCCGGCGAGGGTGGGAGTCCCAGTGACTTGGTTCAATCAGGATCCGACCACCCACACCGTCACGAGCCTCAACGGAACCGAGTTGAATTCCGGAAACATCCTCTCGGGTGTCTACTTCACGCACACATTCGCGCAGGCCGGGACCTACGACTACTACTGCACGATTCATCCGACGATGAGGGGCACGGTCCTTGTCACGCCGTGGCCGTGATCTCGCGGCGCGGGGCCTGAGCTGGGCCTAACGCGATCCAATCTCTTTGCCGGTCGCCGATCGCGGACGTTCTTACGGTGAGAGCTTCGAGATGACCTTCGTCGCTTCGGAGGTCGTCCACGCCTTCAGCGTCTGCGTTTTGACGTTCCCGAGCTTCCCGATTTCGAGAAGGAGTTGCATCGCGACATCGTCGTTTGGCGCTTCCGTCAAGGCCACGATGTCGTACCGCCCCATCGTGTAGAAAATCTGCATCTTGGCACCGAGTTTGTTGGCCAAGGCAGTCACGGCGTCCGCCCGCTTGGGCGACTCCTTCACGTTCTTGATCCCTTGCTCCGTCCAATTCCCGAGGCTGATATAGTTCGGCATCTCCAATCCCCGCGGAAAACGAATCAGGTGGTGAGTATATAACCGCGTGGGAACGCGCGCTCAGCTGACATCGTTCCCCGGAGGCAAGAGCAGGCGCGTCGTAAGGCCAGCCACTGAATAAACGAAAATTCATTATCGCGTTTGAGAGCGTCGATGATCGTTTTTCCGCGCGGTTCCCGTGTCACTTTCACGGTTTCCAACAGGGTTAAGTGCCGATCGGGTCTGCAGGCGGCGGACGTGGGGGATTTCCATGAAGTCGATCGTTCCGCTGGTTCTCGTCGTGCTGGGCTTCGTCGTGATGGCCGCCGGAGTCCAGGTGTCCGCCGCCTCGTTGAACACATCCTCGTCGCCGACGTACGACATCACGACGCTGGCGGGGAAGGTCGCCTCGATCCGGGGGACGCAAGGATTCTACCTCCGGGCGTCCGCTCTCATCGAGCAAGAAGCCGACAATTTGGACGTCGGCGCTTCTCCTCCCTATTCATCGACGCCGATTACACCGATCCACGTCCTGTCGAGTCCGCTCGACGGCAAGTCGGTCGGGTCGCCCGCGGTGGTCGTGAACCAGGATCCGAATGCCGCATCCCAGAACGAACCAGCGATCGCAGTCGATCCGGGCAACCCGAATCGGATTGCTGTGGCGATGAACGATTACGTCACCCGGACATGGTCATGCACGATCGCCGGGACGCCGTGCAGCGCCCTAGGGGACGGATACTCCGGCACGTACTTCTCGAACGACGGAGGGCTCACCTGGTGTTGCACTCCCACGGACCCTGCGCATCTGGGCACCATGATCCCCGGGGTCGAGCGATTGACCGGTGGGATCTACGACGCGGGCGGTGATCCGGCCCTCGCGTTCGACAGCGCCGGCCACGTCTTCTACGCGGGACTCGGCTTCGACCGGACAGCCCCGCCGAACACGGTGGCGGTGAACAAGGGCACCTTTGACTCCGAAGGAACCCTCTCCTGGGGCGCGCCCACGTTCATCAACCCGACCACCTCGCCCTCCACCTTGAACGACAAAGAATGGATTGCCGTGGACTCGCACGCGGGGAGTCCGTTCCAAGATCGCGTGTACGTGAGCTGGACGCGGTTCCTCTTCAACCCGCACAACGGGGGGTACGTGCAGTCGCCGATCGCGTTCGTGTACTCGAAGGACGGCGGCGCCACGTTCAGCGATCCACAGCTGATCGTCAGCAACGTGCTGTACGACCAGGGCTCGCGGGTCATCGTGGGACCGGACGGAACCGTCTACGTCTTCTGGGAAGGCTCCACCCGGTTCGCAGCGTTCAACAGCATCTACATGGTGGCCTCCACGGACGGCGGGGTTTCGTTCAGCTCGCCGGTCGCGGTCGCCCCAGCGGTGGACATCATTCCGCCGTTCAACACGGTCTTCCGAGTGAACAGTTTCCCGGCCGCGGACATCGCACCGGATGGGACCCTGTACGTGTCGTGGTCGTCCGAGGTGCTGAACACCGCGACGACGTACGGCGCGGACCCCACGTGCGCGTACTTCTATTCCGGCAGGCCTTCCGTCTACGCAAACTGCCATTCGTCGGCCGTATGGAGCTCGTCCACGGATGGCGGGGCCACGTGGAGCACGCCGATGCCGATCCTCGCGGCGTTGGATGCCTCGAATCGCGTCGCGATCGGCTATCCGGTCACCCAGCCGAATGGTGACACCCTCAACGCTCCGCCGGCACGCCGGGTCGACAGCTTCTGGCCTGCGATTGCCGTGTCGCCCTCGGGCAAGGTGTTCACGTCCGCATACGCGGGCGACGTCGTGTCGCCGTGGCAGACGTGCGCGACGCCCGCCACCCCGACGGCAGTCGGACGAATCAACTGCCTTGTCCTCGGTCCGTACATCCACAACACTCGGTTGGACTACGTCGTGGCGAACGCGATCACCGGAACGACACAGACGTTGACACCACATCCGGTCAACACGCGGTATCACTTCGGCGGCGGATTCATCGGCGATTACACAGACCTCGCGGTCGGATCCGATGATGTATTCCATGCAGTCTGGACGGACACGAACCAACAGCAGTCGGTCACGTGGTGGTTCGGGTTCGAGTTCGTGCCCACGACGGTCAACCAGCAAGACATCGTGACCGCCTCGGGGATCTTGTAGGCCCTTCTCCCCCGACGAAGTGCGATCGGGCCGTCAGCGAGAGCTGTGGCCGGCCCGAGGCTGCTTCCCGATTGGCGTCCTGCCCGAGGGCTTACGTGCCCGCCAGAT
>Ga0137415_10003119_pt1 | contig 16435 bp, 15 predicted proteins | sample CZODoug3_1_1_16f_FD_183082 | JGI IMG/M metagenome (GOLD analysis project Ga0137415, IMG submission 183082) | Vadose zone soil fungal communities from Angelo Coast Range Reserve, California, USA - CZODoug3_1_1_16fungal (Hybrid Assembly) | ecosystem: Environmental > Terrestrial > Soil > Vadose...
GATCACCACCAAGGGCAAGAGCTACAGGATGCGCAAGCGGGGCGCCGACGCGCAGGTCCAAGCCGTGCCGGCTCAGGGGGTCCCTGCCACCTCAACCACCACCCACCCGAGGGAAGCTCGAAACAAGTAAACTGCCTAATGGACTTCGGGGTGGATCAGTTTCACGCCGCCGAAGTGGATCAGTTTCACGCCGCCAAGAGCAAGCCGGGTGATGACGCCAGTAGGAAGAGCTTCCGCAGCGCGTCCTTGGTGCTCTCGGGTAGTGGAGCCGCCGCCGAGAAGAACGACGCATCATCCCACTTCCGCCGCTGCGAACTGGCCCGGGAGGCACCCTTTGCGACTTGGGCTTCTGCCGTCTGTCCAAGGAGGCGAGGGACGTGCGTCGAGTATCCTTCTCCTGAGTATCGCCGTACCTCGATGGCGAGGACCTCGGTCTTCGTCATTTGCGAGTTCAGGAACTCGACGATGCGCTGAAGCTCCAGGGGCACTTCATCTGCCAAGAAGATAAGCCGCATGTCGCCGTCGCGAAGGCGTCCCTCGACGGCCAACCAGAACGCCGCTGGGTCTTGGTCTTGCGTCTCCAGGAACCGCCCCAGCACCTCCGACGGGTTCCTTTCCGCCTCCTGACACGTTTTCTCAAACCGTTGTTGCAGGTATGAACCCGGCCAGAACCGGGCTGCGTTCGCGGCGTAGTCGAGTACTTGGCCGACAACCTCGCGGCGGAGACGACTGTCGCTTTGTCGCTTCACCTCGATGAGGGTGGGAATGCCATCCTGATCTACGAAGAGGTGATCCAAGGACCAGCGCCCACCCGCGTTCTCACTGTCGGGGATACCGATCTCCCTTGCGACGAGGAGCCACCGTCGTGGGTTCTCGCGATCAACCTGCTCTCCAGCCAGAAGTTCCGGGAACCGGCCGAGCAACTCCTGGAACTCGTCCTCCGAAACGTACGGCTGTGGATCCATGCGGACTGCGCGCTGAGAGTCCTTGATCAAGTAGATCGGATCCGCCATTACTTTGGTTGCTCCTCGCGATTACGTGTCAGGTGAGCGGCCAGTACAGACGCTTCAACGGAACAAGAGCGCGCGTCTCCGCGTCGAGCTTCTCGTAATTCTCCACAAGCAACTTCCGCAGGTCTTGCGAGTCTAGGAGTGTCGTGGGGACGGTGGCGCGCTCGGCCTCGTAGCGAGCCTCCTTGGTGAAGGAGCCTGTGCTCACGTAAAGGCATCTGTCGCCCGGCTTTCGGCCTCCTAGGAAGGCCCGGATCTTCTCGGCGCCCATCGTGGTCTCGTTGCGATGTTTGACTTCGACAAAGATGCGCGGTTCCTGCAAGCCGAGACCGTCCGGTGAGGCGAAGATGTCCACGCCCCGGTCTGCTCCCGGGGCAGAGACCGTGGTTCGATACCCCATCGCACGCAAGACGCCCGCTACGAGATCCTGCATCTGCTTCCAGTCGAGCTTGTTGATCGCATCCTCGATGAACTCGTCTGCCTTCTCAACGACCTCGGCACGAACTTCTGCTTCGCCGTCCTCGTCTTGGTCGATTGACTCCAGGGGCTTTGGCGGCAGGTCGGTGCTGGCGCCTCGAACAGCAGCATGGGTCTGGAGATCCTTGGCGGCGTCTGCTCCGAGCTTGAACAAAGTCTGGATCGCCCCCAAGGTGTTGCGAGTACTCACGGAGAGGAGATCGCGTAGAACCTGGTGGGTCCATTTCACGCGCCTCGCGTGAGGCTTGCCCTGATTCAGCTTGGGAAGCCACTCATACTCGGAAGTGACCTGCCCGAAGAAGTAGAGCCGGCGGTCGCGGTCAAAGGTCACGACCGTATCTCCGATCTTTATCTCAGAGAGCAACCGCATCAACTGGCTTGCCCAGGAGGCGCGACTGCCTTCCTTCTTGGCCGGGTAATGTTGGGCGTAGAGGTGGAGCAGTTCTTCCTTCTTGATCGACTGAGGCAAGGGACCTAACTCCGGGTCACCGAATGCAACGATCCCGTCCCTGATGAACTCCTCGACATCCTTGCCGTCGGCACCGGCTCGCACCATCCACCAGTTGGCTGCCATCAACCCTCCATCATGAGCACTGAAAGTGACATCTCCGCGCCGGCCCCACCTGGGGCAGTACTGTGGCCGGTCTCCCACGGTAAGAATATGGGACCCGATCAGGTAGCGGTCCTTCCGCTACCGAGCGGGCATGCTCAATTCTCCCCCGCGAACTTGGCGCGTGTCTTCCTATTCTTCGTTGTCTTCCGGTTAGTGGTACCAGCTACGGCCGACTTCAGCAGACGCGCCAGGAGCGCGGATGCGGACTCGTACTCGCGACCCTCGGACCGAGCCAGTTCGGCCTCCGTCGGAACCAGTTCGCCAGAGAAAGCCTTCAAGAGGATCGCCTGAGGCAGCATCGTTACACGCTCTGTCGCGACCATCATTCGTCGTTCAATTGAGTCTGCCACTGCGAACAGCGCCTTAACCGCACGAACGATCTCCGCCTGCTCGCGGGGCGGAGGCAACGGGACGCGAACGGCCTTGAGCAAACCCAGGTTGAGAGTCTTGCGTGCGACCTCTCGCGCCAACCCGGACAATTCATCAGCCTTGGAAGGAACCTGCAAACAGCAGTGAACGTAGAACGCCGAGACATGGCGCGAGAGTGGCAGGACAGCAATCGCGCGTGCGACGTTCGCACCGGCGATGCCCGGCGGCGCGATTGCAGTGCGGCCGATAGTTCCGACGAGGCTCACGAGAAGTTCACCGCCCTTTAGTCGGGTGCGTGGGTACTGATTATCGACTGTCTTCGCAATGCGCTTCAGGTCCTGAATCTGAACCGTCGCGTTAGCGAGGTCGCAGATGCGCACGAATGGAACCCCGTCCGCTTTGTTCACTCCAGGTTGGAGCACTCCGTACGCTGCGGGCCGTTCCGGCGTTAGGAGGGAGGCTAGGTGCGTCCAGGTCCACGAGTCTGGAACGTCCCACTCGACCGGTGTCAAAATGACTTCGGATTCCTCTTCGCGAACTCCACGTCGTGAGCGTTGACCGTAAGTTTGTCGTTCGCTCTCGATCACCCGGAGGAGATCGAGCCCGCGCTCACCGGCGCCTTCCCACGCACGCCACTCCTCCGTCAACTTCCCGGAGCATGCCGCCGCCAACACCGCCTGCCGGAACCTCTTCAAGATCAGCGGCACCTTCGCAAAGCGGTCCCTCGCCCTGTTCACCCGTTCGAGGAGAGCCTCGACCTTGGCGACGATGCGGCGCTGCTCAGCAAGGGGGGCAAGCGGGACACGCGCTCTCGCGATGCTTCTCGTGTTCAGCGTCTGCCGCGTTACGCCTCTAACCTCTTCGAGTAGTTGTGATTGCCCTTGGGGAGAGTTCAAGTACCAAGCCAAGTACGTAGGCAAAGCTGCGCGCGGCTTTTTGGCAATCACAAGGCCGCCACAATTAGCTTCGCCAAGGCTGTCAGGAATGACAGCGGCTTCCCCTGACCGGCCAATTCTTACGACTACCACGTCTCCCGGTGCCAGTTGCGATTTCCTCTCGCGCGAATGGAATGTGTTCGTTACTCGGTCGAAGTCAGACAGCACAAGTCGTCCCGGTCTGACGTTCTTGCCGGTGAGGAACGGCACACCCTCTGCTGAATAATGCTTTGCCGAAGGTCCAACGAACCCCACGACGACTCGCTCGCAAGAGTCGGACACGCTTGGACTGGCCCACCCCTCTGGTAGCTCCTGATTCATGATCTCCTTGCTGCCACGTTCGTTGGGCTGCCGTTCTCCAGCAGTCGCAACATGGTGTTCAGTTCGGAGACGGCCTCTTCCAGTTCGAGAATCGCATCGTTCGCCAGTTCCTCGGGCTCAGGCAGATCGTCGGAGTCGTCAAGCGATTCTTCCTTGAGCCACTTGAATCCGTCGAGCTTGAATTCGCGCTCCTTGACTTCGGAGATGTGGAAGGAACGCCAGCGGTCCTCTTTCGAGTCCGACGACTTCCGCTTGGCCTTGCCGTTCGGCTCCGCGCCGTAGCACTTCTCGAACTCTTTGAAGTGCTCAGGCGTAAGCGGGCGGTCCTTCTTCGTGATCTGCGGCACGTTCGTGCGCGCGTCGTAGATCCAGACCGTCTCCGTCGCGTATCCCTTCGTGAACAAGATCACGTTCGCCTTCACTCCTTGCGAGTAGGGCGTGAATGTTCCGCGTGGCAGGCGCAGGACTGTGTGCAGGTCGCAGTCCTCGGCCAGGATCTTCATGACCTCGCCGGCCTGATCCGCGAAAAGACAGTTATCGGGGAGCACCACCGCCGCCCGGCCTCCTGGCTTCAGAAGGGTCAAGATGTGCTGGACGAAGTTGAGTTGCTTGTTCGATGTCTCAACCGTGAAGTCGTCCCGGTCAGGCGCTTGGTTCGCCCCCTTTGTTCCGAACGGCGGGTTCGTGAGAATCACATCGAATCGCTCGCTCGTGGGCGGCTCGTAGATCGAATCGCCTAGCCGGATGTGCGGCTCGATTCCGTGGAGGTATAGGTTCATCAGGGCGAGACGGCGAGGCCGGGGGACGAGTTCCTCCCCAAAGTATGTTCCTGTCCTCAGCCGCTTGACGACATCGCGATCGAAGACGCCCTTGGACTGCTCCAGCAGCCACTCGTACGCGGCTACCAGAAAACCGCCGGTCCCGACTGCCGGGTCGCAGGTGGTGAAATCGCGCTTTGTCCGAGGGTCGGGCTTGATGCAGCGGATAATCGACTTGATCAGGATGCGCGGCGTGAAGTACTGGCCTGCGCCCTTCTTGCCCTCGGCGGCTGCCTTCTCCAGGAGGCCCTCGTACGCCGCTGCCTTCACGTCCACGCCCAACTCGGTCCAGTGCACGTCGTCGATCAGCGAGACGAGCTTCTTGAGGTTGACCGGGTTGTTGAAGCGCGACTGGGCGCCCGAGTAGATGTCTCCGAGGATGCCGGGCGTCTTGCCGAGCTTGCGGAGCACGTCGATGTAGTGGTCGCTCAGTTCGGTTCCGCTGGCGTCTCGGATCGACGGCCAGCCGCAGCCCTTGGGGATCTCGACCCCCTTTTCATCGGCCATTTTGAGGAAGAGCAGGTACGTGATCTGCTCGATGTAATCCCCGTAGTCGATGCCGTCGTGACGGAGGGTATGGCAGAAGCCCCAGAGCTTTTGAACAACATCGTTGTCGCTCATGCAGCGATGGCCTCGTTCAGGTCGTGGATCAGCGTGTCGATCTTCTTCTCACCAAAGAGCCGGCGCACGGCACCCCAGCCACCAGCGTCGCTGAAGACTGGCATCACATCGAAGTCCTCGCGCTCGATTGATAGGTTCTGCCGCAGGTGTTCGCGAATGCGGTCGAGCCATTTCTGCTCGTCGGGCGTGAAGCTCTTGCCGCTCGTGACCTTCGTGAAGGCACGCTCTACGCGCTCAGACGCGGTGAGCAGCGGGGCCTCGTGACGGGCAGCGTGCTTTACCATCGAGATGATGTCCACGAGTGGCTTGTGGTGCTTCGCCTCGTGCACCCGCTGGAGGTTCTCGACGGTGAAGCGCAAGGGGTTGTGGGCGAGTTTGTCCCGCAACTCCTTCAGCGCGGATGCACTCCAGTCTCTAGGCCGGTCAAGCAGGATGCGGATCGCATCGATCTGCGTCTTGTGCTCCCGCACGAACCGCTCGAACGCTCGCAGGTAGTCCTCGGGCTTGTACTCGGCACCGGCAATGTCACGGACCATGTACACCGACGACACGTCGTCCTGTTGCTCGTACGCCTTGATGAAGGTTCTTTGAGGGCGCGGGTAGCCCAGGAGCAAACCTTGGAACTGCTTGTCGCGCAGCAGCTTCATCGCCTCAACGAAGTCGTCGCGCAGCGCCTGGGGTAGTCCTCGCGCGAATTTGGCTAGATCACCGTCGGGCACGAACGCCTTGAACATCTCCCGCGCCTCGCCCGACATCGACTTGTCGATGCGCTGGAGACGCTTCACGAGGCAGCCGATGTTGTAGTCACGATCCCGGTTGCCCCAGATGTCCTCGACGATCTCCTGGATGGCTCTGGTGGGCTGGGCTGGTTCTTCGGCCGTGATTCCAGTTGCGTTCTTGAAGTAGGCGAGCAGCGTGCCATCGAAGCAGTCGAAGACCGTGAAGTGGTCCTTGTCGGTGTACTGCTCGCCCTTGCGCGTGCCGCGCCCGAGCATCTGCTCGAAGAGGATGCGGCTCTTCACCGGGCGCAGGAAGACGATGAACTCCAAGTCCGGGATGTCCACGCCGGTCGTCAGGAGATCAACTGTCACCGCGATGCCGGGCGCCTTCCGGTTGCGGAACTCACGAATGCGCTGGAGCGGCCGATCCACGCGGCCGGTGATCTTCTCGACGAAGGAGTCACCGCGACCGAAGACCTCCCGAGCGAAGTCTACGAGTTGGTCTGCGTGCGAGGTGTGAGGCAAGTCGTTGGCGGCGAAGATCAGCGTCTTCGGGAATCGGCCGTAGCGAGTCTCATGCTCGATGGCGTGCTTCTTGACCTCTTCGAGGACCTTCCGGTTGGACTCTGGCGCAGTCACCTTGGTTTCGATCTCGGCGGCATCGAAGGGGCGCTCGTCCTCCAGTTGGTCCATCTTCGAGAGGCCCGTCTCGGGATCCACGTACTCGACGTTCTCGCCCTCCTTCAGGAAGACGCCGTTCATCCGCACGTTGGAGCGGACCTTCACCACGTCGTAGTCCACGAGGTAGCCCTCGCGCACGGCTTGCTCGTAGCTGTACTCGTAGACCTTGTGGTTGAAGTAGGCAGTCGTGTGCGAGGCTGGCGTCGCCGTCAAGCCGACCTTGATCGCGTCGAAGTGATCCAGCGTCGAGCGCCAGACCGAGACTTCCTGCGACGTGTAGCCCCTGTGGCACTCGTCCGCGACGATGAGGTCGAAGGCGTGGATGGGGATGTCGAGCTTGCCGGCATCCTCGTCGATTTCCTCATCGCCCAGCCCGAAGATGGCCTGCCGCCCGAGGACGTTGATCGCCATCCGCTGGATCGTGGCGACGTACACGAACGCTTGGCCGGGCTTCGGATCCGTCAGATAGCTCTGCGGGAGCAGCTTGGGATCGAACTTCTCTTCTTCCCCGAAGTCCTCCCTCTGGAACTTCGAGCTATAGACCTCGTAGACCTGATTAAACTTCTGACCGGGTTCAGCGTCGAATGAGGAGAAGGTACGGACGGCCTGGGCAGCGAGTGCGCGCCGGTCCACGAGGAAGAGAACTCGCTTGGCGACGCCGCTCTTCATCAGACGGTAGATCTCGTTCACCAGCGACAGCGTCTTGCCCGTACCTGTTGCCATCGCGATGAGCAGGTTCCGCTTCCGCTCGGCAATGGCCTTCTCCACGGCCGCGTTCGCGTCCCTCTGGTACGGGCGCAGCTTCTGGTTGTCGTGCGGAAGGCCCCGGAGCTTGTCGCAGGCAGAGTCGAAGTCTCGACCGAGCATCTCCAGCAACGCCGCCGGCGTGTGAAAGGCCGCGACGCGGCGAGAACGGTTGAGCGAGTGCCGCACATCGTGGAACCAAAACACCTCGCCGTTCGTCGAGTAGAGGAACGGGCAGCGAAAGCCATCGAAGTTGTAGATCGGGTCCGCGATACCCTTCGCGTACCGCTGCGCCTGCGTGAGGACATTCTGTGGCCCCAGCGTGAGCTTCTTCGCTTCCACGACGCCGACGATGTGCTGGTTGAGCCAGAGCGCGTAGTCGGCGGGGCCGTTCGAGGTGGGTTCCTCCACCGAGCGGCTGGGCTTCATGGAACGCTTGCCGTCTCTGGGAAGACGCCAGCCGGCAGCGTCGAGCTTGGGATCGATGCGCTGCTTGCGTGTCCGCCACTCGCTCTCAGATGGGTTCATGGTGACTCTCGGGCGGAGGTGCTGTCCACGAAGAGGGCTTAGTCCGCGTACCCGTGGCCCGAGGCCAGCGGGAATTCCCTGACCGCGACCCCACGCCCTGCGGTGAGGTTCGTGTCCGCAGCGTCCTGCACGATCCAGCCCGCCGCCGCGAGGACGGAGTCGATCTGCTCCCGGGCCTCCTGTTCAGGCTTCTTCGCCAGGACGATCTCCCATCGGTTCGACACTGGGTGTATCGCGGGCACAGAGGTTGCCTCAAGGGTGCCGCCAAGGGCGGGCCGGCAAGGCCAGCCATCTGACCAGAGCGGCCCGATGGCTGGCCGGGCAGCCCGGGCTTGTGCGCCCCGCGACTACTTCATCGCCTGGGTGTGCCCGCAGACCGGGCACGCAACTTCGATGGGAGCCTTCATCGAGAACTCGATCCCGGCCTCAAAGTGCTTCGACAGCGCGTTCCATGCCCGCACGGAAAACTTCTCCTGTGCGTACCTCCACAACCCCTCTGCGGCCAACTTCGTCGGGTGTGGAGGTGCTTGGCCCGGCGCCGGCTGGGGCGACTCGTACCACTTCTCGTCGTGCTTCTCGACGAACGCGGTGTGCCCGCACGGCAAGGCGACCCCCAGACGCAGCACCACCCGGTAGTCCAAGGGCTTGCGGCGCGTCTTGGGGGGCGTGGTTTTGGCTGACGGAGGTTCGCGCTTCGTCAGCATGGTTCGTTCCTCCGAGCTACGCGCGCGCGTTGTCGAAAACGTCTACCGGCTGAGGAGGGCCGCGACAAGGCCCGGTACGGCGGGGCTGCGCCGAACGATAGCGGCCCAGATGCTGGCTCAACCTAGCCCGGTTTCCCAGCCGAATCTGCTGCGAGCCAGTCGAAGATCATCCCCCGGGGTCTACGGTCAAAGGGTCCCATCCCAAGGTATCGGGTGATTTCTCTACGCGGGCGCGCATGCGTTCTATTTTTTGAAAACTCCAAGGCCCCGTTTCGGGATGGTGTAGTCACCATCTCTATGATTCGCGGCAACCTCAACTTTGGAACGGGCTGGATGCTAGTGCTCGATTCATCGCCGGAGCTTTGCCGAGCCTTTCAGACGCGCGGAGGACGGCTCCGGCTACCTCTCAGCGGGCACGTCGCACCCGACGCTCTGGCGAAGCCGGAGGGATTCTTAGCAGGTGTCTGGCGCGGCGCGGGATCGAGGTCGGGAGCGCTTCGTGCCACGCAACCGGTCCGGCGCGTCCAGAGGTCCCTGTTCGGCGTGCTCGCGCTGGAGAGCGAACCGGTGGATCCGCGCCTGTAGTCCGGCGGGGTGGTGGTGGCAGTAGCGCCGCGCCCCCTACTTCTCTGCTGTCCTGCTCCTCGGCATCTGTTCCAACCGTCTGCTCCCCCTTACTTCTCTCTTTCGGGTGGCGCGCTCGCCACCCCCCGGGGGCTGACGCCAGCACCGTGCGGGCATGGTCGGAGTGCCTTTACCAGGCGGCGTGAGCGTCTGGCCCCGCCCTATTGAAAATACCGACGAGGCTCCTACACTGTGGGCGACCGAGTTGAGGAGGTCCCATGGCGAAGTCCACCGCATCATCAGGAACGCCGCAGATCGCCACCGCCGACGAGATGGCGCTCGCCCCGCCAGAGCGTGTGCCACCGGAAGCGCAGAGGCGCTGGGGCAAGGACATGATGGAGGCGCGCTTCACCATCGTGCCGAACGTGCTGCTGGAGCGGATGTACGCGCTCGGGCTGGACAGCACCGACTTGGTGGTCCTGCTCCACCTCGTCAAGCACTGGTGGACGAAGGAGAACCTCCCCCATCCCGGCATCAGCAGCATCGCCAAGATGATGAACCTCCACCGGCGCACGGTGCAGCGACGTCTCCAGAAGCTGACGAAGCAGTTGAAGTTGGTAACCGCGCATCCGCGCCGCAGCCGCTACGGCGACAACGAAACCAACATCTACAGCTTCGAGGGCCTGATCGCGGAGGCCACCAAGCTGGCGAAGGAAATGGTGCAGGAGCGCGAGGGCAGGAGGCTCGACGACGCCAAGCGCGCCGGTCGAGGCCGCCGGAGAGCGTCTTGAGAGAAAAGCCCAGAAGATCAGCGCACTGCGCGGGCATGTCAGACCCCCCTGCTACGGTGTTCACGATGGCAAAGGACTGCTCCAACTCGGGCACCCCCTCCCTGCTCGACCCGCGCGCCACCGGAGGCATCCACGCCGGGGAAGGGCTCACCGTGCAGGAGCGCTACATCGCGCTCCAGATCGCCGCCGGCCTGCAAGATGCCCAGTTCGAGCGCTTCCAGTCCGAGCGCAACGAGGACCTCGACGTCTGGTTCGCGGGTGAGAGCACGCGGGACCACCACCAGGTGAAGGACGAGAACCTGGCGAAGGGCGCGGTGAGGACCCTGATTCGGGAGTTCCGCGAGCGCAACGCCGATCTCATCGGACGCGGCGTGATCCGGCACTACGTGCTCGCATGCCCGCACCTGAGCGACGACGTTAGGGGCTTCGCGGGCAAGCTCCGGATCCACCGGCAGCGACACTTCGGGCCCGAGGACGGCGGCGAGCGAGAGGCGTCGCTCGCAACGTTGCACGCCCGAGCCGCCAAGCTCGACTTCGACGACACCGACTTCGTGTTCATCATCCAGCACGTGGTCTTCGAGGAGGATCTCGTCGGCGTCGCACGCGACGAAGGCCATGCGCGCAGCGTGCTCGCTTCCCGCATCGCCGCGCACCTCGGCGTCATGAGCTTCGCGGAAGCGGAGCATCTTGCGAACGCACTGCTCTCGCGCTTGCACGGCGACCGCACCCGGCCCTGGTCGGTTGCCGAGTTGCAGGAGTTCCTCCGGGTCGAGCGCGAGAAATTTCTCGCGGGTCCTCCGCGGCCTGCCGGGGACCTCATTCTGGTCTGCCACGAAACGCTCATGCGGGCGCTGGCGCGTCCCGAACAGGTGGACTTGCCCACGCTGTTCACCGACCGCCGCGTGCAGTTCGTCGAAATCGACAACACCGCGGAGATGGTGCGGCCGGACGGCGCGACCATCGCGAAGGTGGCTGCCGATCTCGTCTCACCGAACGGGCCCTTTCGGGCCGCCCTCGGCCGTCAGGGCCCCCTGCTGTACTACGGCTTCCCGCACGTACCCCTCGCGGTGCTGGCCGGGTTCATCGCACAGCCGCACCGGCATGTCGCGCTCGTTGAGCACGATCTTGAACTCGGTGGGTTCCGCTGGAGGCCGGACTCCCCCGTGAGCGGCGCGCGCACGTCCTTGCAGGCCGGCAACTCCACCGCCCACGTTGCCCGTCTGCGTGTGAGCGTTTCCGCCCGCGTCCGCGGACAGCAGTGTGACGTTGTTCTCCCCGCCGACGCCGTGCGGCTCGATCTGCACGTTGAAGCCGATGATCTTCGCCGCGGGACCGTCGCCAGCGAAGCGCAGGCCCGCTACTACGTCCGCGAGACCCGGCGGGTGCTTGATGAGCACGTCGCAGGGAACCACGAGATCCGATCGCTACACGTCTTCGCGGCGGTCCCGGTGACCGTGGCGTTCCTGCTCGGGCAGGCGCTTGCGCACTCCGGGTTGCCGAACTGCACGGTCTACAACTTCAACTCCAGCGACACCCCGCCGTACCGCTGGAGCCTCGACCTTCACGCGGCGGTCGCGGGCACACCGTGCGTCCACTTGTCGAAGGAGACGTCTTGATGGGGATCTTCAGCCTGCACAGCGAACTCAACTCGTTCTACGAGAACCACGTCCGGCTCGGGGCCGAGCAGCGCAAGAAGCTTGCGGAGTATCTCGACACCTGCCTGGACCGGCTTGCACAGGGCCTCAAGAAACTCGGAGACGAGCGGGGAGAGACGTACCGCGTGTACACCCGGTACATCGGCCAGGGCAGCTACCCGATGCACACGCTCAACCAGCACCCCGACGACGAATACGATATCGACGTTGCCGTGATCTTTGACGAGAAGGATCTGCCCACTACTGCACTGGAGGCGCGCAAGCGCGTCGCGGATGCCCTTCTTGCGACCGGCGGCAACTTCAAGAAGGAGCCGGAGGCGCGCACGAACGCGGTGACGGTCTGGTACGCAGACGGTGCACACGTCGATCTGGCCGTGTACCGCGAGATCACGGGCCTGCTCCTTTTCGACACCAGGTTGGAGCACGCTGGGGCGGACTGGGGCGAGCGCGATCCCGAGGCGGTGACGAACTGGTTCGTGGAGGAGGTAGACTCGCGGAGCCCGTGGTTCCTGGCGTCGGTCGGCAAGGGCCAGCTTCGCCGCATCGTCCGGTGGGTGAAGATGTTCGCGCGCTCGCGGCCGTCCTGGAGTCTGCCCGGTGGCATGATCCTCACGGCGCTCACCGTGGAGGTGTACCAGCCGGACAGCGAGCGCGACGACGTCGCGCTCTACAAGACGCTCACCGCGTTGCAGAACCGCCTCCGGTGGAACCTCGACGTCGCGAACCCGGTGAACACCGGCGTGTCGTTGACGTCCAAGCCCGCGATCAAGACACAGATGGAGTCGCTGCGGGAAAAGCTCGATGCGGTGATGCCGTCCCTGCGGAAGCTGGAGGACGACGACTGCACTCGCGTGTGCGCGCTTCGCGCGTGGGGCAAGTTCTTCAACCACGAGTTCTGGGGCGACGCAGTGGAGGCGGAGGGACCGAAGGACGTCGTAAAGCTGGCGAGCGTGGTGCCGATCACGATCAACGTCGGGGTGGCGCGCTCGCCGGATGCAGCCGCCACCCCGTACACAACCGACAAGGTGGCGATCCCGAAGAACAAGGTGGTGAAATTCTCGCTGCCGCCGGAGTGGAGATCCATCGAGGGCGCGAGCTACCACTGGGTCGTCGCAAATACGGGCGACGACGCACGAGCCGCGAACGACATGGGGCACGAACGCGACGAGGGGCCTGAGACCTGGCGGTATACGCGGTACCGGGGCGTCCACAGCATGACTTGCGAGGTCCGCCGGAGGGGGGCGATCATCGGGCGCGGCACGAGGAGGGTGCGCGTGGCAATGTGGTGATCTCTGCGGGACACGCAGAGCTATCCGTGGGCTCCGGTGGAGCGCCGCGCGGTCACTCGCCGCGCAGAATTTCCGGGAGATCGGTGCGGAGTGCCTCGATCTCCTCCGGAGTCAGGTCGTGCATCGTGTACACGTCCTGCCCGTTGATGTTCGTCACCTTGGCACCAGCAGGAATCTCGGGACGCAGGAACTTGTGGTCCGCCTTGCCCGTCCCCGTGAGGCGACCCGTCGTCCCGCGCGCGTAGTCGTCGCGTGAGTACAGCCCGTCCGCGCCGAGGCTGGTGCTGGTGCGGAAGACGCTCAACTTGAGTTTTCCGTTCTCGCGGGTCGCCACGAGCGCGGACGTCTTGCTCTGGTACACGACCGACGGCGTGATCGCGGCGACCGCCTGCGGGCCGAAGGTCGTCGCGTTCGTCGTCACCGGGAACTGCTGCGGGGGCGGGTACTGGTTCTTCGGCATGCGCGATGGCGTAGCACGAATGCGGCACCGCAGTTGCCACCGCAGACAACGGGACCAGAGGCTCGTATAGCCCCGAGGGCAGGCGGCGCGACGTTCTGGCGCGGTGGACCTCGGAGCGTCTGGCGTTGCCGCAGCGCCAGGCGGGCTTCGGAAGGGCCTTCAAAACACGGCGAGGGCGACCTTCAAGTCCGCAAAGTGCCGACTTGAGGCCTCACCGCGCGGCCCAAGATCCCTCTTCCGTTGCGCCGGGCTGACCTCCTTGGGTGGACGCTGTAGCATGCTTCAATGGGGACTTGAGCGTGGAAGCAGGGGCGCTCATCTCGGAGTTAAAACGGCGGCGGGTCATCCGCGCGCTCATCGGCTACGGCATCGCTGCGTTCGCGGTCCTCCAGATCATCGAGCCCGTGATTCATGGACTGCACTGGCCCGACGAAGTCTTGAGCTACGTGGTCGTGGCGCTCGCTGTGGGCTTCCCCATCGTGGTGTCGCTCGCGTGGATCTTCGACGTCAAGGCGGGCCGTGTCGAACGGACGGAGCCCTCTGCATCTCGCAGCGGTCTAAGGGGCCTGCGGCTCGCGCTGGTGCTGGTCGGCATCGGCGTCCTCGCGGCGGCTCCTGGCACGATCTGGTACTTCCTGGTCCGCGGGATCGCGAGACCGGCGACAGGTTCTGGGCTAGCGACGGAAAAACCGGTGCCTTCCATTGCCGTACTCCCTTTCGTCAACCTCAGCTCGGACAGGGAGCAAGAATACCTGAGCGACGGCATCGCCGAGGAGATCAACATCAAGCTCTCGCGGCTCAAGGGCATCGCAGTCGCCGCCCGTACCAGCGTGGTGCGGTTCAAGGGCGCCACCCTGAACCCGAGCGAGATCGGGGCCGCGCTCGGCGTGGCATGGCTCCTGGAGGGCAGCGTCCGCCGCGCCGGCGATCGCATCCGCGTCACCACCACCCTGCTCAAGGCGGCGGACGGCTTTCGCGTCTGGTCCGAAGACGTCGAGGCGAAGCTCGACGACATCTTCGCGTTGCAGGAGCGCATCGCCTCGCGCACCGTCGATGGGCTGGCGCTCAAGCTCACGCCCGCCGAGCGGCGCTCGCTCTCCGACTGGGGCACCCGCAACGCCAACGCCTACGACGAATATCTTCAGGGGCAGGCGCTCTACGAGAACTTCCAGACCCGCGAGCAGTTCGCGGCTGCCCTCGTCCACTTCGAGCGAGCGCTGGCGATCGACGCACGCTTCGCGCCGGCGCTGGGTGGCCTCGCGAGCGTCGAGGCGCAATTCTACCGCGACTTCGACTCCGACCCGGCGCGCTTGGTGCGGGCAGCAGAGGTGGCCAACCGCGCGCTGGAAATCGATCCGCACCTCGGGCGTGCGTTGCTGGCCCTGGGGGAGATCCGCGTCGCCCGCTACGACTACGCTGGCGCCGCCGCGCTGTTCGCTCAGCTCACCGACGACGAGCCGCAGAACTACCTCTTCTGGGATCTCCTCTGCTGGGCCGAGGGCTATCGCACGCCGCCCCGGGGCGCCGAGGCCGAGCAGGCCTGCCGGCGGTCGATCCAGATCAACCCGGGGCACTCGAACACGCAGTACCACCTGGCGCGGGCGCTGCTCCTGCAAGGGAAGATTGCGGAGGCGGGCCGCGCCATCGGCGCCCTCGACGAGCGGCAGCCCGGCTCCTCACTGTCGCATGCGGGGCATTTCTGGCTCGAGCTGTTCCGGGGCCGCCCGCGCCAGGCGCTGGCGGCCATCGGCCCGGATCCAGCGACTCCCCTCAATCTCGCGTGGGTGGCCATGGCGCGCGCGCAGCTGGGCGAGTTGGACGCGGCGTTCGCGGCGCTGGAGAAGGCGATGGCGGGCGGCTACCGCGACGTAGGGGAGCTACGCGCATCCAGCTGGTTCGCGCCGCTGCGGAGCGATCCGCGCTTCGAGCCATTGATGAAGAAGCACGGACCGGAGAAGTAGGTGAAGCTGGAGACCTGATCTCCGATCTGAAACGCCGCCGCCTGTTCCGCGTGATGGTGGGCTACGGGACCGGGTCACGGGCGTGACGGGCGAGGGGAGTCTACACGCGCGGCTTGACCCATCCCCCCGGCGGGTGGAGGTCCGCTACCAGGGCGTTGGACAGGTTTGGACAGGTGCCGGTCCCACTTGGGGCCACGCAGGGCCACCGAGGGTCGCGACGGAAGGCGCATAATCGTGCGCCTCAGAGAGGGCCGGGCCACGGAGGGCCATCGAGGGACACGCCACACCGAGCCGCTCGTTCGATTCTCGTCGCCTCCACCAATTTTCTTTTCTCTCTTCGGCTAGTTGGCCGACGGGGTGGTGCCCGTTGCCATGGAATTGCCATGCCGATCGAGCAACTGCACTGTCCCGCGCCCGACCTCCGGGCTCAGGTGCGAGTAGCGCAGCGTCATCTCAATCGTTGTGTGGCCCATCAACTCCAATCATCATCTGTTGCCGTTGGGCAGAACCGAAGACGACGGTTCCTGGGTCCTTTCGAATCAGCATCATCTCCCTCTTCTGGGCCACGAGTACGAAATCGAAGTGCGTCTCTCCGAGGACGCTGGAACTGATCGTCGCCGATCCGGTGCAGTCGGGGTTCACCGTCGCGGTTCCGGAGAACGTCTCCGGGAAGACGGCGCCGTTCGCACTGGTCGTATCCCGCCCGGACACGTTGCCTAGCCGATCGACGGTGAAAATCCCTACCGCCGCAGCCGGAGTCACCGTCGGGGCCGGAGTGACCGTGCCGCTCAGGGCGAACCCCCAGTCCCCTTCGAGGCTGGCCTGTGTGCAATTGGGACCACCGTTAGCGGCACTGCCGAGGTTCGGAATCATCAGGGTCAAGGTCAGCATGGTTGACCAAAGAATCCACCGCATGGGCGCCTCCTCGTCTACGAAGGGACATCGTTGCCATCCCTCCGCGGCGGAGTGTAGTCCGCTGCCGCCGCGCTTTGCTAGGCTGAGGGCGATGATCCTCGACCTCGCTACCCCGACGTAATTCTTGAGGCTGCGCGGCCGAGTCGTGGCGCGGATGACCTAGTACATCCGCCCGGAAGTTCGTTCCGGGGGCCAGTGCGTAGGGGGAATGTCAGGGGTGGTTGGTAACGTCGTCGGATGGCTTGGCCATCCACTCCGCG
>Ga0137415_10003120_pt1 | contig 16433 bp, 9 predicted proteins | sample CZODoug3_1_1_16f_FD_183082 | JGI IMG/M metagenome (GOLD analysis project Ga0137415, IMG submission 183082) | Vadose zone soil fungal communities from Angelo Coast Range Reserve, California, USA - CZODoug3_1_1_16fungal (Hybrid Assembly) | ecosystem: Environmental > Terrestrial > Soil > Vadose...
TACTAGCGGATTAACAATGGCCATGCGGCACCTCCTAATTTGTGAGGGGATAACCTGGTCCCAAGAGTCTATACCCAGCGGCGCTCCACTGGGAACAGACACAGGAATTCCCACGTCCTTTACGAATAGCCCGCGACAAAGGACAAAGGATGGACGGCAAACCGGGAGCAATCGCTCGCAGCTACCCGGCCGAATAGTCGAGTGCAGGTAGAAGCGATTCTCGTCCGAAACCGATCAAAAAGGTTTATAGCGAATGTGCGTCGGAATAACTTCACATTCCGCAAGAGCCAAAGGCGCCACCCAAGAGGCTCATTTATTCCTTATTGCCGCCTTTTGCCGCCGCGACCAATCGCTAAGTCATTGGAGGGAAACAAGGTTTCTGGAGCGGGCGATGGGAATCGAACCCACGTCCGAATATTGGGAAAACTTTCGGTACAAGTTCGGTACTATTCAGGAGCGCAGAAACAAGAGGTCAGCCCGCCTCGGCGTCCTGTTGCACACTTTCCCAAAGTGTTGCACAACCCGTTGCACATTTTCGCTCATATTCTGGCCTTTTGATGCCTAAGATAGGTACTAGAACGTAGCGTAAGCTATTGAAAATATTAGAAAGGTAGTACTACCGACTGGTTTTCAAGACCGCCGGTTTCAACCGCTCACCCACTCCTCCGTTCTTCATTGTACTCTTGAATCTGGTCATCTGGTCTGGTCGCGGCCGGGCATTCTTTCAGCCTGCTCGCTTATTGGGAATAACTAAGGCATAATCTGGCGACGTTTCGGAAGTTCGAGGTCCGTTGTTGAAACGCGCTGCCGAATTCCTGCGATCCGTCATACCTGCGGACCCGTTTCAGCTGCTCTTTTTGGCCGGCATTGTGTGCCTAGTTGTTGCACACGGCTTGAGATGGTGGCCCGTTGAAGTTCGCCCTGCGCCCGATCGGATCACTGACTGGTTTGGGCGGCTATTGCAAATCTTCGGAGCTCTCCTTGTGTATCCCATTATTTTTGCGGCAACCGCAGGCTATTTCGTTTGCTTCTGGCCGGGTAGTCATCCGGTCCGCCGAGTTTTAGGATTGGTCTTCCTTCCGACAATGGCCGGTCTCGGCCTCATGTTCACCCGTTTTGCCTATTTAAGCGGGCCTTCCTCGTCCGTCCTTGAAAGCACGGGTAGCATAGTCCTTCAAAGGTTCCATTGGGCACAGTCGATGTTGTGGAAGTTACCGGGGTTCCAGTTCAGTTTGGCCGGGCTACTGCTCATTGCCATCTTCACTTCACGGCTGGCTTTTGGAATCGCTACTCTGCCTCTCGCTTTACCAGGAAGACCCGCTTTGGAATCAGAAGATCTAGGGTCCTGGCGGCGACTGCGATTGCTGATATGGTTCCTTGTGAGCCTCGTGTCCTTGCCACTTGTCTTACTCTCCTTCCTAACGATCGGAGTTCCTTTAATTCTTACTTCGCGACTGCCTTCTTTCTTTCAAAGTGATTGGTTCACAAGACTGTCTCGCATCATGGAAGGTATCGTAGTTCTCGGAATTGCGCTGTGCATTATGGGGAAGGAGGGAAGGGAGACAGCACGGAGCTCGATCCGGTTGCCAGGTTTAAGGTGGCCTTTGTTTGCGTTGGCGTTTCCAATCGGCATTGATATTTTCATTTCCGTCGGGCAATACGTATTGGACCGGGCATACTGGGCGGCGCATTACTTTGGCAAATTTGAACCACCACAATTCGGTTCGTACTTTGACGTGCCCGATATTTGGTTCCTTCTTCTATTTTTTGATGCGTTTTTTGAGGAAGTGATCTTTCGTGGCCTGTTGCAAACGCGATTCGTTCGTAGATATGGGCTGTACCGCGGGATCTTCCTTGTCGGAATCGTGTGGGCAGCCTTTCATTTTTTCTCAGACTTTTCTTTTTCGCGTTTCACCGATCAGGAAGTGCTCGTTAAGTTATGCTTTCGGATGTTTATGTGCGTGGCGCTAAACTTTGTTCTGGCTTGGCTTACGTTGCGCTCGGAATCGGTCGTTCCGGCTGCCATCGCACACGCTCTCTACAATGTGCTGATCTATTCACCCATCGGGCCCCAATTTGCAGGGAAGGACGTGTTGCGTGTCGCGTTGTGGGCCGTGCTGGCGTACATCTTGTTCCGCTATTGGCCCGTCCCGTCAGAAATAAAGTTGGGGACTCTTACCACAGCCGAAAGTCCGGAACCAGCCGCGTGAAGTCCAGGCGGTATACGTGATGAGGAGTTCTGAAACTTGATTGTGTGACACTCAATGTGCGCGAGAGGTCGAAACCGTTGAGTGTCACCAAATTGTCACTAAAACTGGCGCAAAACGAACGAAAACAGAGCAAACCCAGAAAACAGAAATTGTCGCTATCTTGCGGCTGGCAAAGGGATTTAGTTGAATTTTCTACGAGATAGCGAACCAGCGATTTTATTTTTCAAGACCGCCGGTTTCAACCGCTCACCCACTCCTCCGTTTCTAATTCTAACGTATTCTGCGAGTTAGCGGCCAATTTGCTGCAGTTTGGACTCGATCCGTTTCCTTACTGGCGAAGCGGCTGAAGCAAGAGCGCGGGCCTACGTGATCCCCATTGGGCGGACTTTAGTAAGTTTGGTTTGACTCAATTCGAGAATGTCTGGTTAACTGGCAACCCATCTTGATCGGATAAGGAACCTTGCCGTGAATTCTCGTCGAAAGTTTCTAACGCAGGCCGGAGTTCTTGCTGCGGGCACCATGGGCGCGCCTGCTTTTCCGGCAGGCGAAAAAACATCGGACCTGTCCGCGCCGGAGACCGCTAGTTTGTGCGGCCAATGGTTGTTCCGGACTGATTCTGGAAATGTTGGCAAGGAGCAACGCTGGTTCGGAGGCCATGAATCCGTCAGCGCCTGGCTCAAAGTGCTCGTGCCTCACACCTGGCAAGTTGATCCCGCTTTTGTTGATTATCGTGGTGTCGCCTGGTATCGGCGCACTTTCGATGCGCCGAGCGAGTGGCAAAACTCTGCCGTACGGATCGAGTTTGAGGCCGTATTCCATACGGCCACAATCTGGATAAACGGGGAATTGGCTGGAGAGCATGTGCGCAAGGGCTACACCGCGTTCGTGCTTGACATCACACACTTGCTGCGCTGGGGACAGTCAAACACCATCGCAGTGCGCGTTGACAACGCATTCGATGAGCACATGGTGCCCAGGGGACGTTCCAGTGATTGGGCGCATGACGGAGGCATCTACCGGCCGGTGCAATTGCTCATTACAGCAAAGACTTTTGTGGAGCGCGTTGACGTCGAGGCCATTCCCGATTTGGCCAGCGGAGACGGAAAGCTTGCCATCACCGCTTATATAAGAAATACAAGTCTGAAGTCATGGATAGGACGAGCATCTTTTCGAATTATCGACGAAGAGACCGGACTGACCGTGCTGACCAGTTCAGATACTCCGGGCTTCACCATTAAGAGTGCTGGAACCCAGACGCAAAAATTTGAAGCTACGCTGTCCAAGGCGAAGTTGTGGCACTTCGATCATCCGAATCTCTACCGGCTTATTTTTTCAATCGCGGGCGGACAAGAGAGTCATCAACTCATAGTACCATTCGGGGTCCGGAAGCTAGAGGCTAAGGGCAGCGGGTTTTATTTGAACGGTGAACGCGTCCGGCTGATGGGCGTCGAGCGCATGGCGGGAAGCAACCCGGAATTTGGAATGGCGGAGCCCAGCCAGTGGATCACGCACGATCATGAGGACTTGAAACATGTGAATTGCGTGTTTACGCGCGTTCATTGGCCTCAGGATAAGAGAGTTCTGGACTACTGCGACAGGCACGGAATTCTGATGCAAAGCGAAATCCCGGCCTGGGGCTACGACACATTTGCCGGCATGGGAGCGGAACCCGATGCCGATATCCTGCAAAATGCCCGGGAGCAATTAAGCGAGATGATCGCGCGCGACCGCAACCACCCCTCCGTGGTGGTCTGGGGCCTTTGCAATGAGGTTGGCGGGCAAAATCCTCCCGCGTACCAATTTGTGAAACATATGTTGGAGGAGGCGAAGAGGCTGGATCCCAATCGACTCTGTTCCTATGCTTCGAACTCCTTGATTAAAACTCCGGAACGAGACGCAGCCGGATTGATGGACATCATCGAAGTAAATGAATATTTCGGAACCTGGTATCCGGGAACTCTTGAAGCATTGGCTAAGCATCTGGATGATCTTCACGCCGCATTTCCCGGTAAGCCCGTGGTGATTTCAGAGTATGGATACTGCGCCTGTACGAAGGACCGTCCGGAGGGTGATGAACATAGGATCGAGGGTCTTCTATCTCATGACGCGGTTTTGCGCTCCAAGGATTTCGTGGCAGGCGCCATTTTCTTCTGTTACAACGACTACCGTTCGCATGTTGGTTATAGCAGCGCGGGCGCGCTGAAGCAAAATGTTCACGGCGTTGTGGATCTTTATGGAGCGCAAAAAACTTCTTACGAGGTCTTGCGCCGGGAATCGAGTCCGGTCGAATCGTTAAATGCGGAGAACACCTTGAACGCTTTCCAATTGCGACTGAGAACCCGGCAAGATGTTCCCATGTACACTCTTCGGGGTTATAAGCTTAGGGGAATTTTCTATGGCGATGGAAACGTCCCGGTAGAGCGACAAGAAGTAGAACTTCCAGAAATCGCTTCCGGTACGGAGACGGCTGTCGCTCTCACATTTAGCCAATCCGGAGTGCCACTCCAGGTTAGATTTGATGTTTTGCGACCCAACGGTTTCTCTGCCTATTCCCGCAACTGGAAGCCTTAAATCACGTTTCGGCGATGTTGCAGGGCAGCATTTCATCGTTTTCGACGGGCCGCCGAAACAACGCACCTACAGGGTATAAGATGGCGAATCATGAGGAAACTTCTCGTTTGGCTTATCTGTTTTTCTCCTTTGCCGATGTATGGGTCGCAAAAGGACAATCTTTCCGCGTGGTTTGTTGATTCGCTGGTAAAAGTCTTTCCTGACAGCCGGGCAGCAACATCGAAGCTCCAACTGGATCTGGTATCGGCGCGCAACGCCCACACCAGCCTGCAGATTGCGTTGCGGTCTGAAGAGCACCGAGTCGTACGGGTGCGCGTCGTTGCTCCGCGCTTGGGGAACGCGGCGCTTAAGGTCCAAACCTACCGAGTAGGAACCGTGAAGGTGAATTCTCACCCTACAGACACGCCCTTGGACGAAGTGGTGCGTTCGGAAGTGGGTCCCTATCCCGATCCCTTGTTTCCGCTAGCGAAAGAATTTTCATTGGAAGGGTCGCGCACCGAAACAATATGGGTTTCCGTGTTCACGCCGGAGGACACCCCGCCGGGAATTTATCCGGGCGCTGTCGAGATCGAAGGGGGGAAGCAGAAGTTGAGGCTGCCCTTTCGCGTGGAAGTTTTTGCTGCAACCGTGCCGAAAGAACAAAAGCTTTGGGTGACGAATTGGCTTTGGTTTGAACAGGAGCTGATGGCCAAGCACTATCCGCAATTGAAGTCCGGTCCGGATCGCTACTGGAAAATATTGGAAAACATCGGGCGGACGATGTCGGAGTACAAACAAAATGTTGTCTTTGTTCCCGTGCGGACGCTGGCTAAGGCGCATCTGGCAGACGGCGGCGTCCAATACGATTTCGGTTTAGTCGACCGCTGGATTGAAATCTTCGACAAAGCAGGTATGGCGCGCATGATCGAGGGCGGCCACTTGAGCGGACGGCTCGGCGGTGGCTATGACTCGCCGTATGTACTCTCGACGGACCTGGTCGAGAACGGCCAGATTGTGAGGAAGGAACTGCCTGCGGACGATCCGCGTGCAGAACAGAATCTCCGGGAATTCTTGCGGCAACTTCGCAATCACTTGAAAGAGAAAGGCTGGCTCAGCCGCTATGTCCAGCACGTTCACGATGAACCGCATGGAGCTGAGATGCCTATCTACCGGCGCTTCGTCCATATTGTCAGCGAGGAACTGCCGGGAGTGCCGACGCTGGACGCCATAAGCTTGAGCGAAGATATTTCCGCCCAGGAGGAAACCACGATCTGGGTGCCTAAACTTGGCACATTCGATGAACGGCTGGATGCAATTGCAGCCCATAAAGCGCGTGGGGGCCAAAGTTGGTATTACATTTGTCTGGATCCGCGCGGGAAATACCTTAACCGGTTTACCGACTATCCGACGCTCAAGGTGCGGCTCTTGCCCTGGGTCAATTACCGGTACGGGCTCACTGGTTACCTGCACTGGGGCGGGAATTTCTGGACGGATCGGCCGTTCGAGAACGTTCAACCTGATTGGGGCGGAGGGTTCTTTCTGCCCGCGGGCGATAACGCTATCGTGTACCCCGACCCAGAGCACGACGGAGTGTTCGTATCGGAGCGGCTCGAAGTGATGCGAGAGGGTATCGAGGATTACGAACTGTTAATGGAATCTGCCCGACATGCGCGTGAACGCACAGACGCTTTGGCCCGAACAGTGATACCTACATTCAAGGAGTACTTGCGCGATGTGAATCAGTTCCGAAAGTTCGAGCGCGAGCTGCTTGTGCTGGCGACGGAGGCGCAGAGGGAATGATGAGGAGTAGACAGTTTTACTCTACAAGTTCAGCGGACCTCTCTTGAGGTGGTTGGTGGCATTGTCGATCAGTCAGGAAGGTCTGCCGACTCCCTGCCTGAAGCGCTGATGCCAGACCCGCGCCGCACCTATGAGATTGGCGTCCTCTCCCAACGAAGCCAGTGCCAATTCCGTCTTTTCGTAAGGAACGAATCGGCAACCTTGGCGAATGACTTTGCGGATACCATCAAGAAAGAGCGCCGCACTCTTCATCACGCTGCCACCCAACACGATCACGTCCGGCACGAATAGATTGATCAGGTTGGCCAGGCCGAGACCCAGGTAGTAGGCTTCGCGGTCCACTGCTCGCAAAGCCAGTTCCCCTCCACTTTTCGCTAATTGGCAAATTTGTGCGGCGCTCAGGTTTTGGGGAAAGCGTCGATCGCCCGACGCATTCGCGTTGAACCATGCGGCCATCGCTGGCCCAGTCGCCAGCGATTCCCAACAACCTCGGTAGCCGCACGAACAATCCGGCCCGGACGGATCAATCACATGGTGGCTGATTTCGGGATGCGCCATATCCACCCCGCGATAGAGCTGTCCGTCCAAAATAATTCCGCCGCCGATGCCCGTGCCCACGGTGACGTAAATCAATCGCGATTTCAGTTTCCCCGCGCCCCAGCCCGCTTCGCCCAATGCAGAAGCGTCGGCATCGTTTTCGAGCGCCACGGTCACTTTGAATTCGCGCGCCAGGTCTTGCACGGGATTATTTCCCTGCCATCCCGGCAATAAATCGACATCCCCAAACGTGCCGCTGCCTGGATACACAACCCCCGTCGAGCCTATTCCAATGCCGGAAATTTCCACGGCGGCATCCCGAGAAGTCCGGCGCAGCATGTCGATCATTCGCGCAAGCCCGTTTGCGTATCCGCTTGGAGCATCCGTCGGAGACTCCAGCTTCGATAGCACCTTCCCAGTGTCGTCGACCATCCCGACAGCTATCTTTGTTCCCCCGATATCAACTGCGCCAACCACAATTTCTCCTGTTTGAATCTGATTTTTCCGTAATCGCTGGTACCCCCTGAAGCGAACCTACTTTTTGTCATTCGGCGAACCGCTTTTTTGCTGCAACAAACCGTACTCGTCTTCCACAATAAAAGAAGAATAACGAAACGTGTCGCTGTCCACTCCGGAAAGCCGCGCCAGCTTTTCCGCCGCAAGCTGCGCGGGAATGATGTCGGTCAGAAATTGCCAGCCGGGCGGAACGCTGGGCAACTGAAACACAAGGTCACCCGCATCCTGCGGAACACTCTGGCCGATCAACATCACAGCGGCACCCAGTTTCCGTAGATCACGAGCCACCGCCAGGTCTTGCCCGCGCATTCGTTCCGCGTCGATCCATATTCCGAATCGCGAGCCCGCGGCAACCATTTCCTGCGGACCGTGGCGAAAACTGCCTGTATTCATTGCCGTCGCAGGCGATTTCACGCCTTCTTCCCAAAGCAACCGCGCCTCCTGGCAACTGCCAGTGCTACATCCGCGCGCCAAAAAATAAGTAACGGCCTTGGGTGCAAACCAGGTCGTGTCTTCAAGCTGTGCTTGCCAACCGGAAATCGCGGCGTCGGTTTTTGCAAAAGAGGCTGACAGCATGACAGCAAGACTGGCACTCCACGTTCCGACAGCGGCACTAGCCAGAATTCCGGCGGCGGCGGCCAACGTGGAATACGTGTTGACCGAAATGGCGTGGTCCAGTTCGATGGGAATGGCGATGGGGAGCTGTGCACCTTGCGCAAGGGGCCCGTCCGCGGAATTGGTGATGGCGATGACGGTCGTTCCACGCTCGCGTACCTTGGCGAGCAGCTTGACGATTTCCACGCTGCGCCCACTGCGCGAAATCACTATGACCACAGCATTCGTTGGAAATTCCGCGAACTCCAGCAACTCGGCTGCCTCATACAAGTACACCGGGCTGGCGCCGAGGTTGAACAAAGTTCCGGCACACAATGCGGCGTGCCAACTGCTGCCAATTCCAGTCAAGTAGACATGGCGAGCACCGCGGATTGCAGCCGTCGCTGCGTCCAAAGCGGGCCGGCCCAATCCCAATAGAAAGTCGATTGTTCGCTGTAGCTCTTTTGGCTGGCGAAGAACATCGCGCAAGAAGTGAGTCATAGGTCGAACCGGAGAGCGCTGATCCGTGCTATTTCTCCCCAGGTGTGATGACAATACTTCGATAGGCTACGTGGCCTTTTTCACTTCCTTGGAGATAGATGGGTCCCGGCAGTTCTTCGTGACTGTCGAGCGCGCCACCGGTGATGCCGGGAATTTCCTTGTTGTCGATGATGGTGTGGCCGTTCTGCACGACCGTGATCCATCGTCCCACTAGCGTGATATCGAAACTCTGCCATTCTCCAGGTATGCGGGGTTGCTCAGGCGAAGGGGCCAGGAAACCGTATACGCCGCCCATGTGGTGGCTGGGCGGTTCCTCGATGGAGTCTGTTTCCACTTGGACTTCGTACCGGCCACGCAAATAGATGCCACTGTTGGAGGTGGCGCCGCAGTTGAACTCCACGTGCAACTGGAAGTCTTCAAATTTGGAATCATTGATCAGTTCAGGACCGTTTCCAGGGCTTACCAAGTTACCGTTTTCAACCTTCCATACCGTCGTACCTGGTCCGGCCATTTTCCATCCTGTCAAATCTTTGCCATTAAACAACGGAGTCGGCTTGCCCCACTTCGGGGCACTGCTTCTCTTCAGTGACGGGGCCTTCTGGCCGGTCCACTTCCAAGTAGTTCCGTTTGGACCATTCACAGTTCCCGACAGAATCTTTCCTGCCAGCGTTCCTTCAAAGACCATATCCTCGGGGCGGTCTTCCTCCTCTTTCGGGGAAACGAAAGTGAGGCGGCCATTTGAAATCTCAACTTTGGGAAGGGGTCTTGCGTTGCCCCAGCGGCCCACCATTTCTGCTTTCAGTTGTCCTCCCTCTTGGCGAAGTTCGAGCCACGAGGGATATTCCCGGTCTGTAGCCTTCAGCGTCAAATCCCAGCGGCCCAGGAAAGGCTCGACGGATTTGTCTGACGGTGAGGAGGAGGTCTTCCCAGGATTTCCGTCTCGCGAATACACCCCGGGGGGCAACGACAAAATCGCGATTACAAGCAGGAACAAGATTCGCTTGAGCTTCATAGAGATTTGGATCCCTTCTTCTTCTCAGATCTGAACAGAAGTGCGCCGATCTGTTGCACTACTCTTGAACTCCTTTGGTGCTGTTTACAGCTTCAGTGTGTACGCAGGCGAGATCCGCTCAATGTTTAAGCTGAGCAATTCGCAACCGGTTTCGGAAATCGTCTTCACTCGCTCTTCTTTTACGCAGGCTCGCAGGGCCTGTCAAGATTCCTTTTTTTTTGCAAAAGCAACACCCTCTTCAAGGTCGAACGCGTTGCCGGAGCGCCTTTGCATTTGGCGCAGCCGTGGTTTCACGAATAATCAGTTCGGGAGGCACGGCGAGTTCCATCGGATAGTCTTTGAATCCTTGCATCCGCTGCAGAAGGATCCGTGCGGCGGTTTCTCCCATGTCGTGCAGGGGCTGGCGGATGGTGGTGAGGCGTGGATTGTGGTACGCCGCGACTTGGATATCGTCGAAGCCGATTACGGATACATCCTCGGGCACGCGAAGGTTCGCGTCCCGCAGCGCCCGAATGGCGCCAATTGCTGCGATATCGTTGAAGGAAACGATCGCGGTAAAGGCCCTGCGGTGTTTCAGCAATTCCTGAACAACGGGGTAGCCAAGCTCCGGTGAAGTCAGGTCCCGCTCCAACTTAATCGTCAGCTCGGGCCGAATTTCGATTCCCAGCTCCTTGGCTACTGCCACCAGACTCCGCCAGCGATCGTCGGAGTCTGAGCTGAACGACTGACCGCGCATGAACGCAATGTGACGATGACCCAACTGGTGCAAATGACGCAGGGAGAGCTCGGCCGCCCGCTTGTGGTCGAGCATAACGTTGGTGACGCCCGTAATCTTGCGGTGCCCGGCAACGGCGACGACGGGAATCGGCAATTCATGCGTCAGGGCGGTATCGATGGCCACGATTCCTTCCGCACCCCGGCCTAAGAGGAGCCGCGGATATTCCTCGATCATGTCCGGTTTGTGCCGATGATGCGCGCTGAAATAAAAGTAGCCTTCGCGCATCAGGTGATCGCCGATGCCGCTCATTACCAGCGTGTGGTAGCCGTCGCTCAACTCCGGCACGAGGATTCCGACCGTGAAAGTGCGCTGTTTGCGGAGCGAGCGCGCTAACAGACTGGGCTGATAATTGAATTTGCGCGCCGCATCACGGACGCGCTCGCGAGTCTCCGCCGGGATGGAACGCCCGGGGACATTGTTGAGCACCACGGAAACCGTGGCGGGGCAGAGGCCCAGATAGTCTGCGAGAATTTTCAGGCTGACAGGTTTATCGGCGGACGATTGGTTATTCTTCCGGGCAGTCACGGTCGACTCGATGCCCTGGCCAACAGGATGGTCTATTTTGCCCTTGACGGGTTGCATAAGCATAGCCTGAACAATGGATTACGGCTTGACAAAGCTCCGAGGCCGCTCGAAGCCGAGAAACAGCCGATACCGACATTTGCGCGCAGCGCTTCATTTCCTGGCAAAAAGCGCTAAGACAAACGATTGTCTAAACCCTATCCAAAAATTTTATGCTTGACAACAATATCTTTGCTGAGGCCAAATGTCCGCAACAGTTGGGGGTGCTTGGGAAGGCTCATTGAGCCAAAGTCTCCCTTTAGACCGTCGAGGTCGGCCACCGATCAGGCCGATCACCGGAAAAAATCGCCCGACACCCCGGGGTGCATGTAGTTCGATTTGACTGGGCAGGAGGCAAGGTATGCGTTTTTTGTTTACGTCAGCCCGTCGTTTCCTCGTGGTCGCAGCGCTTCTCTTTTTTTCTTGCCATTCACTCTGCGCTCAAACCAACAATGGCGGAATTACCGGATCCATTCTGGATAGCTCAGGTGCGGCCGTTGCCGGCGCTGAGGTGACAGCCACGGGCGCCGAAACACACACCATTTACACGACAACATCCACCGCCTCGGGCGCCTACCGTTTTGGAAACTTGGTCTTGGGAACCTACAACATCACCGTGACAGCGAAGGGCTTCAAAACCGCAAACGTGACCGGCGTCGTAGTACAGATCAATACGGTCGCCTCTCTTGACATTACGCTTCAGCCCGGCGAGGTCAAGGAGACTCTGACGGTCGTTGCAGACGCTCCTCGCATTCAAACGGAAACTTCCGAAATAGGCACGGTCGTCGACACCAAAGAGATTTTGGAACTGCCCTTGTCTTTGAACGCTACGAGCCAAAGTTTTCTGAGATCACCGGAGACTTTCGTATTTCTCACTCCCGGCACGCAAGGGCCGGGAACCAACGGGGGCGGGATTTTTGAGTCCAAACTAAGCGGGGGGCAGAATTTCAGCACGGAAGTTCTGCTCGACGGAGTCAGCACAACACGCTCGGACAGCGGTTCGGCCTTCGACCAGACGGCGCCCTCCGTAGAGGCCTTGAGCGAATTCAAAGTCCTGACTTCTACGTTTTCAGCGCAATTCGGCAGGACTTCTGGCGGTATCGAAAGCTTTGCAACGAAGTCTGGAACCAGCGACTACCACGGTACAGCCTTTGACCTGTTCCGCAACACCGCGCTAGACGCCAATTCGTGGGACAATAACTTTCCTCCCTTTAAGGCGCCCAGGCCTGCGGATCACCAGAACGATTTTGGCGGCAGCTTGGGTGGTCCAGTGCGGATTCCCAAGTTGTACGACGGCCGGAACAAGACCTTCTTCTTCTTTTCCTGGGAACAATACCGGAACAACCCGGGAACGTCGTCCACGGACACTCTTCCCACGAAGGCTGAGTTGCAGAACGGCGACTTCTCCGCCTTGTTGGTGGGAGCGCAACCGACGGGAGCCATCAATCCCTGTGACAACACTCAGGTTCTGACGGGACAGATTTTCGACCCTTCGACACCTGCGTCGGCCTGTCTCCCGGGAGTCCAGAATGGGCGCAAAGCCTTCCCGGGCAATATCGTCCCCCCATCCATGTGGGATCCAGTCGCCAAGAAGATTCTCAGCTACCTGACTGTCCTCCCCACCACGTCGGGTTTGACGTCCAACTTTGTTTTTCTCTCCAGCCTGAAACGTCGGGACACCACGATGAGCTTCCGAATTGACCAAAACTGGGGAACCAAGGACAAATTCTTCTTTTCCTATAGTGCCCGCGACCAGGGAGCTCCCAACGGCACGGACGATTTGCCGGGTCCCTTGAACGGCAATTTCCACAATATCAATTTCACTCACTACCTGCGATTCGGCTGGGATCACACCATTAGCCCCAATTTACTGAATAGCTTCACCATCGGACTCAACCGTCTCAACAATCAGAGTCAAGCTTTCAGCCATAACGGGACGAATTGGCCGGCTGTGCTCGGAATTGGCAACGCTAGTGGTGCTGTGTTTCCTCATATCAGCTTCAACGGCAGCCCACTTAGCATTGGCTACACCGGATTTAGTACAGAAAGCGACAACGGTCACATTCCCAACAGCTTGGTCACATCGGACAGTGTCAGTTGGGTCCACGGACGGCACTATTTCCACTTCGGTGGGGAATGGCGGGCCTACCAATATACGTTCGTCGCTACGGGGGATACCTCACCCAACTACGGATTTAATAACTTTCAGACTGCGTTCGCTCCCAACAACGCGAGCACCGGCGATCCCTTCGCCAGCTTCCTGCTCGGACTCCCGCAGTCGGAGCAATTGTCCATTACATCCGTCAATCCTCGTTTGAATTCCAACTATTTTGCCGCCTATGTTCAGGATGACTACAAGATTCGCCGAGACCTCACTCTGAACCTGGGGCTTCGTTATGATGTCGATACCCCACGCCATGAGGCTCATAATGCTGTGTCCGCTTTGGATCTCTCGCTTGCCAACAACGGGACTGCGCCTCCCACTCCTAACCCCGTGCCCATTGTTCCCAGTGTGCCAGGTGCTTTGGTTTATGGCCACGACGCCACCGGCGCCAAGACCTACTTCAAGGATTTTGGACCGCGCATTGGCTTTGCCTACGCGCCAGAGCAATTGTTCGGTCGCGTCCGCAACATCGTGATCCGCGGTGGGTATGCGATTTATTACTCTGCGCTTTTCTATGACGACCTGCCTACAGGCACCATTCAGTTCAGCAGCGGCACGACCATTCAACCTGGACGTACCTCCTCCAACAACTTTACGCCGGTACAGGCCCTGTCTGCGGGCTTTCCGACCTTTACACTGCCTCAGAACAGCACCGACCCCGCTCTCCTAAATGGCAAAAATGTCGGCTTCATGGCCCCAAGCTATGGCCGGCCCGGGATGACGCAGAACTGGAGCTTCGAGATTCAGAAACAACTGGCCACGGATCTGATTTTGAGCGTCGGTTACGTGGGTATCAAGGGCGACCACCTTCATACCAACATCGCCCAGGTCAATGCCCTCAATCCGAAATTCTACGGTTTGGGAACTGCTTTGGCGGATGATCCAACCAGCCCAGCAGGCCAGGCTGCTCTTGCTTCTGTTGGAGTGACCTTACCTTCTTGGTTTGAGCCTCTGTACGGCCCCTCGGGGCCTACTGGAGGGTCCAACAATACGGTGGCTCAAGCCCTTCGGCCCTTTCCGCAATATCTGGACATCGGCGGCAGCAACAACAGTATGTGTTCCTGCCTGGAGAATTTGGGTATATCCACTTATAACGCGCTGCAAGTAAAACTCGAGCGGCGCTTCCGCAATGGGCTTAATGTTTTAGCCTCTTACACATATTCAAAAACACTAACGAATGCGGATAGCGCCATCCCCGTGTTCTCCGGCTTTTCTTCGAACGAATTTGCCTACCAGAATCCCTTTAATCCTCTATCGGCGAAGGCCCTCAGCTTTCAAGACACGCCCCATATGCTGGTGCTCAGTTATCTCTATGAGCTTCCGGCCGGACCGGGAAAGAAGTACCTGAATCACGGTGTTGCTAGCAAGGTCCTCGGCGGATGGCAAGTCGGCGGAGTGCAGCGCTACCAGACCGGCACGCCTACAGTCTTTAACGCATTTGCGGAATCACCCCCGGGTACCGACGGATTTTTCCGCTACAACATACTTCCAGGCGTCCCACTATTGGCGCCGAACCACGGCTCCTTAGACCTTGCAGCTACTCTCAACCCACCTGGCTTCAGCGGGTGCCACGAGAACGCGAATGGCACATTCACGCCACTCAGTACTAACAACTACTTCAATTGCGCTGCCTTCTTTGATCCGAATGCCTCGAACTTGGTAGCGCAACGTGGATACGTTTACGGAAATGCTCCGTTGGTCTTGGGCAACGTCCGTAGCCAGCACTATTTCAATGAGGATTTCGCGATCCAGAAACGAACGACGTTCCACGAAAATCAAGCGATTATCTTCAAAGTGGACATACCGAATGCCTTCAACCGGCATGTCTTTGGAACCTTGGACGGAGGTGTCGGGGACAGCGGCTTTGGGGCTCCGAAAGGAATTACCGTTGTCAGCCCGACGAGGCAAATCCAGCTCATTTTACGTTACCAATTCTGACGTCTAGTGACCCCGGAAGCAAAAATCCTCCCGCCTCGCATCGAGGCAGGAGGATTCGTCTTGCACGTGGTCGATGCAGGCTAAAGCTTGCCTTGGGTGTAAACTTATCCGGTGAAAGCAAGTATGGTAGGACTTCCCCGATGCTCGGCTGGGTTGATGAGAATTGCATACTTATTTGCAGTACTTGGCCGTCTCTTATCTCGAAAGCTTAGCCCTGGCATTCTGCTTCTTCTTGCAGTTCTCCCTTGCTCAGCACAAACTCCCTTGCCAGCCAGCGTGGCGGAGAAATTCCAGCAGGCATCGGAAGCAATGCGGCAGGGAAACCTCGATCAAGCCGGCGACGGCTTTGCCGCTGTCGTCAAGGAGGTGCCTACTTTTGCGGAGGCGTTTTTAAACCTCGGTCTGGTCTGCGAGGAACAAGGCCGGCATGAAGAGGCGATCGCGGCTTTTCAGAAAGCCCTGCAGCTTAAACCCAGACTGCGTGGGGCTAGTCTTTTTCTTGGAATTGCGGAATATCGAACGAGCCAGTTGGATGCTTCGGTGGCAGCCTTGCGCAAGGAAACAACTATCAGTCCAAAGGATGCCAACGCCTGGATGTGGTTGGGAATTGCCGCCCTAGAAAAAGGCGACGGCGAGGAAGCCGTCCGTGCTCTCGATGAAGCCGTGAAGCTCTCTCCTGGCAACGTTGACATTCTCTATCACCGCGGCCGCGCGCACCTCTTCGTTTCCAAGGACAGCTATGCCCGCATGTTCAAAGCCGACCCGAAATCTTGGCGCGTCCGGCAAATCCTTGCCGAGGCCAATGCCGGCGCCGATCGCCACATGGACGCTATCGCGGAGTATCAGGCTGCCATCCAACTTGCTCCTAAGGAACCGCGTCTGCACGAAGATCTCGGTTCGGAATTCCGAATCGCGCAGAAAATGCCTGAGGCGGAAGAAGCTTTTCGCAAAGAACTCGAAATCGATCCGGACAATGTCACTGCCAAATATAAGCTTGGCGTCTTGCTTACCGAAGAGGGAGACGCGGCGCAGGGAAAGAAATTGATTGAAGCGGCTTTAAAAGTCAGGCCAGGCCTTCGTCACGCCGACTACAATCTGGGTCGCGCCGAAATGCTGATGGGCAACGACGCTGCCGCCGCTGAGCATTTCCAGCGGGCGACAAAAGCCGATTCCGATCCAGATGTTCTGGAGCAGACATGGTATCAACTCGGAATCGTCTACCGCCATCTCCATCGCATGGAAGAGGCGCAAAAAGCCATGGCCACCTTCCAA
>Ga0137415_10003124_pt1 | contig 16427 bp, 13 predicted proteins | sample CZODoug3_1_1_16f_FD_183082 | JGI IMG/M metagenome (GOLD analysis project Ga0137415, IMG submission 183082) | Vadose zone soil fungal communities from Angelo Coast Range Reserve, California, USA - CZODoug3_1_1_16fungal (Hybrid Assembly) | ecosystem: Environmental > Terrestrial > Soil > Vadose...
TTTTGCAGTGGGCAATCCAAGATCTGACCTTCAGTCGCGGGGCACGGCTCATTACCGGAACCGCAGCTACCGACTTCAACTTCAACCGAGAGCTTGCTTCCGTTGCAACGAAATCGGCCGACACCGGCAAAATCGTGGCCAACATGTAACGGATGAACAAGCTTCGGCATTCAGATTTGCAGAGACACGAAATTCAAGAAAAGCAGACCTAATGCAAATGCGGGGCGGGAAAAACTCGAACACAGTGGACGTACTCGATACGTTCGTATTCGTCCTCTCGTCAGCGGCTGTGGCGGCCGCCCAGAACACCGCTCCTCCGCTGAGTCCCACAAACATCTTCGCGCCTGCCTCCACCCCGGCCGAGTCAATCTTTGGATTGTCTATGTTTGTGCTTTCGGTGACCGCAGCAATATTCGTTGTCGTTGTTTCCTTGCTGGCCTATGCCGCCGTGAAGTTCCGGAAGCGGAACAACGATGATGGCCGCGAGCCTCCCCAGGTCTACGGCAGTAATCAGGTTGAAGTCGCCTGGACCGTTATACCCATTCTGATCGTCGTAGCGCTGTTCATGGCAACAGCGCGAGTGATTGCCGATGTCCAGAAGGTCTCACCTTCAGCCAATGCCATCGAGGTTGTCGCCATTGGCCATCAGTTTTGGTGGGAATATCGTTATCCACATCTGGGCGTGGTAACCGCAAATGAATTGCACGTGCCGGTAAGCGACCCGCAACATCCAACTCCGACTTTCATCAGGCTACTCTCGGCCGATACGGACCATAGTTTCTGGGTGCCGCGACTGGCGGGTAAGACGGACCTGATTCCTAACCACCCGAACAGTTCGTGGATCGACCCACACGAGGTCGGACTCTACTTGGGTCAATGCGCGCAATATTGCGGGACACAACACGCCAAAATGCTGCTGCGCGTTTATGTTCAACCCCGCGATGAGTTCGAGCGCTGGATTCAACAGCAGCGGCAACCAGTGTCGGGGACCGATGTTGTTTCCGAAGGTCGGAGGGTATTCGAGAGCACTGCCTGCATCAACTGTCATACGGTTTCGGGCACAGTCGCCAACGGGCGGTTCGGCCCCGATCTTACTCACTTAATGAGCCGGGAAACGATCGCAGCGGGAGCAGCACTGAACACTCCAGAAAATCTTCGGCTCTGGATTCAAAAGCCCGAGGTCATCAAGCCTGGATCTTTAATGCCCGCGATGGAGTTAACCGACCGCGAACTGGACGCAGTGACCGCGTATTTGGAGACGCTTAGGTGAACACGCTAAGGACACATCCCGATGTCAACTGATTCAATCGCGTGGCCGCAAACCGAGACAGCGGTTCAGCCTCTCGTGGATAGGCTGCACGATTGGGTGACGACCGTCGATCACAAGCGGCTGGGTATCCTGTATCTGGGTTATGCGCTGGTGTTTCTCGTGATTGGCGGGATCGAAGCGGGGATCATGCGCATCCAGCTTATCCGTGCGCATAATGATTTTGTCTCGCCACAGGTCTTTAATCGGCTGTTCACTATGCACGGAACCACGATGATCTTCTTCGTGGTGATGCCCTTGGTGTTTGGGTTCGCCAATTACCTGATCCCTCTTATGATCGGTGCGCGGGACATGGCGTTTCCGCGGCTGAATGCTTTCAGTTTCTGGCTGACCGCCTTCGGAGGCCTTCTTCTTTATCTCAGTCTGCTGGGAGCGAACGGCCTGTACGGTGCCGGGAATGCGCCTGACGTCGGATGGTTTGCCTACGCGCCGTTAACGTCGCGGACATTTTCGGTCGGACACAGTACTGATTTCTGGACGCTCAGCCTTTTGGTCTCGGGCTTTGGCAGCATCGGCACAGCAGTCAATATTCTGACCACGATCTTATGTATGCGCTGCCCAGGGATGAGTCTGGCTAAAATGCCCTTGCTGGCATGGCTCAACCTTGTCATGTCGGGCATGGTAGTCCTTGCCATCAGCCCGCTCACGGCAGCACAGCTGATGCTGCTGGTCGATCGTTACCTTGGCGGCCACTTCTTCGACACCCAAGCTGGGGGCTCAGCGGTAATGTGGATGCACTTCTTTTGGGTCTTCGGTCATCCGGAAGTCTATGTTCTGGTTATTCCGGGATTCGCCTTCGCGTCCGAGATCATCCCGGTCTTTTCACGCAAGGCGATCTTCGGCTATCCCGTCATGGTAGCGGCCACAATCTGCATTGGGTTCATTGGGATGAGCGTCTGGGCTCATCACATGTTCACGGTAGGTATGAGCTCAAATGCCAACACGTTTTTCGTGCTGTCAACGATGGCCATTGCGGTCCCAACCGGAATTAAGATCTTCAACTGGCTGGCCACGATGTGGGGAGGGAAGATTGAGTTCAAGACACCAATGCTGTTCTGCGTTGGTTTCCTATTCCAGTTCCTGATTGCCGGTCTGACAGGGATCATGCTGGGTGCCGCGCCTTTCGACTGGCAGCTGGGCAATTCATATTTTGTTGTTGCACACTTTCACTACGTGATCGTGGGCGCAATCTTGTTCACGATCTTCGGCGCCTTCTACTACTGGTTTCCGAAGATGTCAGGGAAGATGTACAGCGAAACTCTGGGTAAGCTGCATTTCTGGCTCTTCCTGATCGGATTCCACATGACCTTTGACTTCATGCACATCCCTGGCGTCCTGGGGATGCCGCGAAGAATCTACACCTATGAGCCCGGACGAGGCTGGGATGTGTGGAATCTCATCGTAACCGTCGGCGTTGTTTTTCAAGCACTCGGTACGGTAGTTTTCGTGGTGAATCTCGTGTGGTCATACTTCAAGGGTGCGACTGCTGGGAGCGACCCGTGGGACGCCTGGACGCTCGAGTGGTCCACACCTTCGCCACCACCTGCGTATAACTTCTCCGTGATTCCAACCGTCCAGAGCCGCCGGCCGCTCTGGGATCTCAAGCATCCGGACGATCCGGATTGGAAGTACGAATGAACGCGACATCCATGTCGCTGCAGCAGCAATCGGTCGCGCGGGAACTCCCCTCGCGGGGGCACGTCGGAATGCTCGTTCTGATCGCTGCCGAAGCCGCCATTTTTACGATTTTCGTAGTAGCTTACATTTTCTATATCGGCAAGAGTCTTACAGGTCCCACGCCCCAAAAAGTGCTGACAGCACCAATCTTCTACAGCATTTGCCTCCTTTCAAGCAGCGTCACTATTCATCTCGCAGTCAAAGCGCTTCGCGATGGAAAGGTCGGCGTTTTCTCACGATGGTGGTTCGCGACCATCGCACTGGGCGCCATCTTTCTGTATGGCACAGCGACAGAGTGGCACAGGCTTATTTCCCGGGAAGGACTAACCATCTCTACTAACCTTTTCGGAACAACTTACTACTCGTTGGTCGGATTGCACGGTTTTCACGTGGTCATTGGCATTCTCAGCCTCACAGTCGTGTTCACATTTGCGCTGATGGGGCAAGTCAAACAGGAGCACGTGTATCGAGTTGACGTCTTGTCTCTCTATTGGCACTTCGTCGATGCCGTGTGGGTCGTTGTATTCACGGTCGTTTACGTCGTAGGACGATAAAGCTGGATGACGAAAGGCAACTGCGGATGGGCACGGAAATAGTTGAACTCTCGCCTCACGAAGGAGAGCCGTCGTTCGGTTCTGTGGTAGTGCCAGCGCCCACGGCGTGGCCGATTGTGCTCGCCTTCGGCCTGACGTTGGGCTTCGCGGGATTGGTCACCAGTTTCTCGGTCAGCCTTCTCGGTGCAATCCTGGTGATAGCGGGCTCCGTCGGTTGGTTTCGCGATGTGTTGCCCCAGGAGAAGCACGAACGCGTGTCGGTCTCGGAAAAAATCACACCTGTGACTACCAGCCGGCTGCAAGTGGCTCGCGTCGGATGGAAAACGCAAGAATTGCATCGCGCACGACTTCCGCTAGAGATTTATCCGATCTCGGCGGGAGTAAAGGGCGGTTTGGCTGGAAGTGTTGCGATGGCTGTTTTGGCCGTGATTTACGGAATTGCGAGCGGCCATGGGATGTGGTACCCAATCAACCTTTTGTCCGGTGGATTTTTCCCGGCCAGAAGCACCATCGAGCAAATCGCCATCTTTCATTGGGACGCTCTGATCATTGCAACGATTATTCACCTTCTCTGTTCGGTGCTCGTCGGCCTTCTCTATGGCGTCGCGCTTCCGATGTTTCCGCGCCACCCGATTCTGCTGGGAGGGGGAATCGCACCTATCTTATGGTCTGGTCTGCTGCATAGCATGCTCGAAGCCATTGATCCTGTGCTCAACCAGCGGATTAACTGGCTTTGGTTCGTCATTTCGCAGATCGGATTCGGCGTGGTAGCCGGGATGGTGGTTTCCAGACAGGAACGCATCCGTACCTGGCAGTATCTGCCATTCGCGGTCCGGGCCGGAATCGAAACCTCGGGGCAAATGGAAAGCAATGAGGGCGATCATCGTCAATGACGCACCGACCTATTCCCGTTGTCGCGGCCATGGTCGCTGTCCTGGTGTGTACAGGTTGTAGTGGTTCGCCAGGCCGGCCTAAATCGAACTCCGAGATCATTGCCCCGAACCAGGTTATAGATTTCAATCTGCTTTACGGTCAGAACTGCGCCGGATGCCACGGTGCGAGCGGAGGGGGTGGAGCAGCGATCGCGCTGGCCAACCCCGTATTTCTTGCGATCGCCGACGATAACGTGATTCGGCGCACCGCCGCAACCGGCGTACCGGGCACTCCGATGCCCGCCTTTGCGCAGGCTGCGGGTGGAATGCTCACCGACAAGCAGATCGACGCGCTAGTCAATGGGATCCGTTCCTGGGCTAAGGTCGACGTTCTTGTCAACAATGCGACTCCCCCACCGTATTTCTCGCAGATGCCTGGCAACCCGCAACGTGGTGCGGAGGCATATCGAACCTATTGCTCCTCCTGTCACGGAGGGGATGGCCGCGGAGGGAATAAGGCGAGCTCGATCGTGAACGGAGCCTACCTGGCCCTGGTGAGTGACCAAGAACTCCGAACGATTGTCATTGCAGGCCGCCCGGAATTGGGCGCACCGGACTGGCGCGGTAATGTGGAGGGCCGGCCAATGTCGGCGGAAGAGATTTCCGATGTCGTGGCCTGGCTTTCTGCTCACCGGACGCAGTCCCAGGTAAGCCATACCCGATTTCTTCTACGGAGCGGGACAAAGGGGGCCTTCGATGAGTGAACAACAAGGAATGTCGAGACGCACGATGCTCGTGAAAGTAGGGATTGTTCTTAACGGCATCGTCGGCGCTGCTTTGGCCGTGCCGATCTTGCGTTTTCTCCTTTCGCCGGTGACGCGCGAAAAAAAGTTCGGCTACGAGTCATGGCTGTCGCTCGGTGGGTTGGAGCAGTTTCCTGCTGGCCAGACTCGGCTCGCCACATATCGCAATCCGGTGGTCAATTCCTGGGATGGTGAAACCGGTGACATCGCGTGCTGGGTTCGAAATGTCGACGACCAGACTTTCCAGGTCTTTGCCATCAATTGCGCGCACCTTGGATGCCCGGTTCGCTGGTTTCCACAGTCGAGCCTTTTCATGTGTCCTTGCCACGGCGGGGCCTACTACCAAGATGGCTCCAGGGCTTCGGGTCCGCCGGAACGCGGATTGTTTCAGTACAAACACAAACTCGAAGATGGAAAGATTTTTATCAAAGCTGGCGAGATGCCGACGCCCGGTCGCACCGCGAACACAAAGCGCGGAGGAATGACATGCGCATGATTCAAAAAATCGGCGAGTGGCTCGATCTGCGATTGCAGTTGGGTAGGCCGATTCGCGAGACTGCCGAGCATCCGGTTCCACGCGAGACCGCAAGTTGGTTCTATGTATTCGGCAGCGCCGCGCTTACGTGTTTTATGCTGCAAATTGTCACTGGCATCCTGCTCGCGCTGATCTATGTCCCGTCGGCGGGGGAGGCATGGAACAGCCTCCAGACCCTTAACCATGACATCTCTCTAGGTTGGTTCATACGGGCTCTGCATGGCTGGGGCTCGAATTTCATGGTGGCGATTGTCCTGATCCACATGGTGCAGGTCTTCCTCTTCGGAGCTTACAAGTTTCCCAGGGAACTCACCTGGGTCGTCGGTGTTCTTCTTTTACTGGTAACGCTGGGAATGGCTTTTACCGGCCAGATCATGCGATTCGATCAGGACGCCTACTGGGGATTAGGCATCGGTGCATCGATCGCAAGCCGCGTCCCCGTCATCGGTCCCTGGGCTGTGAACCTCATGCTTGGCGGCCCGATCATTGCAGGCGCGACCCTTTCGCGCTTCTTCGCGCTGCACGTTTTCGTTGTCCCCGGACTACTGATCGCCTTCGTCGGCATCCACCTGCTCATGGTGCTGAAACTTGGAATCAACGAATGGCCCATGCCGGGACGTATCGTCCGCCGCGCTACGTACATGCAGGAATATCGCGAGCTAACTCACAAGCAGGGCATACCGTTCGTGCCCAACGCAGTGGGGAAAGACATAGTGTTCTCCGGTTTCATTCTTCTTGCGATCGCAGCGTGCGCGATTTATTTTGGCCCCTTCGGTCCAGGTGGTAAGCCGGATCCCACGATTATTCAGACCGCTCCGCGTCCCGACTTTTTCTTTCTTTGGCTCTACGCGCTGCTCTCGTTTTTGCCGCCATCGGCAGAGACACCGATACTGCTGATTGGTCCCGCCATCGGAATCATCGTGCTGCTCGCGCTTCCGTTCTTAGCCGGGGAAGGCGAGAAAAGCTGGAAACGTCGACCCATTGCTGTGCTCACGATTCTCCTAATCGCGGTGGCTCTCGGCACTATGACGCACTTGGGTCAACACACACCTTGGAGCCCGGTTATGGATGCATGGAGCAGTGAGCCGATTCCATCACAGTATGTGCACGGGCGCACGGCACTCGAGCGTAGGGGTGCGCTCGTATTTCAAGCCAAGCAATGTCACAACTGTCATTCGCTGGATGAGCGGGGAGGTCAGCGCGGTCCGGCGCTGGACACTGTTGCTCTACGTCTCACCGAAGACCAACTCATCCGCCAGGTGATCCAAGGCGGAGGAAATATGCCAGCCTATGGGAAAAATCTGAGCCCAGCGGAGACAACTGCGCTGGTGGCCTTTCTCGAGACGTTGCGCCCGGCCAATCAAGCGCCTGCGCGCGACGCTTCCCGCTCCGTCGCGCTAGGCACGGGCGAAAGTGCCACGCGCCCCTAGGCTTCTTTATGCTATTAGAAGTCCACGCCCACGCGCAGCAAGGAAACTTCTCACCGCTCATTACCGTTTGCTTGGTCTTGCTGGCGTTCGTCTACTGCCACGGCTGGCTTCGGATTCGAAGTACTTTCCCAACTCTCCTTCCGTTTTGGCGGCTTGCCGGATTTGTGAGTGGACTGTTTTCACTATGGATCGCTCTGGGCTCCCCGCTCGCCGCGCTTGATCACCAGTTGCTCACTGTGCACATGATGAAACATCTTCTTTTGATGACGGCAGGCGCCCCCTTGATTTTATTGGGGGCGCCGAGTTTGCCACTGCAGCGCGGGCTCCCGAAATACTTTATGCGTAACAGCCTGCTTGTCAGTAGCAGAATGCCGCCATTGCTCGGATGTTTTCTCAACAACTCCGTCTTCTGCTGGCTCGCCGGTGCTGCCGCGGTGATCGCCTGGCATATCCCGACACTATTTAATCTGGCCATGTCGTCGCACACCTGGCACATCGTCGAAGACACATCCTTTCTGTCCGCGGGTCTTCTATTCTGGCGGCCAATTGTCCGTCACTGGTCGAGTGACGCGAAGCCACCTCAATGGTCCATGCCCCTGTATCTTTTTCTCGCCACCTTGCCCTGCGACATTCTTTCCGCATTTCTTACATTCTGTGATCGCGTCGTCTATCCGAGCTATGTGTCTGCAGCTCGAGTTTTCGATCTCTCTCCTCTCCAGGATCAAGAATGCGCTGGTGCCCTGATGTGGGTTTGCGTAACGTTCGCTTACCTGATTCCAGCGGTTCTCATCACCTTGCAGATACTCGCGCCCGGCGGTGTAGATCGTCGGAGAAACGCACCGTGCGTGTTGTTCCAACATGCAGTGGCAAAAGCCGGTGGCACTGAGGTGGAGGTCGTTTAAGAACATGGCAGCCGACTCCATCCTTATTATTACCGCTACTCAGCCCCGAGTCGCGCCCCTACGCGGCCGAGCTTCCGCAATCCGCCGCGCAATGGCCGATTACTGGGCCCTCACCAAGCCGGAAATCAATTTACTGATCACAATTGCCACCTGCACTGGCTTTTATCTGGCTGTTCCAGGCCCACTTCGTGAGTTTCCAGGGCTGCGCCTGGTTCATACCTTACTAGGTACGCTGCTGGTCGCGAGCGGTGCCGGCACCCTGAATCAATATATCGAGAGACGATTCGATGCGCAGATGCGCCGGACCGCCCGGCGGCCGCTCGCTGCAGGCAGGCTAAAGGCTGGCGCCGTTTTATGGTTCGGCATCGCGCTGTCGGCTATTGGCTGTATTTATCTTGCGACCGCGGTCAATGTTCTCGCGAGTCTGCTGGCGCTTCTCACGCTGCTGTCTTACTTGTTCCTCTACACTCCGCTCAAACAAAAAACGCCTATGTGTGTCCTGGTCGGCGCTCTTCCGGGTGCTGTGCCTCCGCTGATCGGCTGGGCTGCAGCATCGGGTAAGTTGAGCTTCGAGGCATGGGTACTCTACGCCATGCTTTTCCTGTGGCAGTTCCCACACTTCATGGCCATCGCTTGGATGTACCGGGATGATTACGATCGCGCGGGCTATCTCGTGTTGCCCCACGCCCAGGCAAGAGTTAGTTTCGTGACTCTGCAAACCATATTGCCTCTCCTGGCCTTGCTTCCCATTAGTCTGCTCGTAGTCTCGGGCAGCCGGCCAAGCATTCTTTCCGGCGTCGGAGCCTTGCTGCTGAGTTTGGGATTTTTGTATTACGGGGCTCAATTTGTGCGGCGTAGATCTAGCTCGGCCGCACGCTGGCTTCTATTGGCCTCCATAATCTATCTTCCATCGCTTTCGGTGCTGGCCGTGCTTCTTAGAAGCTGGCGGATTCTCTAGTGTCGACGCCCAACACCATTCGTCCTGCATCTCATGGCGATGGACAACTCAGAAGGTTTATTGTGGCCAGGGAGAATCCATCGTCTCTGGTTCATGCGGCTCGAACGACGGTAGCTGCAGTTGTGTCCTACCTGATCGCCCGTTCATTTGGATTGCCTGAAGCTTACTGGGCTCCAATTTCGACACTAATAGGCATGCAGTCGACACTTGGTGCTTCACTGCCAATCTCCATGCAGCATTTCGCAGGAACAGCGATCGGAGCTGCGGTTGGAGCCGTAACTGCTACCTACTTTCACGAAAATGTCTGGGCATTCGGCGTAGCTGTTCTTGTCATTGGATTGCTTTGTGCGGTCTTGCGGGTTGAAAGAGGTGCTTACCGATATGCGGCCACTACACTGGTGATTGTAATGCTCGTGACGCGATCCACCAGTGCATGGAGGATTGCAGTTCACCGGTCCTTTGAAGTTTCGATTGGGATCGCGGTCGGCCTTGTGCTCTCCGCTCTTTGGCCCGAACCGTGATCTGGGAATTTTGAAAACAAAGGCAAATCATGACGCGCGGAGTTCAACTGCAATTGTGGTGTCGCCGAGGACTCTGCGAACCACCGGATCGGCGAGAAAGCTTTTGTGCAGAGGATCTTTGGCGGGCAGCGAATTGCCCAGCTTCATGATCGTTTCGCGGCTCAGTGCTAGGTAAGATTCTGCGAGTTCGCTGTCGCCGGTGTGCTCGTGAAGTTCGGCCGCGACGGCGTGAACGCGCCAGCTGGCCAGCGGCACTTCAAAACCCTCCATCGTCGACAGTCCTTTGGCAATGGAGTGTTGTGCGCTCCTAATGTCGAGTTCCGCCATAGCGACCCGGGCACTCATTTCCCAGGCTAGCGCCTGCCAAGTGCGCTCTGCGGTTTGCTGCGTCACCTCCAGAAACTTTTCTGTCTCAGCTCGTGCTTGCTGCAGATCCCCGCTGGCTAACCAAAGTTCCGCAAGGCCAGACTGTAGCAGCATGCGATGGTGCCAGTCGTGTATCACGGTGTGGTGATCCATTTCATCGCGGAGCGTGACCAAGTGTTCTCGAGCAAGCGCGTAATTGCCCAAAGCCCTATGCGCCGAGCCCAGCAAGGCAAGGCAGAACCTGCCCCAAGGCCGCCGCGGCGGATCACCAAGCGATGGGAGAAGTGAATCGCAAATCTCCACAACACCCGCGAAATCCATCGCCTCAAGATGGAGCCAAGCTTGGTAGAGGCGCAATGTCTGCGCACGGTAAGAGTCTCCGTTTCTCTCCGCCATCGCGATTCCCACTTTAATCTCCCGCAGCATTTCGCCCCACTCACCCAGATGCAGAAGGCTCCAGGGCAAGATGAACTGACTCTGCCAATACGCTGTGCTTAAGTAGGGGTTTTCCTCGACCTGATTAAGCAGGATCGCAAGGCTCTCGACGGCGTTGCGCTGCGCCTCGCGGTATTCGGAGGAAGCGTACTGGATGAAGTTGTAATCGATCAGATGTGACGCGAGCAGGAGACGGTCACCCGACTGCCGAATTTCCGCCACAGCCCTCCGGCACTCATCCGCATCACTAGCATTCCACCCCCCAGCCCAAATGCGCCGGACCAAACAGTGTGCGCGCGTTCTTGCGCGCATCAGCGGGTCTTTCTGTCGAGCGTTGAGTTCGAGTGCCCGTTCCAAGACCTTCAGACAACGCTCAGAACTGATCCACGACAATGGGTAGGCCATGTCAACAAGTGCACGTACCTCCGTATCGATAAGGCCATAGTGCGCAGCCCGGTCAGCCAGTACTTCGCAGGTTTCGACGACGCGCATGTCGAAAGAGACGAGGTATATCGCGGCCAGCTTTGTCAGTATCTCGGTCTCAATACCAGCGCGTTCCGCGTCGGGCAGCTTTCGCGACAATTCGACAGCGTGCTGCAGGGCGGTCGTCGCTTCCCGCGGCGCGTATCGCCGCCCAGCGGTTTCCGCCGCCAGCCGCAGGTACTTGATCGCGCGGGCCCAATCGCGGCTCTCTTCGAAATGATGCGCCAGTTCGGGTGCTAACTCGCCCGAACTGGCTGAAGACAACTCCTCCAATCGTTCACCGGTGCGTTGGTGCAGCTTCGTCCTGCGTCCCGGCGCGAGTAGGCGATAGAAGGCCTCGCGGTACAATGCGTGCGCAAACTCGTAGCACCCCGAAGCGGTTCCGTCCGGAAATTCCTGCGGCTCTGCGGAACGGACCAATTGGTGCCGGCGCAGCACACCTTCGCACAAATATTCAAAATTCTCCGCATCCATGTTCGCTGCCGTGGCGCTGACAGCGGTGGAGAACAGAACGCCGACAACGCTTGCTGCCTCCAACGCTCGACGCTCTCCATCGCTCAATCGCTCGATCCGCGATTCGATCAACTGGCGAAGACTCTCTGGTACACGAAGCTCGACTTCCTGTAGAGGGACCGTAAGTGTCAAGGCGGCGTTTTCCTGCGCGATGAGCTTCTGCTCTCTCATGTGCTTTAAGATTGCGACCATGAACAGGGGATTTCCTTCGGTGCAGCGATGAATCAACCCAGACAGGCCCTCAGGCACGGCTACGCCTTCGGACTCGGTAGCCAGGTACTCGGCTACTTCGGATTCCGCAAGAGGTTCGAGAACAATCTCGTGGCATAACTCATGAACCACCAGCTCTCGCTTCAGAGTCTTCAAGGGATGATCAGAAAGCGCGAGATCTACATCCCGGTATGTGCCGATGAGCATCAGTTTGGCTGACTGCCGGCGGCGGGCCAGTGCAGAGATGAGATCGACCGTTGCGTGATCCACCCAGTGCAAATCCTCGAACACCAGGAAGAGCAGACGCTCAGATGCGATCGTCTCCAGCGCCTCGCTGATTTCGCGCAGCATGCGTTGGCGAGTTGCACCCAGAATCTCTTGCTGCAGCATGCCTCGATGTTCGGGTCGTACAAGTGCGGGGAACTGCACCAGTAAGGTAGGCGCTTGTTTCTCCAGGATACCAACCAGGGAGTCTCCCGCTGGTCCACGGGACAACTGACCCAATGCCTCAAGGAGGGGGTAATATGCTTCCTTGCCTCCGTATCCCTCCACACATTGTCCGCGCGCGATTCGAGCTCCGATGGCGTCGCGGACAACTTGGCGTTGGAACTCGTCGACGAGCGCGGTTTTTCCAATTCCGGACTCGCCGGTAACGAATACTATTTGCGGTCGGCCGCTCAATGCCATTTGCAGGCTCTCGGTCAATCGGCCCAGTTCTGCCTTCCGACCGACCAGCTTCCCCGAGTCTGGTTCAAGAGGAGTCGTTGATTCGGTCGAAACGTCGCTGACGGGAGCGATAAACCGGTATCCACGCCGGGGAAGAGTCTCGATGAATAGAGGATTCTTCGGACGGTCCCCCAACGCGGCGCGGATGTCCAAGATGTGGCTTTTGATTACTTCCGGTTGGACGAACGTGTCGGGCCATAGAGCCTCGAGCAGTTCGTTCTGCGTGACCAGCCGCCCGGCGTGCTCGACCAGATAGCGCAAGACGCCAAATGCCTTAGGCGTCAGGCTAATCCGCTCATCATCTCCATTGTCCCTGTGACGCCAGAGACACTGGTTGACGGTGTCCAGCTGGAACGGAGGAAATTGCTTCATGCTGAGCCCGCAGTCCTATGTCTTTCAGTGCTTTACCTCGGTGTGATACATACAACCAGGTGAAAGCGACGGTTTCTCACGAGGAAAGCACCGTCCAGCACCATGCAAATTAGTGAAATGCCACTTTGGGTGAGCGGACTGCTACTTGAACCATACGCGGGACTGCCGCTCACCCGACTCTTTCGGCCACCTGGGACACCGCGAACTCTTCCAGGCGACGCGCGTCACTGTTAAATTTTCGGATCCCTTCAGCGAGTTTTTCCGTCGCCATTGCGTCCTCGTTGTGCATCCAGCGGAAGGTCTTCTCATCCAGGTTTAGCCGTTCTTCTTTATTTCCTTGTGCTTTTGCCGGATCCAGTTCCCGGTCCAGGACGCCCTCGGTTTGCTCCAACTGGTCAAGAAGCTCGGGACTGATGGTGAGCAAATCGCATCCAGCCAGGCGGACGATCTGATTCATATTCCGGAAACTTGCCCCCATCACTTGCGTCTTGTATCCGTATTTCTTGTAATAGTTGTAGATGCGAGTGACGGACGCAACGCCGGGATCTTGATCGGCAGGAATCTCTTTGCCTCCGCCCTCCTTCTTATACCAATCGTAAATACGGCCGACGAAAGGCGAAATCAGGGTTACTCCGGCTTCGGCGCACGCCACGGCTTGGGCAAAGCTGAATAGAAGTGTCAGATTACAATGGATGCCGTCCTTCTCAAGAAGTTCGGCTGCACGGATGCCCTCCCAGGTGCTCGCGATCTTGATGAGGATACGTTCGCGCTCCACCCCCTTCTTTTCATATAAAGAGATGAGCTTGTAGGCTTTGGTAACCGTCCCCGCGGTATCGAAGCTCAAGCTGGCTGCTACCTCCGTAGAGACGCGGCCGGGAACCACCTTGAGAATCTCCAATCCGAACAGGACGAAAAGACGATCAATGAACTCTGCAGCCATTTCGTCGTGCCGACCGCCGCGCTCTATGGCAAGTTCGGCAGCCTCTTCCACCAAGTGCCGGTACGCTGGCATCTGGGCAGCGTGAAAAAGCAGCGACGGGTTGGTGGTCGCGTCTTGCGGCCGATGTCTGGCAATGGCTTCAATGTCACCCGTATCCGCGACTACGGTTGTGCATTTCTTTAGAGATTCAAACAGCGTCATTTTATCTCCTATTATTCCGGCCCAGCAGATCTGAAGCTCCTGACGATCGTTCTTACCGGGGCAGCGTGCTATTTTCGAGCTGAGTAACTTTGGCCAGCCGCCGGCGGTGGCGCTCTGCACCGCTGAATTTGGCATCGAGGAAGTTCTTCGCGCAATCCCAGGCGAGGGCGATACCCATGGTTCGGCCACCGAAGCAGACTATATTCATATCGTCATCCTCCACACCTTGGCGGGCCGAAAAGTGGTCCTCACAAAGCGCCGCGCGCACGCCATTCACCTTGTTGGCAGCCACCGAAGCGCCCACACCGCTGCCGCACACTAGGACGCCCCGTTGCACCTCTCCAATGGCCACAGCACGCGCCAGTGGAATCGTGAAATCGGGGTAGTCGTCGTCCGAGTCATATACCTTGTTGCCAAAATCAACGACCTCGTGTCCTTCTGCCGCCAGCAACTTGGCGAGTTGCCGCTTCATCTCGAATCCACCGTGATCCGCAGCTACTCCTATTTTCACTTAGTGCTCCCGTGCCGCGCGATCTGGCTCTTCGCCGCAGCTACGACCGTTTCCACATTGAAACCAAATTTCTTCAATAATTGCTTGAGAGGCGCCGAAGCCCCAAAGGTTTCAATACCGATGTTGTGTCCCCTCCGCCCAGTGTATTTGCTCCAGCCGAAATCGGATGCCTGTTCCACCGACACTCTTGCTTTGACGTGCGAAGGCAGAACTGATTCCCGGTAATTCTCATCCTGATCGTCAAAGAACTCCCACGACGGCATGCTGACCACTCGTGTCCGCACCCCCTCTTTCGTTAATTGCTCGTAAGCCTGCAGACAAAGGGAAACCTCGCTCCCGGTGCCGATGAGGATGACTTCTGGATCCGCTCCGGGCGTATCCGCGAGAATGTACGCCCCGCGGGCCAGGCCTGAGGCAGGGGCGTATTTCGCGCGGTCGATTGTCGGCACCGATTGACGACACAACACCAGCACCGCCGGCTCATGGTGAAGCTGGAGTATTATCTTCCAGGCCTCCCTCACCTCGTTTGCGTCCGCGGGCCGGAGCACGACAAGACCGGGCATGGAACGCATGTGAGCGAGTTGTTCGATGGGCTGATGAGTTGGGCCGTCCTCGCCCAGTCCAATGGAATCGTGCGTAAACACATAGATTACAGGCAGTTCCATCAAAGCACTCAGGCGCAGAGATCCGCGCATGTAATCGACGAAAGTAAAAAAGCCCGAACCGAAGGGTCGGACTTTTACCAGGCTCATTCCGTTTACGATGGCACCCATGGCGTGTTCGCGGATGCCGAAATGGAAATTGCGGCCGGTATAATTCTCCGCTGAGAAATCGCCGGCTCCTTCGAACGTAAGCCTGGTCTTAGTCGAGGGTGCCAGGTCTGCCGCTCCTCCAACGAACCAGGGAATGTTCTTGGCGACTGCGTTCAGCACTTTAGCCGAGGACTCGCGAGTCGCCATTCCTTTCGGATCTGCAGCGAATTCGGGCAAATTACGGTCCCATCCTTCCGGAAGCTGGCGGTGCTGCATGCGGAATAGTTCTTCGGCCAGTTCGGGATAGTGCTTGCGATATTCGCCGATTTGGGCGAACCAATCGTCTCGCATTTGTTTGCCGCGTCTTCCGATGCCTTGACGAAAATGATCGTAGACGCCGTCCGGCACGTAAAACTTTTTGTCTTCGGGCCAGCCATAGTTCCGCTTGGCGAGGCGAATCTCTTCCTCGCCCAGGGGTTCGCCGTGGGCCCCGCTGGTATCTTGTTTGTTGGGTGCGCCGTATCCGATGTGACTGTCAACGATGATCAGCGTGGGGCGATCCTTGGTGCTCAGAAAAGTATCGAATGCACGCCCTAGCATATCGAGGTCATTTGCATCGCCGACCCGCGTCACGTTCCAGCCATACCCAATAAAACGAGTAGCCACATCGTCGCTGAAAGCGAGCGAGGTGTTGCCCTCGATGGTGATGTGATTGTTGTCGTAAATCCAGCAAAGGTTCGAAAGCCGCAAGTGGCCCGCGAGCGAGGCGGCCTCGTGCGAGATTCCTTCCATCATGCATCCGTCTCCGCACATGGCGTAGACATTGAAGTCGAACAGCTTCTCGAAGCCAGGGCGGTTGTAGCGAGCTGCCAGCCATTGCCCCGCACTCGCCATCCCTACGCTGGTTGCGACGCCTTGGCCGAGAGGACCCGTCGTGGTCTCCACGCCGGAGGTCCAGCGGTATTCTGGATGTCCGGGACAACGGCTATCCAATTGCCGAAAATTCTTAATCGAGTCGAGTGGCACGGACACTTCGCCCAGAGTTTCGTAGTCTTTGTTGACAGCGCGGACTTCGGTCAAGTGAAGCAGCGAATAGAGCATCATGGATGCATGCCCCATCGATAGCACGAAGCGGTCCCGATTCGGCCATACGGGGTCTTGAGGATGAAATCTAAGGAACTTCTGCCATAAGCAGTAGGCGACAGGCGCCATAGCCATGGGAGTTCCAGGATGCCCAGAATCGGCTGCTTGCACCCCATCCATAGCGAGGGTACGGATAGTGTTGATGCAGGTCAGATCCATGGTGTCGAGCGATTGGTAAGCAGGGAAAGCAGTTGCA
>Ga0137415_10003125_pt1 | contig 16426 bp, 14 predicted proteins | sample CZODoug3_1_1_16f_FD_183082 | JGI IMG/M metagenome (GOLD analysis project Ga0137415, IMG submission 183082) | Vadose zone soil fungal communities from Angelo Coast Range Reserve, California, USA - CZODoug3_1_1_16fungal (Hybrid Assembly) | ecosystem: Environmental > Terrestrial > Soil > Vadose...
GTCCACACCTTCTGTCCGTTGACCACCCAGTGCTCGTCGTCCTTGACCGCGCGCGTTTGCAGCGAGGCGAGATCCGACCCGGCGTTGGGCTCCGAGTAACCCTGACACCAGATTTCCTCGCACGAGAGGATCTTCGCCGGATAGCGCTTCTTCTGCTCCTCGGTGCCCCACGCGATGATCGTGGGGCCGGCCATCCCCACCCCGAGCACGTTGAGAATCGGCGGCGCCTTGGCCAGCGCCATTTCTTGCTGGAGGATCAGCTCCTCCATGAACGTGAGGCCGCCGCCGCCGTATTCCTTGGGCCACGTGAGACCGATGAAGCCGGCGTCGAAGAGCGTGTGCTGCCAGCGGCGGAGGAATTCGTACTGTTCGGCGCGCGGGAGCTCGGAGCTTCCGATGGACTTCCACTCGCGGGGGATGTTCGTCTTGAGCCAGGCGCGGACGGTCGCCCCGAAGGCTTCCTGTTCTGGAGTCAGTGAGAGATCCATTTCCCCTCCTGAAGGTGGGCGCGCCGAACAACTGAACAGTGGTTCATTTTCGAATCCTTCCCTGGTTAAGTCAAGGCTTATACTCCGTCCACGGTGATCTCGATCTCGCTGCCGCGCCTCACCTCTCGCATCAACGCGCTCGGTCGCTTCGGCGGCTTGCCGGGCGGCGGGGTGACGCGCATGTGCTGGTCGCCGCCCCACGAGGAGGCCCGCGGCTGGCTCCTCGGCGAATTGCGCGCGGCGGGGCTCGAGACGTGGGTCGATCCGGCCGGCAATATCTTCGGCGCGACGGGCATCCGTACCCTTCGTCCGGAAACACCGGTCGTCCTCACGGGCTCCCACATCGACACCGTCCCGGAGGGCGGCATCCTCGACGGGGCGCTCGGAGTCCTCGCGGGCCTCGAATGCCTGCAGGCGATCAACGAGTCACGGACGCGCCACGCCCGCCCGCTGGCGGTCGCGGCGTGGAGTGACGAGGAAGGGCGCTACGGGAGCCTCTTCGGCTCGCGGGCGTTCTGCGGGATGCTCGAGGGCGCGAAGCTCGACGAGATGGCCGCCGTCGACGGCGTGCGGCTCGTTGACGCGATGGCGGGCGCGGGGTTCGACGCGCACCGCGCGTCGGAGGCGCGGACGCCGGCGGGCGCGGTCGCCGCCTATGTCGAGCTTCACATCGAGCAGGGAGCGCGGCTCGAGGAAGCGGGCATCCCGATCGGTGTCGTGGAGACGATCGTGGGCGTGCGCCGCGCGCGCGTGATCTTCGTGGGCCAGGCCGACCACGCCGGCACGACGCCGATGGACCGCCGACGTGATGCGTTTCTGGCCGGCGCCGACTACGCGCTGCGTGTGCGCGAGCACGTTGTCACGCGTGGCAGCAAGGCGAGCGTGACCAACTTCGGAGTCGTGCGCGTGCATCCCGGCGCCTCCAACATCGTTCCCGGTCGCGCCGAGCTCGTTCACGAGATGCGCGACCCCGACGTCTCCGTGCTGGAGCGTCTGGCCGGAGAGTGCGCGGCCCTCGCGCGCGAGGTCGCCGGCGCGCACCGGCTCGGGGTCGAGATCCAGCCGATGTCGGCGACGACGCCGGCGCCGTGCTCGCCGCGGGTGCAGGCGGTGACCGAGAAGGTTTGCGCGACGCTCGGGCTCGCGACTCGTCGCCTCTACTCGGCGGCGGGGCACGATGCTCAGAACTTGGCCCGCGTCACTGACTCGGGGATGATCTTCATCCCGTCCCTGGGCGGGCGTAGCCACCGCGTGGACGAGATGAGCGACTGGCAGGCGATCGAGCGCGGCGCGAACGCGCTCCTCCACACGCTACTGGCCCTCGCCGACGCCGCCGCCTGACGGCGGCGGAGGAGGCCTCGATGCTGTGCTGCTGCGCGTTGACGCGCCGGCGACTTCATCCCGGCGCTCTCGCCTCCGCCCGGTTTCGGGCGATGAACCGCTTGGGGATGCTGATCGCCCTCGCCCATGGCACGCTGGAAGACGTCAGGGCGGCGGGCGAGGTCTCGACGAAACCGATGATCGTGTCGCAGACGAATCTGCAGAGCTCTTGGGGCTGGGCGGCGCTCGCGCTCGCGTCTGGCGGCTGCGCGCTGGACGCGCCCATGAGCACCGTCGTGCCGCACTCTGACTACGCCCGCGACATCCTGCACGTCTACGGGATCATCTCGTGGGTGGCCGTCGGCATCGCGCTGGTGGTGGGTCTCGCGCTCGCGTGGATCATGGTCCGCTTCCGCGCGCGGCCCGGCGCTCCGCGGCTGCCCGCCCAGACTCGCGGCCACACCCTGCTCGAGATCTCGTGGACGATCGCTCCCGCGCTCGTGCTCCTCGCGATCACAATCCCGACGATCCAGGTCATCTTCCGGACGCAGGCCGCGCCTCCGCGCGACGCGCTCGAGATCACGGTGTACGGGCACCAGTGGTGGTGGGAGTTTCGGTACCCGGCGCTCCAAGTCGTCACCGCGAACGAGCTGCACGTGCCGTCCGGGCGACCGGTGGCGCTCACGCTCCAGGGGCCCGACGTGATCCACAGCTTCTGGGTCCCGCAGCTCGGGGGCAAGCGTGACGTGGTTCCCGGGCGTCTGAACCGGCTCACGTTCACGGCCGAGACTCCAGGCGAGTATCGCGGGCAGTGCGCCGAGTTCTGCGGCGTCTCGCACGCCAACATGGGGATGCGCGTGATCGTCGACGCGCCGGACGCGTTCGCGCGCTGGGTCGCCGCGCAGAAAGCCGAGCAGGCCGAGCCGGCCGGTCGGGCTGCGGAAGGCAAGGCGATCTTCGCGCGAAGCGCCTGCGTTGGCTGCCACACGATCCGGGGCGTGTCGAGCGGAGCACTCGGACCCGACCTCACCACGTTCGGCAGCCGCCACACCCTGGCGGCAGGACTTCTGCCGATCTCCATCGACAACGTCGCCGCCTGGCTCAAGAACCCGCCGGCGATGAAGCCCGACGCGAAAATGCCGGCGCTCGGCCTCACGGACGAGCAGGCGCGCGCCGTCGCGGCCTACTTGATCGGTCTCAAGTGATGAGCGCCGAATCTTCGGGTCGCGTCCTGCACCACGCGCCGCCCTCGGCCGTGGCCGGGGTCGAGACGACCGCGACGGCCTTGAGCTGGCTCACGACCGTCGATCACAAGCGGATCGGCATTCTCTACGGCGCGACTGGCTTCGCGTTCTTCCTGCTCGGCGGGCTCGAAGCGCTGCTGATCCGGCTCCAGCTGGCGGTCCCGAACAACACGGTCGTGAGCGCGCAGGTCTACAACGCGCTCTTCACGATGCACGGCACCACGATGATCTTTCTGGCGATCATGCCGTTCAACGCGGCGCTCTTCAACTATATGGTGCCGCTCTTGATCGGCGCGCGCGACGTCGCGTTCCCGCGATTGAACGCGCTCTCGTACTGGCTCTTCCTCGTCGGCGGCCTCCTCCTGAACGCGAGTCTGCTCGCCGGAACCCCGCCGGACGTGGGCTGGTTCGGCTACGCCAACCTGACCTCGAAGCACTACACGCCCGGGCCCGGTGTCGACTTCTGGATCGTGAGCCTGCAGATCCTCGGCGTGTCGTCCGTGATCTCGGCCATCAACTTCATCGTCACCATCCTCAGTATGCGCGCCCCGGGCATGACGATGATGCGGATGCCGGTGTTCGTGTGGATGACCCTGGTCGTGCAGTTCCTGATCGCGCTCGCCTTCCCGCCGATCACGGTCGGGCTGATCTTCCTGATGTTCGACCGGTTCTTCGGCACGCACTTCTACGACGTCGCGGCGGGCGCCGACCTGCACCTCTGGCAGCACCTCTTCTGGATCTTCGGCCACCCCGAGGTCTACATCCTGATCCTGCCGGCGTTCGGGATCGTCTCCGAGGTGCTCCCGACCTTCGCCCGCAAGCCGCTCTTCGGCGCGCCGGTCGTCATCTACTCGGGCGTGCTGATCGGCTTCTTCGGCTTCGGCGTGTGGAGCCACCACATGTTCGCGGCCGGCATGGGGCCCGTGGCGGACTCCGCGTTCTCGATCGCGAGCATGCTGATCGCGATCCCGACGGGCGTGAAGATCTTCAACTGGCTGGCGACCCTCTGGGGCGGCACGATCCGGACGACGACGGCGCTCCACTTCGCCGTCGGGCTGGTCGGGCTCTTCACGATCGGCGGCCTCTCGGGCATCATGCACGCCTCGCCGCCCGTCGACCTGCAGCAGACGGACAGCTACTTCGTCGTCGCTCACCTGCACTACGTCCTGATCGGCGGCAGCCTCTTCGGGCTCTTCGCGGGCGCCTACTACTGGTGGCCGAAGATCACGGGCCGCCTGCTCGGCGAGTGGCTCGGCCGAATCCAGTTCTGGGTGATCTTTGCCGGCTTCAACCTCGCGTTCTTCCCCCAGCACTACCTCGGCGCGATCGGGATGCCGCGTCGCATCTATACATATCCAGACGACGCGGGTTGGAACGCCGGCAACCTCGCCTCCACGGTCGGCGCGTTCGGCATCGGTGTCGGCGTGCTGATCTTCATCGTCAACGCCTGGCACAGCCTTCGGCGCGGAGCGCCGGCACCCGCGGATCCGTGGGATGGACGGACGCTCGAGTGGCGGACGTCGTCGCCGCCCCCGGCGCACGACTTCGACACGATCCCGCCCGTCTACGGACGCGACTCCTTCTGGCGGGAGAAATATGGTCCCCGCCGAGGCGCGCCGGCGGCGGAGGGCCATACGCCGATTCACCTGCCCGCGCCCTCGCACTGGCCGGTCATGATCGCGCTCGGCATGGGGATCGCGGCGGTCGGTGCCCTCACGCACGCGTCGCTCGTCGTGATCGGTGCCCTGTGGACGGTCTGGAGTGTCTTCCGTCTCGCGCTCGAGCATCACCGGACGGAGGCGCACGTCGATCAGAGAGGGGTGCTGGGGCTCGACCACCGCAAGATGGCGATGTGGGTCTTCCTCGGTTCCGAGTGCTTCTTCTTCGGCACGCTCGTCGCGACCTACCTCGCGTACAAGGGGCGAAGCGTGGTCGGTCCCGCGCCGCACGAGATCCTGAACATCCCCATCACGACGGTCTCGACGTTCGATCTCTTGATGTCGAGTCTCTTGATGGTCCTGGCGCTCGCCGCCGTGCAACGTGGTGACCACCGGCAGGCACGGCTCTGGCTTTTCGGGACGGCGCTCTTCGGACTCATCTTCCTTGGCTTCCAGGCCTACGAGTTCACGGAGTTCGTCCATCGCGGTTTCACGATGCAACGCAACCTGTTCGGCTCGACGTTCTTCGTGCTCACCGGCCTGCACGGCACGCACGTCGCCATCGGCGTGCTGTGGCTGCTCGCCCTCTGGGTGCTCGCGCTGCGGGGACGGCTCGGCGTCACCGACGCCGTCAAGGTCGAGATCGCCGGACTCTACTGGCACTTCGTGGACGTCGTGTGGATCGCGATCTTCACGCTCGTCTATCTCATCCCGTGACGGAGACGCATCCGTGAGCGACGAGCAGCCGGGCGGCGAGCATCCGACGGTCGGGACCTACGTCAGAGTGGCGCTCGTGCTGACCGTCGTGACCGCGCTCGAGGTCGGCGTGATCTACGTCCGGCGCCTTGCGCCGATCGTCGTGCCGCTGCTGCTGGCGATGTCGGCGGCCAAGTTCGCGCTCGTGGCGCTCTTCTTCATGCATCTCCGATACGAGTCACGCGTGCTCACGTTCCTGTTCGTGGGCCCGCTGATCATCGCGTCCGGGCTCGCGGTGGCGCTGATGACGCTGACCGGCGCCTTCCTGGTGTTCGGCCGCTGATGGATCCGGCGCCGCCCTTCGCCTGGACGTCGGGGGAGATCCACGCCGATGTCGTCCTCGCTGTCGGCCTGCTGGCCGCGGCCTACGCGGTGGCGTGGACGCGGGGCCAGCCCGGCGGCCACTGCGAGCCGGCGCTCTTTCTCGCCTCGCTGGTCGTGCTGCTCGCCGCGCTGAACGGCCCGCTGCACGATCTGAGCGACTACTACCTGTTCAGCGCTCACATGGTGCAGCACCTGCTCCTGACCCTCGTCGTCCCGCCGCTCGCGCTGGCCGGGACACCCGGATGGATGGCCGACGCGCTGCTCAGGCCTCTTCGTCGCCGGCGCATGCTCGGCGCCCTGACTCACGCCGTGACACGGCCGGTGGCGGCGCTCGGGTTCTACGCGGTGGCGCTGATCGGCTGGCACCTGCCGGCGCCGTACGAGGTCGCGCTCGAGCATCACGCCTGGCACGTGGTCGAGCACCTCGTCCTGATCGCGACCGCGCTCCTCGCGTGGTGGCCGGTGCTCTCGCCGTCGGCGCTGCTCCCGCGCCTCCATTACGGCACCCAGATCCTGTATCTGTTCGCGTTCGGGATCCCGATGACGGTCGTCGCCGCGCTGATCACCGGCGCGGAGCACACGCTCTATCCTTTCTACGCGGCCGCGCCACGACTCTTCGGCCTCACGTCGCTCGCCGATCAGCGCCTGGGCGGGCTCATCATGTGGGTGCCGGCGGGCATGATTCCACTGCTCGCGTTCACCGTCGTCTTTTTCCGCTGGGTCGCGGCCGAGGCGGAGGAGGAATCTGGGGCCATCGAAAGACCTCTGCTATGATTGCAGACTCATGAATATCTGCGTCGTGGGCGCCGGCTACGTCGGACTCGTCACCGGCGCCGTCTTTGCGGACCTCGGCAACGAGGTCGTCTGCGTGGACAACGTCGCCGACAAGATCGACGCGCTCCAGGCCGGTCGTCTCCCCATCTACGAGCCGGGTCTCGAGGAGATGGTGACACGCAACGTGGGCGACGGCCGCCTCTCGTTCACCACCGACCTCACGGCGGCCGTCCGGAGATCCGTGATCGTGTTCATCGCGGTCGGCACGCCGCCGAAGGTCGACGGCCAGACGGATCTGAGCGCCGTCGAGGCGGTGGCGCGGGAGATCGGCCGGGCGATGGAGCGCTACACGGTCGTGGTCAACAAGTCGACGGTCCCCGTCGGCACCGGCGAGTTCGTCCGCGAGGTGATCGAGCGCCACCAGACCCAGCCCGTCTCGTTCGACGTCGTGTCGAATCCCGAGTTCCTCCGCGAGGGCTCCGCGATCGAGGACACGCTCCGCCCCGACCGGATCGTCATCGGCGCCCCGACGCAGCAGGTCGCGATGACCTTGCTCGAGCTCTACGCGCCGCTCGAGCGCCCGATGATCATCACCGACGTGCCGTCGGCGGAGATGATCAAGTACGCCTCCAACGCGTTCCTCGCCACCAAGATCTCGTTCATCAACGCCATCGCGGACATCTGCGAGCGGGCCCGCGCCGACGTCACGCAGGTCATGAAGGGCATGGGGCTCGACGCGCGCATCGGCGCCGCCTTCCTGCAGGCCGGTCTCGGCTACGGCGGCAGCTGCTTTCCGAAGGACACCGACTCACTCGTCCACACCGCCGCGACCCTCGGCTACCGCTTCGACATCCTGCGCGCCGTCGTCGACGTCAATGCGGGCCGCGCCGGGCACTTCGTGTCGATGATCGAGCGCGCGCTGGCCCCGCTGCACAGCCGGCGCATCGCGATCCTCGGTCTCTCGTTCAAGCCCAACACCGACGACATGCGCGAGGCCAAATCGGTCGAGGTGATCTCGCGGCTCGTCGAGCTGGGCGCGACGGTGTGCGCCTACGACCCGGTCGCCATGACCAACGCGCAGAAGATGCTGCCGACGGTCGTCGAGTACGCCGATTCGCCCTACGCGGCGGCGACCGGCGCCGACGGCGTCGCGCTGATCACGGAGTGGAACGAGTTCAAGTTCCTGAGCCTCGAGCGGTTACGGACCGTGATGCGGCGTCCGCTCGTCTTCGACGGACGTAACGTCTGGGAGGCCGAGCGCATGCGGCGCCTCGGCTTCGAGTACTACTCGATCGGGCGCAAGCCCGTGCTCCGCTCGTAGATCCGCGATGCGGGTGCTGGTCACGGGCGGCGCGGGATTCATCGGCTTGCACCTCTCGGAGTTCTTCCTCGACAAGGGCTGGGAGGTCGTCTGCATGGACGACTTCGTCACCGGCTCGCGAGAGAACGTCGCCGCCGTCGCGTCGCGCCGCGGCTTCACGCTCGTCGAGCACGACGTCACCGAGCACATCCGCCTCGACGGGCAGCTTGACTGGGTACTGCACTTCGCGAGCCCGGCGTCGCCTCGCGACTACCTCGAATTGCCGATCCAGACGCTGAAGGTCGGCGCGCTCGGCACCCACAACACGCTCGGGGTGGCCAAGGCTAAGGGCGCGCGCTTCCTGCTCGCCTCGACCTCGGAGGTCTACGGCGATCCGCTCGTGCATCCCCAGCGCGAGGACTATTGGGGTCACGTCAATCCAGTCGGCCCGCGCGGGGTGTACGACGAGGCCAAGCGCTTCGCCGAGGCGATCACGATGGCGTACCACCGCACCCACGGGATCGATACGCGTATCGTCCGAATCTTCAACACGTTCGGGCCGCGCATGCGGCTCAACGACGGGCGCGCGATCCCGGCGTTCATGGGCCAGGCGCTGACCGGGGCGCCCATCACCGTCTTCGGCGACGGCTCGCAGACGCGCTCGTTCCAGTACGTCAGCGATCTGGTCGAGGGCCTCTGGCGGCTCATGCAGGCGCCGGTGAACGATCCGATCAACATCGGCAACCCGCACGAGATGACCCTGCTGGATCTCGCCAAGCGCATCATCCGGCTGACGGGCTCGCGCAGCGAGATCGTGTTCCGACCGCTCCCGGTCGAGGACCCGAGGGTGCGCCAGCCCGACATCGGGCGCGCGCGCGCGCTGCTCGGCTGGGAGCCGCGCGTGGACACCGAGGAAGGGCTCCGGCTCACGGTCGACTGGTTCCGGGAGAAACTCCGCACATGAGGGTTCTCGTGACGGGCGGCGCCGGCTTCATCGGCTCCCACGTCGTGGACCGTCTGCTCGCGGACGGTCACGCGGTGGACGTGGTTGACAACCTGGCCACGGGCCGGCGCGAGCGGGTCCCGTCCGCGGCGCGGCTTCACGTCTGCGACCTGCGCGACACGCGGCTCGACGCGGTGGTCGCCGCCGCGCGCCCCGAGGTGGTCGTGCACATCGCCGCGCAGGCTGCGGTCTCGCGCTCGGTCGGCGACCCGCGCTTCGACGCGAGCGTCAACGTGCTGGGGACGATCGCGCTGCTCGAGGCGTGCCGGCGCAACGGAGTCCGCCGCGCCGTCTACACCTCGACGGGTGGTGCAGGTTACGGGGATACGGATGTCCTGCCGACCCCGGAAGATCATCCCCTGAGGCCCGCCTCGCCCTACGGCGTGTCGAAGGTCACCGCCGAGCGGTATCTCGAGTGCTGGGCCGGCCTGACGGGCGGCCGCGGGCTGACCTTGCGCCTGGCGAACGTCTACGGCCCGCGCCAGGATCCCGCCGGCGAGGCCGGCGTGATCGCGATCTTCACGTCGCGGTTGCTCGCCGGCGGCCCCTGCCTCGTGAATGGCGATGGCGAGCAGACGCGCGACTACGTCTTCGTGGGCGACGTCGCCGACGCGGTCGCCCGTGCCGTGGCGTCCGCCGACGTCACCGGCATCGTGAACATCGGCACCGGCGCCGAGACGACGGTCAACGAGCTCTATCGGCGGCTGGCGCGACTCACCGGCGTCAGTCGCGCCGCCGAGCACGGCCCGGCCAAGCCCGGCGAGCAACGCCGGAGCCTGCTCGACGCCGCGCGCGCCAAGTCGCTCCTCGGATGGCGGCCGTCAACGCCGCTCGACGAAGGGCTCACCCAGACAGTGGCCTGGTTCAGGAAGGAGGTTCGAGCATGATCGATGAAGAGCTGAAGGCAATCCTCGCCTGCCCGGCGTGCAAGGGCGATCTCCTCTTCGAGGAGACGCGAATCATCTGTCCGGCCTGCCGCAAGGCCTATCCCATTCGGGATGGGATCCCCGTGATGCTGATCAGCGAGGCCGAGCCCTGGTCGCCTCCTAGGTAATGGCCGACAAGGCCGTGCAGGCCGTGATCCTGGCCGGGGGTCAGGGCACGCGCCTGCGTCCTTTGACCCTGGCGCGGGCGAAGCCGGTCGTTCCGCTCCTGAATCGCCCGTTCCTCGCGTATCAGCTCGCGCTGCTGCGGGCGCATGGGGTCTCCGACGTCGCCCTGGCGTGCTCGTACCGTGTCGAGGACGTACGCCGGGCCCTCGGTGATGCCGAGCACCTCGGCGTCCGGCTCCGCTACGTGATCGAGGACGAGCCGCTCGGGACCGGCGGCGGCGTCCGCAACGCAGCCGATCTCGTATCGGGGACGCTCTTCGTGCTGAACGGCGACATCCTCACCGACCCCGATCTGACCGAGATGCGTCGGCTCCACGAGACGCGCGGCTCGCGAACGACGATCTATCTGCAGCCGGTGCCGGATCCCCGCCAGTACGGACTCGTCGAGACCGAGGTCGACGGACGCCTGAAGGCGTTCCGGGAGAAACCAGCCGCCGAGGAAGAGATCACGACCAACACGATCAACGCGGGCATCTATCTCATCGATGCCGAGCTGCTCGACCGGATCCCGCGCGAGCGCGCAAGCTCGATCGAGCGCGAGTTCTTTCCCGCGCTGATCGCCGACGGCGTTCCGTGCTTCGGGTGGTGCCCGACCGCGTACTGGCGCGACATCGGAAACCCGTCGGCGTACCGCGCCGCCCAGATCGACCTGCTCCAGGGACGCGCCGCGATGCTGCTGGCGCCTCCCGGACAGCGGCGCGACGGGAGCTGGATCGACGGCGGCGGCATCGTCGAGCCGGGCGCAAGGATCATCGCGCCCTCCGTGGTCGGCGCCGGCGCTGTGCTCGGCCCGCGATGCAAGGTCGGCCCCGGCGCCGTCATCGGCGAGGGCGCGCGCATCGGGCCCGACGCGCGCGTCGAAGGCGCCATCCTGTGGGAGCGGGTCGAGGTCGGCGCGGGCGCCGTGCTCCAGGACTGCGTGATCGGCGCGGACGTGAGAATCGGCGAGGGCGCGCGCGTCGGACCCGAGGTCGTGATCGCCTCCGGCACGGTCGTTCCCGAGCGCGCGACGCTCACCCGCTGACGCGACAACGTGGGCCGTCGTCGGCCGGAGGCACCGCGACCTTGCGTGTTAGACTGAGCTGATGGTCCTGAGTCGCATCCGCAATTTCTCGATCGTCGCCCACATCGATCACGGCAAATCGACCCTCGCGGATCGGCTGCTGTCCCTCACCGGAACGATGGACGCCAAGAAGGCGGTCGACCAGGTCCTCGACTCGATGGACCTCGAGCGCGAGCGCGGCATCACGATCAAGGCGCACACGGTGCGCCTGCTCTACCGGGCGCGCGACGGCCACGAGTACACGCTGAACCTGATCGACACGCCCGGGCACGTCGACTTCTCGTACGAGGTGTCGCGGGCGCTGGCGGCGTGCGAGGGCGCCGTGCTCATCATCGACGCCGCGCAGGGCATCGAGGCGCAGACCCTGGCGAACTTCTACCTCGCCAGCGACGCGAACCTCGCCATCATCCCCGTGATCAACAAGATCGACCTACCGGCGGCGGACGTCGAGAGCACGCGCACCCAGATCACCGACACGCTCGACCTCGACGGCAGCGAGGCGCTGGCCATCTCGGCCAAGCACGGCACCGGCGTCCCGGAGGTGCTCGAGGCGATCGTCGCCCGGGTGCCGCCGCCGCAAGGCGACCCGGACGCGCCGCTCAAGGCGCTCGTCTTCGACTCGTTCTACGATTCCTACCAGGGTGTGATCGTCCACGTGCGGCTCACCGACGGCCGCGTGCGGCCGGGCACCCGCGTCTTGTTGATGTCCAACGGTCGCTCGTACGATGTCCAGCAGGTCGGCGTCTTCAGTCCGGACATGCGGCCGGTCGAGGAACTGTCGGCCGGACAGGTCGGTTACCTGACCGCGTCGATCAAGCGCGTCGCCGACGCGAAGGTCGGCGAGACCATCACCGAGACCGCGCGGCCCACCGCGGCACCGTTCCCGGGCTACCGCGACGCCAAGCCCATGGTCTTCGCGGGGCTCTACTCGATCGATGACACCGACTACGAGGCGCTCCGGGACGCGCTCGAGAAGCTCCGCCTCAACGATCCGGCCTTCACCTACGAGCCCGAGACCTCGCTGGCGCTCGGCTACGGCTTCCGCTGCGGCTTCCTCGGCATGCTGCACATGGAGATCGTCCAGGAGCGGCTCGAGCGCGAGTTCGACCTCTCGCTGATCGTGACGGCGCCGAGCGTGCAATACAAGGTGCTCACCACCGCCGGCGAGGTGCTCGACATCGACAACCCGTCCAAGCTGCCGAGCCCCGACCGGATCGAGCAGATGGACGAGCCCTACGTGAAGTCCTCGGTGTTCGTGCCGACGGAGTTCATGACCGCGATCTACAAGCTGGCCCAGGAAAAGCGCGGCGAGCACCGCTCGCTCGAGTACCAAGGCAAGCGCGTGCACATCCGGTTCGACTTTCCGCTCGCCGAGATCGTCGTCGATTTTTACGACCGGCTGAAGTCGATCTCGAAGGGCTACGCGTCGTTCGACTACGAGCTCTCGGATTTCCGTCCGTCGGACCTCGTCAAGCTCGATATTTTGTTGAACGGTGACCCGGTCGACGCGCTCTCGATCATCGTGCACCGGGACAAGGCCTACGAAAAAGGCAAGGCGCTGGTCGAGAAGCTGCGCGCGGTGATCCCGCGCCAGCTCTTCGAGGTCGCGATCCAGGCCGCGATCGGAAGCCGGGTGATCGCCCGCGAGACGGTCAAGGCGATGGGCAAAAACGTCACGGCGAAATGCTATGGGGGCGACATCACGCGCAAGCGGAAGCTGCTGGAACGACAGAAGGAAGGAAAGAAGCGAATGAAGCAGGTCGGGAAGGTGGAGGTCCCGCAGGAAGCGTTCCTCTCCGTGCTCAAGAGCTAGCCCATGGAAGAGCGGAAGATCGAAGTCGAAGCCAGCCCCGCGCTCCCGAGCGACACGGTCGAGCCGAAGCGTCGCCGCAAGTCGATCGTTCGCGAGTACGCCGAGGCGATCGCCATCGCCGTGCTGCTGGCGCTCGTCATCCGGTCGCTGGTCGTGCAGGCGTTCACCATCCCGTCCGGGTCCATGATGGACACCCTGCTCGTCGGCGATTACATCCTGGTCAACAAGTTCCTCTACGGTCCCGAGCTGCCGCTGACCGAGCTTCACCTGCCGGCATTCCGCGATCCGCGGCGGGGCGACATCATCGTCTTCAAGTACCCGCAGGACGAGAAGCGCGACTTCATCAAGCGCATCGTCGCGACGCCCGGCGAGCGCGTGCAGATCCGCGGCCATCAAGTCCTGGTCAACGGCAAACCGCTCGCCGAGTCCTACACGAAGTTCGCCGACTCCGGCGTGCGCGGCGCCGAAGCCTACTGCGGCTACGCCTACGGCTGCGAGCCCACGATCGTCCCGCCCGACTCCTACTTCGTGATGGGCGACAACCGCGACAATTCTCAGGACAGCCGCTACTGGGGCTTCGTCAAGCGCGACAAGATCAAAGGAAAGGCCTTCCTCATCTACTGGTCCTGGGATGGCGACCGGCACTGGCTGCGCTGGTGGCGGCTCGCGAACTATATTCCGTAGGCCGGTGACGCCGATTCAGTCGGGCGGATCGCGCGAACGCCGATCTGTTGTAGCGGGGTCCTTGAGAACGGCTCCAACCGAGGGTGGCCTGAGACAGATGCGACCCGGCTCCGGGGCCGCGGACACCCCTGTGGATCCTGCTGCTCAGACGCGACCCGGCGGCTCCGGGGCCGCGGACGACCCTCAAGGGTCCGTGCTAGCCGACAATTCCCCGCAGGCCGAGGAACTCGGGCTCTATGTGCATGTGCCGTTCTGCGCCAAGCGGTGCGGGTACTGCAGCTTCAACACCGCGCCGCTCGAGGACGGGGCGATGGCGCGCTATCTCGCGGCGCTTCATCGGGAGATCGAGCTGCTCGGCGCCATCGCGTGGTCGCCGCGCGTGCGGCTCTCGACCATCTTTCTCGGCGGCGGCACGCCCTCGCTCCTGACCGCCGACGAGCTGGCGGCGATGCTCGACCGGATCCGGTCCCGATTCCAGGTCGTCGCCGACGCCGAGATCACCGTCGAGTGCAATCCCGAGAGCGTGACGCGCGAAAAGCTCGCCGGCTACCACGCCGCCGGCGTCAACCGGTTGAGCCTCGGCGTTCAGTCGCTCGACGATTCGATCTTGCCGCGGCTCGGTCGGCTCCACGACGCGCGCGGCGCCCGCGCGGCCTTCGAGGCGGCGCGGGAGGCCGGCTGCGACAACCTGAGCGTCGATCTCATGTACGGCCTGCCCGGCCTCGACCTCGACGGCTGGACGCGCGCCGTCGAGGCGGTGCTCGACTGGCGGCCGGACCATCTCTCCGCCTACGGCCTCACGCTGGACGCCGGCAGCCTCTGGGGCGCCGCGGGCGTCGAAGGCCTGCCGACGGAGGACACGCAGGTCGATCAGTACTGGCGCCTCGCCCGGGCCGCCGCGGCGCGCGGCCTCGAGCACTACGAGATCTCCAACTACGCGCGGGCCGGCTTTCGATCGCGCCACAATCAGATCTACTGGCACGCGGCCGAGTACCTCGCCGCGGGGCCCGGTGCGTGCGGGTTCGTCGGCCGGATGCGCTACGCGAACGTCAAGGCGATGCCGCGCTACTGTGAAGCGCTCGCCACCGGGGCCCTTCCGGTCGCGTCCTTCGAACACCTCTCGGAGCGACAGCGCCTGGCCGAGCGGTTGATCCTCGGGCTCCGAATTTCCGACGGCATCCCGGCGGCGTTGCTCGAGACGCGGCTCGAGGGCGACTCCCGCCTGCGTCGGTTGGTCGACGAGTGGCGCGCGCGGACGCTCCTGATCGACACAGGCGACCGCGTGCGGCTGACCGAAGCCGGTTTTCTCCTGTCCGACGCGCTCTTCGTCGAATTGCTATAATTTCCGCCAATGGATGCTCGTCATCGCGACGTGCTCGTCGCGGTCATCCGTGAGTACGTCGACTCGACCGAGCCGGTGGGCTCGCGGATCCTGGCCCGACGGCACTTTCCGAATCTCTCGGCGGCCACGCTTCGCAACGTCATGGCCGATCTCGAGGAGATGGGCTATCTCGTCCAGCCCCACACGAGCGCTGGCCGCGTACCGACCGACAAGGCCTATCGGTTCTACGTCGAGTCCTTCCCGCCGCCCCAGAGCTCGGGCGCGAGGGCCGGCGACACGATGCCGCAGCGCCGCCCGGGGATCGACGGGTTCATGGAGCGGATGTCCTCGCACCTGTCGACCGCCACGAAGCTCACGGGTCTCCTGCTGGCGCCCCCGCTCAAGCAGACGACCCTCGCTCGGGTCGACCTGATCCCACTCGAGGACGATCGCGCGCTCGCCGTGCTCGTGACCGACGCGGGCTGGGTCACTGCGCGCGCCGTGACGCTCGATCCCCCGCTGGGCACCGAGGAGGTGCGCGCGATCGGGCGCGAGCTCAACCGTCGCTACAGCGGACGCACCGTGCAAGACGTCGTCGATATGGAGACCGAGCCGAGCGACCCGCTCGACGCGCTGCACACGCGGGCGCGGGCGGTCACCGAGCAGATCGTCGCCGTGTTGCGCGGCCGGACCCTCTACGTCAGCGGCGCGATCAACATGCTCGACCATCCGGAGTTCCTGAACATCGAGATGACTCGCGAGCTGCTCCGGACCTTCGAGCAGAAGGAACGGCTGGCCGACCTGATGACCGAGCTCGCCGGCAGCGAAGGCGTGAACGTGACGATCGGCGAGGAGAATCCGGTCGCCGAGATGCGCGAGTGCACGCTGATCACGTCGACCTATCTGTACCGCGACCAGGTCATCGGCATCCTCGGCGTCGTGGGTCCGCGGCGGTTGCCGTATCCCGAGGTCATCTCGATCGTCAACGAGACGGCTCGCCACGTCACCGACGCTCTTTCCCGCGTCCGCCAGGATCTTTATCTGCCCTCCTAGCGCTTGAGTCGCCGGGCGGGCGGGCCCGGGGTATGCGTGGCCTCCCGGGATCTGACGGCCGATATCGCTGTGAGGCAGGCTTGACTTTTGCGCCCTGGCAACGCTGCCTACAGAGATCCCTGGAGGCCCCGCATACCCCGGGCCCGCCCGCCCGGCGGGTCCCCGCTAGGGCGCTGCTATAATTCATACGTTATGGACGAGTCAGAGGTTCGTGACCGTGAGCCCGTCCAGTCTTCTGCGGCCTCGGCCGAGACGGTCGAGGAGCTCAAGCGGCAGGTCGAGGACAAGCAGGACCGGCTCCTGCGCGCGCTCGCCGAAGCGGAGAATTTCAAGCGCCGGACCCAGCGGGAGCGCGACGAGTCTGTCCGCTACGCGAACGAGACATTGCTGCGCGACCTCATCCCGGTGCTCGACAACCTCGACCGTGCGCTCGAGGCGGCGCGCGCGGCTGGTGGCGCCGCGGGCGTCGTGGGGGGCGTCGAGCTGATCCAGCGCGAGCTCCTTAAGGTGCTG
>Ga0137415_10003126_pt1 | contig 16425 bp, 14 predicted proteins | sample CZODoug3_1_1_16f_FD_183082 | JGI IMG/M metagenome (GOLD analysis project Ga0137415, IMG submission 183082) | Vadose zone soil fungal communities from Angelo Coast Range Reserve, California, USA - CZODoug3_1_1_16fungal (Hybrid Assembly) | ecosystem: Environmental > Terrestrial > Soil > Vadose...
ATGAGTTCGGAGATCGCACGATTCCGTGGGAGGATGCGGTCCGCACGTACGACGGCAAGGTTCCAGCCGGCACGATCGTGATTAAGGACGTCATCGCGGACAACATGTTCCAGCAGCTCCTCCTGCGGCCAGAGGAATACGACGTCCTCGCGACGACCAACTTGAACGGCGACTACCTGAGCGACGCCGCCGCGGCCCAGATCGGAGGACTCGGCGTCGCCGCAGGCGGAAACATCGGCGATGCCCATGCGGTGTTCGAGCCGGTGCATGGGAGCGCGCCGAAGTACGCGGGGCTGGACAAGGTGAACCCAACCGCGGAGATGCTCGCGGGCGTAATGATGCTCGAGTACCTGGGGTGGCCGGAGGCGGCCGTGCGATTGCGCGATGCGGTCCGCAAGGTCGTCGCCTCGAAGATCGTCACGTACGACCTCGCCCGCCAGATGCCGGGATCGAAGGAGGTCCGCACGTCCGTCTTCGCTCAGGCGGTCGTCGACACGATCCATGGGGCTCCGCGGTGACCGGCCGCGCGAAGCATGAGTCCCGGAGCCGACTTGAGGCCGCCGTCTGCGGCGAGATGGTCCGGCAGGGGCTACCGCACGAGCACCGGTCCCTCCGGTTCCGCGTGCGGGACGCGGCCGGCGGCGCGGCGAAGTATTCGCCCGCCATCGTCGCCCGTCGCGGACCCATCCTCTTCCTCGTGGAACCGGTCGCCACGATGTCGCGGCCCGCGATCGAACGGCTGAGCGGATTCCTCGATCAGCATTCTCCCGAGATCGTCCTGGTGATCGTCGCCCCCGACGCCAACGTCCGGAAAGTCCCCCAGGGGGCGTACGACGAAATCTATCCGGAATCCGAGGTCGCGCAAATGACGCGCCGCATCCGCGGACAGGATCCGGAAGGAATCGTGCTGCCCTTCGAGAAACCTCGACCCGCGGGTTGATGAAGGGACGGAGCTTTCCCGAGAATGCGCATGGTGCTGAGCGCCCTCGACACGTATGCGGCGACCCTCTTCCTCGTCGTCTCGCTGTCGATTTTCGGCCGGAAGCTGTACCTCCGAATCCGGTATCTGTTCCTCGCGAAGGGCACGGAGCGTCGGTGGGACCACATCCCCACTCGGATCAAGAACTTCATCGTGTACGGGATCTTCCAGCGCAAAGTCGCGCGGGAATGGTACGCTGGCGTCCTCCATTCGTTCATCTTCTGGGCGTTCGTGATCCTCGGAGCGAGCGTCGTCGAGATCACGGCTCAGGCCTACGCGGCGGGTTGGCAGGTGCCCACGCCCACGATCGCGGGCTTCTCGTTGAGTGGACCGCTGTACCTGGCCCAGGAGGTCATCGCGGTCCTCGGCGCGATCGGGGTCGGCATGGCCCTGTACCGAAGGTATGTGATCCGCCCGAAGAAACTCATGCACGAGGGCATGCTCGATGCGACGATCGTGCTCCTCTTCATCCTGGGAATCGTCACCTCGCTCCTCTTCTTCAACGCGGCCGACGTCGCGCTCGGAAGCGCGGCCCTCCCCGCGTGGAAGCCGATCTCGTCCACGTTGGTGCGACTCTCAATCGTCCCCGCGGACCCCTCCTGGTGGCACCTCTTCTGGTGGACCCACGTCGTCCTGCTGTTCTCTTTCCTCGCGTACGTGCCCCACTCGAAACACATGCACATCATCTTCGCGATCGTGAACACCTTCTTCATGGATCTCACTCCGAGCGGCGCGCTCAAGAAGGTCGACCTCGAGAAGACGGAGACGTTCGGCGTGAACCGGGTCGAACAGCTCTCGTGGCGGCAACTCCTCGACGGCTATGCGTGCACGGAATGCGGACGGTGCACGGACGCCTGCCCTGCGAACGCGACGGGGAAACCGCTGAACCCGATGCGGATCATCACGAACATGCGCGATACGCTCGACGAGCAGGGCGCCGCGATCCTAGCGGGGAAGGTCGAAGGTCTCCCGGACATGTTCGAGACGGTCCACTCCAAAGAGGGAATCTGGGCCTGCACGACCTGCTACGCGTGCGTGTACGAGTGCCCCGTGATGAACGAGCACGTCCCGAAGATCATGGAGATGCGTCGGCACATGGTCCTCACGCAAGGCGACATGCCGCCCGAGACGAGGGAGGCGATGAGGAACATCGAGCAGAACTTCAACCCCTGGGGCATCGGCTGGGATCAACGGGCCCGATGGGCCGAGGGCCTCGGCATCCCGATGATGTCCGAGGCGAAGACGGCCGAGGGGATTGAGGTCCTGTATTGGGTCGGCTGCGCCGCGTCGTTCGACGATCGAAACAAAAAGGTGGCCCAAGCTTTCTCGCGAATCCTCCGGAAGGCGGGCGTGCGGTTCGCCATCCTCGGACCGGAGGAGAAGTGCACCGGCGATCCACCTCGGCGGCTCGGGAACGAGTACCTTGCGCAGACGATGATCATGGGCAATGTGGAGACGCTGAACCGCTACGGGGTGACGCGAATCGTCGCGACCTGTCCTCACTGCTTCAACACGTTGAAGAACGAGTACCCGGACTTCGGCGGAAAATACGATGTCGTCCACCACTCCCAGTTCCTCCGCGAACTGATCGACGCCGGCCGACTGACGCCGACGAAGGACGTGCTCGAGTTCCTCACGTACCACGACGCGTGCTACCTGGGACGGTACAACCAGATCTTCGACGAACCCAGGGAGGTCCTCTATCGGATCCCCGGCGTGCGGGTCGTCGAGATGGAAAAGTCCCGCGACCGCGGCTTCTGTTGCGGCGCCGGTGGTGCCCGGATGTGGATGGAGGAACGCGGGGAGAAGGTGAACCACCGTCGCCTGAGCCATATCGAAGAGACACACGCGAATGCGGTCGCGACCGCGTGCCCGTATTGCCTCATCATGCTGGACGACGCCGCGAAGACGAAGAATCGCGAGGACATCCGGCGCTACGACATTGCGGAGCTCCTCGATCGGTCCCTTTGATCGTAGATTCGCGCCTTACGAACTGAAAACTTCTTCTACTACGGGCTACAACGGGTCGACGGGATTCGATGGCTCTGCCGACCGTTCCGGATTTAGCCCTGCTCGTTGGACGCCTCGCCCTGGGCGCCGCCTTCCTCGCCCACGGATGGCCGAAAATGAAGGATCTGCAGAAGACGATCGGCTTCGTGAAAGGGACGGGATGGCCGGGGGGTGCGACCTTCGCCGTCCTCTTCAGCCTCCTCGAATTTTTCGGGGCCCTCGCGCTCATCCTGGGACTGCTCACCCAAATCGTGGCCTTCCTGTTCGTCCTCGAGATGATTGCGACCACGGTCTTTTCGATAGTGAAGCTGAAGAAGAAATTCGTGTTGGGATACGAACTCGACGTCGCATACGGCGCGTTTGCCCTCGTCCTCGCGCTCCTGGGACCCGGCGGTTGGTCCCTCGACCGGATTCTCGGCCTCGCCTAGAGGCGGTCGACCTTCTTCGCGAGCTCGAAGTCCAGGTTCGTGAGGCCGCCCTTGTCATGTGTCGTCAGCGTGAGCCGAACGGTCGCCCAAGAGTTGTAAATGTCCGGGTGGTGGTCCATCGACTCCGCCAGTTCGCCGACCTTGTTGATGAACCGAAGCGCCTCGGGGAAGTCTTTGAATTTCCATGTCCGGCTGATCGCTTTCTCCTCCCGCGACCACCGAGGGATTTCCTTCAGCCGAGTCGTAATCTCCGTCTCGGAGAGGAGGGTCCGTCGCGCCATGTCAATCGGGCGCCGCCATGCCGTCACCCGGGAAAAGGGCTTGGAGAGGTCCGGTCAACCTTGTTTAAGGTTAACGCGTGACTTTCGCCCGCCGCCGTTCCATGGCCTCATCGGACGATGACGATCGGCGTCTGCGCCACAATGTCGAATCCCCAGGCGATGTCGAGGGCGACGTGCAGCACGTAGCTGTAATATGAATACGTGCCACGGTAGCTCGACGCGACGTCCCCGGGAATGGGGATCTCGAACGTGAACGGAACTCCGACCCGGATCTGCTCCATCGGCACGGAGACCTCCGTCCGGTACGTCTCGGTCGTCTCCTCCTGGCCGTCCGCCCTCGCCCATTCCCCTCCGATCAACCGAGAGTAGACGCGGCGTACCCTCGCGGTCCCGATGTTGCTCAGGGTGATTCGGCAGCCGATCAGCTCCCTGGCGAAGAACCGGTCTCCGTCGAGTTCCACATACACCTGCGGTCCGTCCGCCGACGAGCGGAATCGGACCGGTTGCGCATATGTCCGGACGCTCGGTCGATCATAGAACACGAAAATCTCGGTACTCCAGGTCGTGTCGACCCAGAGCGGGACATCGAGGCGAGCCGTGAGGACGTACTTCACGTTCGCATGGCGTCCCGCGTACGAGGGAAGGCCGTGAAGGGGAATCTGGAACCGGAAGGGGAATCGGAACGTGCCGGCCGGCAGGGTTCCTTCGCCGCGGAGCGGCAGACGCCACTGGACCACGGCCGCGCTCGACCGGTACGTGCGCGACTCCTTCCCTTGTTGCCGCGTGATCACGGTCTCCTCCGTCCCCGTGAAATCCACGTACAGGCCACGGCACGACACATCGCGGCTGGCCTCGACCACGACCGTCCCCTCGATCACCTCGCCCGTGTAATACGCGGTCCGCGGAAGTTCCACGACGATCTCACGCGCCATCGACGCACCTCACAGCGGCAACGGCTCACCGGACGAGGAAGCGGGTGCCGCAATAGGAACACGTCGCGATCCCGAACCGGTCCACGTTCGTCGGGGGGCCGCCGCAGTTCGGGCAGTTCAGGGCGACCGGACCTTGCTGGCCCGCGGGCACCATCGGTTGCTGGATGGGCGGCGGAGGCGGGATCGTCCGGCGGGCGGCGCCTTGTACGAAGAAGATGATCACGATGATGACGACGAAGATCACCGGAATGCAAAAGAAGGCGGCGCCGGAAAACACGAGGGGACCTCCCACGAGGAAGAGCATGAGGGCTGCGAACACCGCGAGGAGCACGACGACGAGGACGACTCCAATCAGCGCGCCTTGCGCGGGACCTCTCGGTCCTGTCATCCGATACGCTCCGAGGGGTGGAGGCTGAGGCGGTTGTGAGGGCGGCTGCGTCTGGGCCACGTCTCCGGATTGAGAGGTCCTTAGATGAAGGCTCCGGGAGGGGCTGGCTCAGGCCTTCAGTTCCTTCAGGGTGGCGGGTAGCAGCTTGAGGACATCCGCGACGAACCCTACGTGGGCGACTTCGAAAATCGGCGCGGTCGGGTCCGTGTTAATCGCGACGATCAGACTTGCGTCCTTCATCCCCGCGACGTGCTGCATGGCCCCACTGATCCCGCATGCGACGTAGAGCTTCGGTCGGACCGTTTTCCCGCTTTGCCCGACCTGACGCGTTTTCGGGAGCCAGTCCATGTCCGTGAGGGGCCTCGATGCGCCGACGACGCCTCCGATCGCCTTCGCGAACTGTTCGATGAGGACCAGATTTTCCTTCTTCTGGATTCCCCGGCCTGCGGACACGATGATGTCGGCCGCGGACAGGTCGATGTCCTGAACCTGCGGTCGCTCCATCCGAACGAACGTGACGCGGACCGCCGATGGATCGATCGTCACCGGAACGGGAGTCACACTCTGCATTCCTCTCCCGGTCCCTTGCGGTTTCACGGAGCCGGGTCGCAACGTGACCACGATCGGGCGCTCCGAACGAACCTCGACCTCGACCTGGACTTTCTCGTTCAAGATGCGACGCAGCACGCGTAGCCGATCTCCCTCGAAGGCCACCGCGAGGCCGTTCGTGACCAGGGGGAGATCCATCGCCCCCGCGAGCGCCGGGGCGAGGTCGTATCCTTGCGACGTGTGTGAGACGAGGACGACCCGCGGACGCATCGATTCCACGATGCCGCGGACCGCCTGGACGTACGCATCGCCCGCGTACTCGGCGAGAGCCGGATGGTCCGCAAGGAGCACCTCCACCGTGTATCCGGCCAGGTGCTGGGCCAACTGTTCCATCCTGTGCCCGAGTACGAGGACGCGGGCCTGTTCGTCCATGGAGTCGGCGAGGCCCCGTCCTGCGGAAATTAGTTCGAGAGTTGAAGGCGTGACCTGGCCCTCCAGATGCTCCGCGACGATCAGGACATCCTTGGCCATCCGATCACCTCCGCACGAAGCCTTTCTCCTTCAGGAGCTGGGCGAGCCGTTTCGCTTGCTCGTCGACGGATCCGGTGATCATCTCGGCGCGGCCCTTCGCGGCAGGCGGTGCGAGACCGGTGACCTCGAAGGCGTAGGGCAACGCGACCGAATCCCAGCTCGTCAGGCCGAGGGCCGAGGGCCCGAGCTCCTTGATCGGCTGTCGGGCCGCCTTCATGATCGCGGGGAGCGGCGCGTACCGAGGCGTGTTCGCTCCGAATTGAATCGTGAGAAGCGCCGGCATCGGGAGGGACACGACCCGCTGAAGTCCGCCTTCCAGCTCACACGCGACTTCGAGCCCCGCCCCTGCGAAGGCGACGCGGGTGACGACGCTCGCGTGCGGAAGCCCAAGGATCCCCGCCAGGAGCCCGCCCGTCGCGGAGTTCACGTAGTCGTCCGATTGGACACCGGTGAGCACGAGATCGTGGGGAAGGGTCCGGACCGCGGCCGCGAGGATGCGGGCGTTCTTCCCCACATCGAAGGCGGCCGGTTCATCGTACGTGACCCGGACCGCCTCGTCCGCGCCCTTCGCGAGGGCTTCGCGGAGCATCGGTTCCGTCCGCTTCGGACCGAGGGTGAGGGCGACGACGCGGCCCCCTTGTTTCTCCTTGATGCGGACCGCTTCCTCCAAGGCGTATTCGTCCGCTCCATTCAGTTTGTAGTTCAGCGTCTCCCGCCGGATGTCCTTCCCATCCGCGGCAATCTGGAACTGCAGATCGGGATTCGGGATCTGTTTGAGGCACACGACGACGTTCAGAGCCACGGCAAACGCGAGGAGGAAACGGACGCTATTTCAAGCTTCCCAACGTAGGATTGGCGAAGTCGACTTTTATTCGGTGAGGGGATACAGACGCACCGGAGGAAGTGAGAGGTCCATCGTTCAGTTTCCGTGGGAGACCGTGGGGACGACCGATGAACGGAACGGGACTCCCACTGCGGTGGGACGAGGCCCTACGCCGAATGCGGTCTCCGCGGACGTAGCGCCGGTTCTTCGCAGAACGGCTAGGGGAAGATGCCCCGCCACTTGTACGCCTCGACGACGCGGTTGATCGCGACCATGTACGCGGCCTGGCGCGTGTCGACCTTCTTCGCCTCGCGCATGTCCCACACCCTGTTGAAGGCGCCCACCATGACACCCTCGAGCTTCTGGTCCACATCGGACTTCGTCCAGAAGAACTCGGAGAGGTTCTGCACCCACTCGAAGTAGGAGACGGTCACGCCGCCTCCGTTCGCGAGGATGTCCGGGATCAGGACGATCCCGCGTTTGTGGAAGATGTCGTCCGCCTCCGGCGTCGTCGGCCCGTTCGCGCCTTCCCCGATGATCTTGGCCTTCACCCGCGGCGCATTCTCCGAGGTCAGGACGCCTTCGAGCGCACACGGTGCGAGGATGTCGACCTCGAGCTCCAGGACGTCCTCGTTCGAGACCGGCTTCGTCCCGGGGAATCCGACGACGGATCCGGTCTTCTCCTTGAACGCGAGGACCTCCTTCGGGTCGAACCCTTTCTCGCTGAAGATCCCGCCCTTCGAGTCGGTCACTGCAACGATCTTCGACCCTTGTTCGTCGTGCATCAGGCGGGCGAAGTGCATGCCGACGTTCCCGAAGCCTTGGACCGCGACGGTCGCGCCCTTGAGGGTGAGCTTCGTCTTCTTGGCGGCCTCGCGGACCGCGTACATGAGCCCGCGGGACGTCGCCTCGTCCCGACCGAGCGACCCTCCGATCGCGAGGGGCTTGCCCGTGACCACGCCGGGGACGGCGAAGCCCTTGGCCATCGAGATCGTGTCCATGATCCAGGCCATCGTCTGGCCGTCCGTGTACACGTCCGGCGCGGGGATGTCCTTCTCCGGGCCGATGATGATCGAGATTTCGGACGCGTACCGGCGGGTCATATGCTCGAGCTCGTCCTTCGACATCTCCTTCGGGTTGCAAATCACGCCGCCCTTCGCGCCGCCGTAGGGGATGCCCATGACCGCACACTTCCACGTCATCCAGCAGGATAGGGCACGGACCTCGTCGAGCGAGACGTTCCAGTGATATCGGATGCCGCCCTTGAACGGCCCGACCGCGTCGTTGTATTGGACTCGGTAGCCGGTGAAGACCTTCACGGTCCCGTCGTCCATCTTGACCGGAAAGTGCACCGTGAGTTCCCGGCGCGGATTCTTCAGGATCTCCAGCATGCCGGCGTCCAAGTTCAGTTTCTTTCCGGCCCGATCAATCTGCGTTTTGGCAATCTCAAACGGATTCAACGTCTCCTTGGGCTTTGACATTCAAACACCTCTCCGAAGGACAAGACCGTCGACGAGAGTGCCGCGAGTAAGGACCTTTGTCCTTAAAGCTTGCGTCCTAATTCTCTCAGAGATTCCCGCCGCGGAAGAGGACGCGGTTCATCGACTCCCCTCCTTCGCGGGTGGTCGCACGTATTCTTCCGGCCGGACGACGTTTCGCGGCGTCTCCCCGCGGAGGAACCGGAGCACGTTGTCGACGGCGGCCTCCATGGCCTCTCGCCGCTGGGTCGGGATCGCCCAGGCCACGTGCGGCGTCATCACGACGTTCGGGAGTTCATGGAAGGGCCGGTGGAACGGCCGACCGCGCTTCGACTCCGGATAGGTCCACCACACATCGAGGGCCGCACGGAACGCGGGATGGGTCCGGAGATGGTCGAACAGGTCGTCCTCGACGATCAGCTTGCCCCGCGCGACGTTCACGAGGACCGCGTCCGGTTTCATCGACGCCAGGAAGGCGCGGTCCACAAGGCCGACCGTTTCCCGGGTCAGCGGCACGGTGAGGACCACGAAGTCGGCCGTCGGGAGGAAACGAAGCACGTCCGCTAGCCGACCGGTCTCGTCCGCGACCGAATCGGATTTCGGGGACCGCGAGATCCCGATCACGTGCATCTGGAAGGCCTTGCAACGACGAGCGACCTCTGCGCCGACCCCGCCGAATCCGAGGATCAGGACGGTGGACCCGGCCAGGCCTTTGTTCATCACAGCTTGGTCGAAGATCCCGCGGCGGATCTCGTCGGTCCGGGCGGGGACGTCCTTCGCGGCCGCGAGCAGGAGGGCCATCGCATGCTCCGCCACAGACACGTTGTAGGCCCCCGCGTTGCCGCACACGACCGCACCGCGCGGGAGGCGATCGAACGGCATGTGGTCGACGCCGGCGACGAGGACCTGGATCATCCGGAGGCGAGGCGCCCGCGATGCGAGGTCGGGAGGGAGCTCTGAACCGAAGCCCGTGCAGACGAGGACCTCCGCCGACTCCCAGGCGGCGGCCTGCTGGGTCGAAGGCACGTCCTCCAGGATGACGGGGTCGAACGCGCCCGGGGCCTTCGCCGCCACGACGGCGCGCCGCTCTGCGTCCATCGACGCGGAGAAGAGGACGCGGGCCATCGCGGACCGGACGGCACCGCGGGACTTGGCCCTTTCGACGTCGGATGCAGGCCGATTCCGACACATTATGAACGCCCCGCACTTTTCGCCCTCGGTGACGCCTTTGCCTTTCCGGTTCGTGTACACGGGGATCCGAGTACGAGACATGGACGAATCCATCCGATTCTACACCCAGGTTCTCGGGATGACGCTCGTCGAACGCATGACGACCGCCCCAACGAAGGGCGAGGTCGCGACCCTCCGGAGCCCGGGGTCCGAGCAAGAACTCGAACTCAATTTCTACGAAGAAGGCAGCTCATTCTGGGCTCCGTACTCGAACGGCGAGGATCTGGACCATCTCGCCTTCGAAGTCGAAAACCTTGTGGCGACCGTCGGGGATCTCCGACGAAAGGGCGTTGAGATCATCGTCGAGCCCTATTCGATCGGGGACTGGAGCGAATCCTACATCCGCGACCCGAACGGAATTTGGATCGAGCTGCTCGACAAGTGATCGTCCCGGTGACGGGTTGCGTCGGGGTCCGACGGGGTCGCTCAGCACTCTGAGTACCCGCACGCGTGGCACTTCACGCATCCCTCTTCGAAGACGAGGGACTTGCCGCACTCCGGGCACTCCGGGTTCAAGCCTTTCCGCAGCAACTCGGCCGCATCGCGGGACTCCTTCTCCAGTTCGACGTCGGTCTCGACCGCCCCGCCGTTTTCGTCGAACGTCTCCACGGGCGGCTGCACGCCGGTCTTCTGCATCCCGATGTGGCGCTTGATCGCCTTCGCGATCGCGTCGGGGATCGAGTAGACCCGCTCGCCGTGGTCCACCGCGATCCGCGGGCTGCGGATGCCTTCGAGCTGGTCGATGATCTCGTCGACCGGGACACCGGATCGGAGGCAGAGGGACACGAGACGCGCAATCCCTTCCGTGAAGGACGCGGTGTAACCGCCTCCCCGTCCGATCTGCGCGAACACCTCGAACAGGCCTTTCTCGTCCTCGTTGACGGTGACGTAGAGGGCGCCGTACCCGGTGAGGATCTTCTGGGTGCGACCCGTAATCACGTCGGGCCGTGGCCTCGGGCGCAGGACCGCGCTCTCCGGCGGGACGTCGAACCGGACTTCCGTAGGCTTCTCGCCCTCCGCGACGCCGATGTTCAGGACTTGATCCTCCCGCGATCCGTCGCGGTACACCGTGATGCCCTTGCACTTGAGGTCGAAGGCGAGGAGGTACGCTTTCTTCACGTCCTCCACGGTCGCCTCTGGCGGCATGTTGATCGTCTTCGAGACGGCAGCGTCACACCACTCCTGGAATGCGGCTTGCATTCGGACGTGCCATTCCGGCGACACGTCGTGTGCCGTCGCGAACACTCTCTGCCACTTTTCCGGGATGTCCTTCAGACCACGTGGCGAACCATGGTTGTCGAGGATCTTCCGCACGAGGTCCTCCCGCCAAAACCCTTCGCGCTTCGCGACCTCTTCGAAGTAATCAAGGAAATACGGGAGCTCCTCGCCGTCCATCACGCGTTTGTACCAGATCAGGCTGAACTCCGGCTCGCAACCGCCGGACGTGTCCGCGATCATCGATAGGGTGCCGGTTGGCGCGACCGTGGTCACGTACGAGTTGCGGAGCCGCAGCCCTTTCTCCTGGTGGCGGCTTCCTTCCCATGCGGGATAGACGCCTCGCTCCTCCGCGAGCTTCGCGCTCTCATTATATCCGGCTTCCTGGATAAATTGCATGACCTTGCGACCCCACTCGATTCCTTCCTTGGAGTCGTACGGGACCTCGAGCATGAACAGCATCCGCGCGAAACCCATAACGCCCAGGCCAATCTTTCGCGTGGCGTAGGTCATCTCTTCAATCTGCTTGACCGGATACGAGTTCATGTCGATGACATCATCGAGCATGCGCGTCGTCGCGCGGATCGTCCCGTCGAGCTTCTTCCAATCGACTTCCCATCGGCCAGCCGCGTTGCGCTTCATGTGTCGCGCGAGATCGATGGACCCCAGGTTGCAGGATTCGTACGGCAAGAGCGGTTGTTCCCCGCATTGTCGTACGATGATTCCGTTACAACTCATCGAATGCGACATTGCCTCGGTGAGATCGTAGACTTCGCGTTCACCCACGTTCTCCTTGGAAGCGAGAAGGTCTTCCCAGTGCGAGGGCCGGAACCCTCGGAACCGTACGGAAGCAAGCTTGGCTTGCTTGTAATCCAAGAAACCAATTGTCTCGGAAAAACGATGCCGACTCTCACCGAAGATGGCTAGTTCGAACAGGATTCCGTCCGAACCGTACGATCGAGTCGACCCGTCCTTAGCTGTGTATCGAAATATCGTAGTTCGCGCAGGCCTGCTCCGTTCGAGAATCTGGGATTTTACTCCCAGATTCAACAAAAGAAGTTGCACACCTTGTAGGAGTCTGCGGCTCTTCGACGTGAGAGCGATCCAAGAGCTGTTCGACTTCGGGCTGTCGCGAACCGTTCCGTCCGCGGTGAAGAGACCTTGAAGAAATCCGATGGCAGCTTCTCGAGTCCCGGTAAAGAGCGACACCGGAACTTCCTTGTCGGACGAGTCGACCGCCTTTACGCCCAGTTTCTCGAAGAACTCGACAAAGAACCGCGAATGGTAGGAGAGATGGTAGACTCCATTCGACCGCTTGACTCCGCGAATGTTCCGTCCGTACCAGCGATTCAAGATTTGTTTGAGCGTTGCGAACATCGGCGCGTCGCTCCGTGCGAACGTGAAGCCGACGCGACAATTCCTGTCGCCTGATCGCAACCAACCGTCGCCCACGAGCCATCCGAGAGCAAGGCCGAGTTCACGTGTCCATTCGTTCGGAAGATTCAGGACCGTTGTCTTCCCATTCTCGCCGACGTAGATATTGGCCGGTCTGAACGGGAGCTGTCGATTATCGGGGAACTTTCCTTCACCCGATTGAACGAGCACCTTGTGGAATCCCGGAACCAGATCCTCCACCTGAACCCATCCTTCTGTCGTCAGCACTTTGTGATCCGCGGTCGCCATCAACTCGAACCCGGATTTCGTCGCGATTCGCCAGACCGGCTTGACCCCCGTCCGCCATGCGGCCACCATCGGCCCGAGCCGCGTACCGCGGGCCGCCTCGTCACGGCTCGCGAGCAACATGCCGTTCGATTCCGTGACGACCTCGGCAGGCACTCGGCGATCGGTGATGAGAGAAATGCCACCATTCGGATAACGGTCCGCGAGCTCTCCGATCGAAATCAGGCCCCGTTCCGTCGAAACGAGCGTTTCGCCTGTCACACACGGGTTCGTCGCCTCCATGTCTGCGACGTTCGGCGTCGGCTGGCGGCGGTTGTTCTCATCAATGAAGAAGAGGCCAGGCTCCCCGTTCTTCCAGGCCTGGAATGCAATCTTATCGAGGACCTCGCGTGCATCGAGCTGCCCGGCGATCTGATGGTCTCGCGGGTTAACTAGGTCGTACTTTGTCCCTGACTTCAGGGCCTCCATGAACTTGTCCGTAATCGCGACGGAGATGTTGAAGTTCGTAATTTCGTTCGTCTTATCCTTGCACGTGATGAACTCGAGAATGTCTGGATGGTCCACGCGAAGGATGCCCATGTTAGCACCCCTCCTCTTAGATCCTTGTTTAACCTGTTGGGTCGCGGCATCGAAGACTTTCATGAAGGACACGGGCCCGCTTGCGACGCCCATGGTAGACTTCACGAAGTCATTCTTCGGTCGTAGCCGCGAGAAGGAGAAACCCGTCCCGCCGCCCGATTGATGAATCAGCGCGGACTCTTTGAGCGTCTGGAAAATCCCCGCGAGGCTGTCGTCCACCGGCAAAACGAAGCATGCGGACAACTGTTGGAGTTCGAGCCCCGCATTCATCAGCGTCGGACTGTTCGGCAGGAACTCGAGACTTGAGATAATATGGAAGAATCTGCGGGCTGTTTCCTCGACCTGCGCTTCGGTGGCGCCATAGTTCCGTTCCGCCAGCGCCAAGTTCCAGGCGACCCGCGCAAACAGTTCTTTCGGCGTTTCGATGACGCGGCCCTTGTCGTCTTTCTTCAGGTATCGCTTCTGGAGGACGCGCATCGCATTCTCGGACAGCTTCGGATCGGGCTCACGGGCCACGACCTCGAGGGCCCTTGAATCGGCAACCTTGATTTCTTCCATGTCACAACCCTCTTCCGGGGGGACGGAGTCTGAGGCTACAGAAGCAGCGAGACCATCCCTGGGGGGCGCCGCGAAGGGATGCCCGCAGTATAGTCCTTTTTGAACCACGTATGTTACCAGCAGTGCGCACGCCTGTTACCACGTTTGTTACCATACAGGCACGTTCCATATCAAGATACTGCGAGAGATGGGTGAATCTACTCCGGTGGAGGGACGGCATCACAGGAACGGGAGCTTCACGACACGCGCCGGATACGAGGTCCCGCGGATGTCGACATCCAACGTGATCCCGATCGCGGAGGCCGACTTGTCGACGGACGCGAGCGCGATCCCCACGCGAAGCGAGGGAGACATCGTACCACTCGTCACGTGCCCGATCTCCTTTCCCCGCAGCAGGACGCGATACCCGTGTCGCGGGATTCCTCGATCCTTCATACGGATCCCGACAAGCCTCCGATAGTCGTCCCGAGCCCGCTGCCGCTCGAGCACGTCCCGTCCGATAAAGTCGTGATTCCACTTCACAAGCCATTCGCTGTTCACCTCGAGCGGGGTCTGATGTCCGTCGAAATCTTGACCCGAGAGCAAATAGCCTTTCTCGAGTCGAAGAGTGTCCCGCGCGCCCAGCCCGATGGGCCGGATGCCGAGGTCCTCGCCGGATTTCAGGATCGACTCCCAGACGCCCAGGCCCTCCGCCGCGGTGGGAAACAGCTCGAACCCCGGCTCGCCGGTATAACCCGTCCTCGTCGCGAGCAAGGCGGTCCGTCCATCGGAAACGATGGGCTCCCCTCCACGCGTCAGGGAGGGGTTCATGGCACGGGCTCGCCCCCACCCCTCGATTTCCGGTGGAACCGCCCTCGGCGCGGCCCCCCAGGGTGCCGGAGGCACGAAGTCGAGCACGGCCCCGGAAAAGGGCTTCACGCGGGACAGGTCCACGGACGTGAAGCGCTGGAGGAGCTCGGGTGCCCGCGGACCTTGCACCGCGAGGCAGAGAAAATCAAACGTGCGATCCGCAAGGCTCACGCCCGACGTCGCATGATCCTGCAACCACGAAACGACATCCGCCCGCGGTCCTGCATTGCAGACGAGGAAGAATCGGTCCGGCGCAAGGCACGTCACGATCACGTCATCGATGATCGTCCCGTCGTCCCGCAAGAGATGCGTGTATCGCGCACGACCCGGCACCGAAGAAATTTCATTCGCACTGAGATGGTCCAGGAAATCGTGGGATGCCGAACCTTCGACGAAGATCTTTCCCATGTGGCTCACGTCGAAGAGGCCGACCGACTTGCGCACGGTCAGATGTTCTTCGACGATGCCCGAATATTGGAGGGGCATCTCCCATCCGCCGAACTCGATGAAGCGCGCGCCGGCCGATCGATGCCAATCATACAAGGGCGTGCGCGACGCCATCGGAATCGGCAATGCGCAAGCGATTGAAAGACTTCCTCCCGGCAAAGCTTATCCCGACCCGCCTCGTTGCCCGCGGCCACCATGGGTATTTTCCGCGAGCTCCGCTACGAGCTCAGCGCCCTGTTCTTCGCCCTCGGGATCCTCGGCACGGTCTTCTCCCTCACCCAATACCTCGCCGCGACGCAGAGTCCGGACTGGCTGAAATCGATTCACCATGCGGTCGGGGAGTACGTCGTGTGGGAGGCGTTCCTCGGGTTCCTCGCGGTGCTCGCGGGCGGCTTCTACTTCGTCGACACGATCCGGAAAGAGAGGGAGTTCGAGCGGCTCATCTCGACGACGTCGAAGGAGTTGTTCGTGAAGAACATGCGGCGGATCGAGGAGCTCACGTACGACCATCTGCCGTCGGCGTATGAGCGGCGCTTCTTGGAGAAGAAACGCGAGTTCCGGATCAAAGTCTGATCAGGCGACGTCCCTCGACAGCACGACCCGACCGAGACGCTCGACGGCTTCGCGATCCCGAATCCGACAACGGACGACGAGCTCAATCCGCTCGGGGCCATGGACCACCGACACGACGTCCGTATGCTCGTACAACCAATGGACCTTCGCGGACGCTTCTGCACCGGGGACCAGGATCAGATGAACTTCGATCGGATAGATGAACGCCTGGTGAACGGTATCCCGCAATTCCTGAAGACCGCGTCCGGTCCGCACGGAGATCGCGAGCGGGGTGCGGTGGAATTCGGAATCCGCGAGGACCTTCACGCGAGTCGCAATCGTTTCCGCGGGAAGTTCGTCGACCTTCGTGAGCACCGGCACGACGGAGTCGGACGGGACGTTCGGGAAGAGGGTGCGCGCGGCAAGCCGGACCTTCCGGCGAAGCTCGGGTTCGGATTCCGTCGCGTCGACCAGGAGGAGTACGAGGTCCGCCTGGAGGATCTCTTCCAGGGTGGCGTGGAACGCTTCGACCAGCCAGAACGGCACGCCATCAACGAACCCGATCGTGTCCGTGAGCAGGATCCGTTTCCTCGTCCCGACGAGACTTCGCGTCGTCGTGGCCAGGGTCGAGAACATCCGATCCTCGACGAGAAGGTGTTCGTCCGTCAGGGCGTTGCACAGGGACGTCTTCCCCGCGTTCGCATACCCTGCGAGGGCCACCAGATGATATCCCCGGTCTTTCCGCACGATTCGGCGGACCTCTCGTTCCCGACGAATCGTCTCGAGTTCGTCTCGGATCTTCTTCATCCGCCGCTTCACGGTCTCGTAATATGCGTCCACACGCTGGACGCCGCCCGCCATGAATCCAGGCCGCTCGCCGACATCTCCTTCATGGATCCATTCCCGGAGGAGGGGG
>Ga0137415_10003127_pt1 | contig 16424 bp, 10 predicted proteins | sample CZODoug3_1_1_16f_FD_183082 | JGI IMG/M metagenome (GOLD analysis project Ga0137415, IMG submission 183082) | Vadose zone soil fungal communities from Angelo Coast Range Reserve, California, USA - CZODoug3_1_1_16fungal (Hybrid Assembly) | ecosystem: Environmental > Terrestrial > Soil > Vadose...
GCGCTCGAGCGATGTCGCGAGTGCAGCCGGGTCGTGCACGTTGGCAACCTGGAGATAGCCGCTGTTCACTTCGGCCACGGACGGGTCGAAGACGCCGCCAAGGAGATTGATGCAGTCGTCGTCTGTTTGTACAAATCGACGGCCATCGGCGGATGGGGCGCGATAGTGGCGAAGAAAGGTTCCGGGGAATGCTGAAACGGACGCGCGCGGTCCCTGCGTTGGATCGCTCACGTATTGGCGAACGGGCACGATTCGCGGGCCTGGCGCCTCGAGACAATTGAACTGTGATGCGGCTTGAAAGAGTACTCCTTCGGGAGCGGTGGCTTGCAATGTGCCGATATCGGTCAGCGGGTGGACACCGAGCAGTGCGGATAAGCGCAATTGGCCGGGTGCTAGCTTTTGTGCGCGCCGCGACTCGAGTCGGGCTCGTAGGTCCGCGATGCTCGGGGTGGAGAATTTGCCGGCTGTGTAGGTATGGCCTGCGGCCGTGAGCGTTGCGGTGCCGTCACCATTGAAAGCGAAGGCGTGCTCGGGGGACGCGGCGACCTCTTGCTCGATTTGGGTGAGCAAGGCTTGCACGGCGGATTTGGTCCCGCCGGTGATGGCGGATTCGAGCGAGGCGACATTGGAAAGGGGGGTGCGCGTGGTCGCGTACCAGGAGTCTTGCGAAGGTGCGTCAGGAGTCATTTCTCTTTGTTCCTGTTCGGCGCTTCGTATCCTCGCGGCGCTTCTTCCACACATAGCATGCCCCCACTATTCCAATGAACCAACGGCATCGCCCACCGAGGAAAACGCCCGCTCGCGCCCCCGCCGAACGCCCTTCAGGCCCTCAGGTTTCTCAAGCCATGCTAGAGCTAAACCGAGTTGTCCTCGGGGAGCGGATTGGACTCAGTGGGCGCGTGTGACATCGAGCTTCGAGAGAACCCGTACCGGCGAGCCTTCGGTGCGATCTCCATCGTATGGCCAGGCATAGTAGCCTTGATTCGCCGAAATTCCTTGAGCGCTGCCTAAAAGAAGTTCGGCATTTCGAGAGCCGTCGATGTCCTCGGTCACGATGACCAAAAGATCTTCGAATGCATCTCCGTTCACGTCTCCCACGGCGAGGAGATCCCGGCTGTACGTGGTGATGTCGGGAATGCGATCGACCTTCGATGGGAACGAGAATCCCGCGCGGGCGCGGAAGGAGACAGGGACGAGCTCGCGCGCGTCTTGTCCTCGGTCAGCAATGAGCATGACTGCGCTCGACGAAGTGCCAGGACCGACAACGGCATCCCATCGGAATCCCGGCTCGTGCTCATTTTTCAGGGGCCAGCGGCGGATGTACGTGGGCCCGTGCGCCGTGAAGATCTGTGAACCTGGCACCATCCAGATATCCGGGCTCGTTCGCGGCGAGCTTCCGAGCGTTGCACCCACGATGTCGGCGAGGCCGTCGCCGTCAAAATCGATCAGTCGCATTCGTGGGTCGATGACGCGCTCGTCGCCATCGAGGGTCGGCGGATGTGGAAGCCGAAGCTGCGCGTCCGGATTCGTTGACAGTCCGTTCGGGCCACCCTTGAAAAGGGCAATGGCGCCGTCCGCGCTCAATGCGGCCGCGTCGTCGAATCCATCGCCGTCCACATCGCCGCCCGCTGCCCACTCGTCGTAAGATGGTAAGACTGCGCTGGGCTGCTCCGAGAGACTCCCCGCCTGCCCGAGAAAGATACCGAGTCCCCCGCGAACGGGAAGGCCGACGTCCTCGAAGCCGTCGCTGTTGACGTCACCCAAACGGATGATGCGAGCATTGCGCGTGAGCTGGAGGTCCCGCGGACAGAGCCGGGCACTCGCCCTCCACGGTGACGGGATGTCCTTTCCGCCGCGAAAGACGAAGAGGCATCGCGGGGCTTCGTAGGCCAGCAAATCGTCGAATCCGTCGGCATCGAGATCGCCAACCGCCGCCAGCTCTCCCATGTTCGTGCAGCGGCCATCCGTTATGCCATGATCGGGCGGCCGCGGAGTGCAGGTGGCAATCGGGTCTGGAAGCACGGGAATGGTCTTGCCCGCGTCATCTTCGATTCGCGAACGGCCGAGGAATACGTCCTGATCGAATACCAAGTCGGTTCTCCCGTCGCCGTTCAAGTCCGTTTCGCGGAGAGTCCCCTGCCTTACGGCGCGCGTCGCGGAGGGGACCACCCGGATCGAAAAGACGGCGCTTGGGACTTCGGCCTCATCAACGGCGCGCCAAAACCATCGCCCTCGGCTCAGGCCCGCCAAGTCGACTTCGCCGTTTCCGCGGCCCGTCGTTTCGATTCGCTCGAATCCGCGCGAACGGGCTAGCTCGATTCGGCCATGCGAAGGCGGAGACCATCGGAACACGACATGCGAAGAGGACAATGTACTCCCAGAACAAGGAGCGACCTGGCGCAGTGCTGCGGGTGGGGCCGCCGGGGTTGCGACGCTGGCATCCGCTCGTGTCGGAACGATTCTCGAGGGTTCCACGCGCGATCGTGTGCATGCGAAGGTCGTCGACAATGCGACTCCGCAGAGGGCAAACCACGGCCTACGCATTGTCGTGTGTGGAATTTTTGAGGGCGTGTTGGAGAAAAATACATGGCATGAGTTGATGTGTCGATGAGTCGTCTGGTCGCTTTCCCAAATAGCTGGAGAATGGACTCCCCAAGGGTTCTTCGTTGGAGACCTTCTGCCAAAAAGGAACGGGGGCGTAGGCAAGCGTTGTTTCCGGTAGATCCGTGCTGAATGCGCCTCCGCTTCGCGTCGCGATGGTCTTCGCAAAATTCGGACGGGCCTCCACGTCTTCGACGAAGCCGTAGTGCGTGTACATTCGAACGCGTCGCCCTTTCGTTCCTCCAGCCCACCACGCAGAAAACGTGGAAGCCAGTCTGATGTGTGCGTCCACGGTCTTACCGAGAAAAGCATCGAGCGCGTAGGCTTCGCGTAGCTCTGGAAACTCGTCGCCCATGGACGACTGCATGAGATTCACGAGGGTCTCGCCTCCCGCGCTGAAGGCCGATGCCGAGCACACGCCGAGGCGCGGCTCCTCGAATCGAAAGCGCACGCCGCCCGCAGTTCGCTGAATGCAATAGACAAGCTCCAGCAAGAAACGGCGCAGGCTCGTAGCGGGAAGAATCCCACCAAATTGTGCTTCGCGCGGACCCAACGGAAATACGAATACGACCTTCTTTCCCGAGGCATTGCATTGATTCAAGAAGCGTTTTCCTCCGGAAACGAGATAGTTGTCCGTCATCTCACTAAAACTACCGCCGCCAACACCGTACGGATAGTCGCCCGTCTTCGTTCCTGTATTCGGGGTGAAGAAAATGTGCATCGGGACGGGTGCCGCGAGGTCGATGCTCTTCGGCACAAATACGGCAGTGAGCTCGGGTGCTCTGGCCTGCGCGCCGTCCAACTTCGCGCCGGACACGGTTTTGAAAAAGAGTAATTGCCCGTTCGAGTAGGAGGGCGCGCTTGGGGTCAAAGTGGCCGCAAATCGCCCGAATCCCGTTCCCGCTGGCGACAGCACCGGGACGCCTGTAAACGAGAGAATGTCGTGAGTGAATGGCGGAACCTCCGGGCATCCATGCGCTCGGCGGTCGACGCCTCCGTCGCGAAGGAGCGTGAGGGATGCGTGGAGCATGTGGCGCCACGGAGTCGTCTGATTTCCCGTGTGACTGAAAAGAGGGCTCGCGCCGAAGTCGCGGGGGCCGTCGTAGTCGAGGTGATCATCGTCTCGGATGACGAGAGGCTGCACCACTGGGAAGAGGCCAGCTTTGGATATGCGAGCCGTGAACTTTTGGCCATTTGGAACCGCGATTCCCGTCGTCTTCTCGTCGCTCTTGAGCATGCGAAAGCTTGCGCCACCATCGAACGACACCTCATAGGTAGCGTCGGACGTGGCCTGCTGGAGGACATCGTAGGCATCGAACGCGCAGAGATGGCTGCTCACGCGATCACCGTATCGTCATCGGATTTTTGCGAGCCGTCGAGCGCGGGAGGTGAGACGAGCGCGAGCCCGCCCGAGTCTTTGTCATGGACCGGCTCGAGATCAGAAGGAGCGAACAGGACGAACGAGCGCCCATTGAAGTGAATCTCACCTTGATAGGGTTCGCCCGGCTTGTATTTGGCGTAAGTGAAGACGCGTCGACCACCCACCGCGATACCGTCTCCCAGGCGGCTTTGAAATGCAACGTTGCCTCCAGAGTCTCGAAGTACGAGCGTGTCGTCTTCGCCCCACGGATTGTCACCCCCGACCACCAGGCTGATCCGGAATGGGAGCAGCACCAACGTGGTTTCGACTTTGGCTTCGAGCGGCACCGGACCAACCTCCTCGCAGAGCGCAACGCCAACGACGTTGTTTCCCTCGGGAATTCGCCGCTTGGTGAATGACTTCCAGCGCTCCTCGAGTTTCTCGCGTACTTTTGCGATGCTCGAGAGACGTACGGAGCCGCTGGATGCGTGGACGCGGTCCCATCGTGCAACGCCCGCGCCGTCGGTGGTGATGGTTCTCGTTTGTCCGGCGGCAGTGAAGACCAACTCAGTACTGTCCACGGCCTGCCCCGTGTCATCGAGAAGGCGAACGAAAAAGTATGTCTCGTCCTCCTTCGTTGGAGTTTGGCTCTCCTTGTCGTCCGGCTTCTCCTCCTTCTCCGGAAACGGCCAAGGCATCTCGTGCCGCTCGAACTTCAGGATACCGGCCTCGATGGCCCCGTAGAGCACATGCTTCAGCTCCCGGTCGAAGCCGCGCAGCAGCCGCCGGGGATCCTTGGTCGGCCGGAGAAGTTTCTCGCCGAGGCGCGAGCCGGTCAGGGCGTCGTAGATGTCGATGAGGTCACTCGCGAGCCGATCGTCTCTCGCCCCGGACGCGCTGAACGCGTGATGGACCATGTGAAATAAAGGGTCCTCCGTAGACTGTTCATCCGACCTGTGCTCCTCGATGGTGGCAATCCAAAAACGCCATTCCTGTAAGAAGGCGTCCGTAACCAACCAGGTGTCCGAGCCCCACCGCACGCGCGAGATGGTAGTGGGGTCTCGTGGTCTCGAGCAAGATCATTGCAGTTTCTTTGCATCTTTGGGCAGAGCCTACGATGCTAGCGAGTATGGCCAACGCGGCGAGTCTATTCGGAACGGTGCACGAGGACGTCGAGTACGAGCTGACGATCACCGACGTCGCGCCGTCGCTGCTCCGTGTCGGCTCGTTCAAATTGGTGGAAGAACTCTCCCTTCCCTTCGTCTGCTCCATTGTCGTGGCCACCGATCCGGAGCCGAGTTCGGTCGCCGGTCTCGAACAGGCGCTCGGCCGCGATGCGACGTTCACCATCAAGAAAGATGGCAAGGTCGCGCGCATCGCGCACGGCATCATCACCGACGTGGTACCGGACGGGAGGTTCGTCGGGAAGACTCAGGCGTCCGTCAAGTTCCTGCTCGGGCCACGGCTGGCAAACCTTCGGTATAGCGGTGGATTTCGCATCTTTCAGAATTTGGCTATCCACGAGATCGTACGCGCCATCTGCGAACCCGAAGGCATCGATTGTAGCTGGCATGTGCACGGGCATCCATTAAAGCGTGAATATTGCACACAATTCGACGAGAGCGACTTGGAGTTCATCACGCGCATCGCGAGCGAAGAAGGAATGCACTTCTTCTTCGAGCACGATGACAAGAAGACCACCATCGTATTCTCGAATGAACAAGATGGGTACGACGAAATCGAAGAGAAGCTCACGCTCTTCTTCCACGATGACGTGGGGGCGGTGGATGCCGAACACGTGCGCAGCATCGAGCGCGCGCAGAGCGTGCGTACGGGCGCGCTCGAGCACCATGATTACAACTTCCTCGAGCCGAAGAAGGTGTTGGTGGCTCGTGCCGAGACCCAGGGCAAGGAGACGACGGGCAATTCTCATCGGAGGGAACTTCGCGACTACCCCGGACGCTTCATCGACAAGGACGGCAAGGGAAAGGCGCTGGCGCAGATGCGGCTCGACGAGCTCCGGTCTGACGCTTTCGTCTTTAAGGGTACCGTTTCCTCGCTCCGTTTCTCGGTCGGTCGAACGTTCAGCCTCGATGGTCACCGAGAGGATGGATTCAATCGCAAGCTGCTCTTGACGAACGTCACCATGGACGGCGCCATCCAGGGCGCGCTTCCGGACGGCGGAGGATTTCGTGGGGCCACCAAGCTCGCGACATTTCGGGCAGTGCCCGCAGAAACGCCGATTCACCCGAACCGCCAGCGCAAGCCGCCCAGTCGTTTGCAGACTGCACGCGTCGTGGGCCCGAAAGACGGCGACCCCTACGTGGACGAATACGGGCGCGTCAAAGTGCAGTTCTTCTGGGACCGCGACGGCAAGTTCGATGAAAAGAGCTCGTGTTGGGTCCGAATGATGTCGCCCGTTGCGCACCTGGATGAAGGCTTTTGGCAGGCCCACAAAGTCGGCTCGGAGGTCGTGGTCGGGTTCATCGACGACGACATCGACCGGCCAATGATCATGGGCGCCGTGTACAACACCGTGCAATCGCAGCTGTATCCGTTGCCCAAACAGGTATCCAAGAGTGTTTGGCGCACCAATTCCATCCCGGGAAACGGCGGTCACAACGAAATAACCCAAGACAACACGGCGGGTTCCGAGGAGATCTACATCCACGCGCAGAAAAATCGGCGCACGGTCGTTCTGGCGAACCACACGGAAACCGTTGGCGCGAACCAGAGCATCACCGTGGGTGCGAATCAGACCATCACCGTGGGCGCGAACCGCACGGACACGGTCGGGGCCAACGAGACCAATCACGTGGTGGGCGTCCGCACCGAGAACGTGGACAAGACCGAAGGCGTCACCGTGGCCGAGGGGCGCGTGCACAATGTGCTGAAAGGCGACGACGTGCTGAACCTTCCGCAAGGAAATCACACGGTCAACGTCGACAATGGAAGCCTCACCCACAACGTCAGATACGTGGACAAAACGGAAGCCGATTTCGTACAGCATCACGCGCGGTTCGAGGCCAACGCGGTGGGCGACCAGAAGGTCTATCTCGAGCAAAAAGGCGCGACCTACACGATGGAAAACGAGACCATCGTGATTCAATGCCCTTCGGGCTCGGTGAGCCTGGCGAAGAACGTCATCACCGTGGACGCGGTGAACGAGATTGTTCTGCAATGTGGGCAGTCGGCCATTTCGCTGAAGAGCGATGGGACGATTGCCATCACCGGGAAGAAAGAGGTGACCGTCTCCTCTTCCCAGAGTGCGCTCAATGTCACGCCGGCGAAGGCCGCGCTGAGCGGGCCGATGACCGATGTCACGGCCAAGGCGATCACGACGGTCGCGGGCGCGTTGGTCAAGATCAACTGAGGGGAAGGGGACCATGCGCGCGCTGGACGAGCTCGTGGAGCGGTTACGCACGTTCATCACGGAAGATGACGACAAGGTGCTCTTGATCCTCGAGGTCAACGATGCGTCGAATGGGCTCGCGGTGAAGTCGCTCGATATCCTGGACGAGGAAGTTGCCGATATGCTCTGGCTCTTCGTCGATGATTTCACGACCGCATGGGAATTCGCGGATCGCGTCGCCTGGCGCGTTCACGCGCGGCGCGAGCTGGCCTGCAAGGCGCTCGCGAAGGAGAAGGAGCCGGCGTGGCCTGCGCTTCCGCCTGCGACGTTCGATCGCGGGGTGGCGCCGATTGCGCGTATGCGCGCGCTGATGGATTACGCGCGGGCCCTCTCGCCGAATCTCGACGAGGTGCGGTTGGTGTGGGGACTTTTTCCGGCGCGCATCGTCGATACGGCCGCCTACCGCGCTTTCATTCTCGAGCTCGCGACGCACGAGTTTCCGGAGCCGTGGTGCCATCACATGCGCATTCTCGTGCGCGACGACGTGGCGCGGCCCGTGCTGGGCGATGCGCCGAGTCTCGTGCGCGGCGTCGATGGCTACGTACCGGAGCTCAGCCCCGAGGACCTCGAGAAATCCGTGGAGGAGCAGGTGGCCGATCCGGCGCTTCCGCTCGATGCGCGCATGCAGTCGCTGGTGACGCTGGCCGCGCTCGATCATGCGCACAAGCGATTTCCGGAGGCCCTCGACAAATACAAACTTGCTGGGAGCTACTATCGCGCAACGGGCCGGCTCGCGCTGTATGCGCTGACCTTGAATGGCATCGGTGAGGTCATGGCGCGCGCCGATCAGCCGGAGGCCGCGCGGCAGCACTTCGAATCGGCGCTCACGCCCGCGGTCGATCGCCTGGCGCAGGAAAACGATCCGGCGCGGGCCGATGCCGTGCCCGTGCTGCTCAACATCACGCTGAACTTGGCCAACTTGTATTTCTCGCAGCGGCGATGGGCGGAGGCGGGCGGTTACTACGAAGCCGCGAAAGGCATCGCTCACGGAATGGCCAATGCGCAGATGAAGATGTTGTGCCTCGAAAATATCGGTGTGTGCCACTACGCGCTGGGACAACACGCGGAAGCCGTGAAGGCGTGGGAAGAAGGCAGCGTGCTCGCGCGCGGGATGGAAGCCGACGAGCATCTGCGCACCCTGCTCTTGCGCCAGCGCGACGCCTACCACGATCTGCATCTCGCCGAACGGCACGACGCCGTGGTGGCCGAATTGCAACAACTCGATGCGCGCACGACGCACCCGAGGGCGATGTCATGAGTCAATGGTTCACGGAAACGGTGATGCCCGGATTGCGCGCGACCGTCGCGAACACGATCGATCCCGTCGTCACGCAAGCGAAAGCCGCCGAAGCCGCGGCCACCGGGAAACCTGCCGCGCCGGCCGCCGCACCTGCTCCGGGCGAGGATCCTCCGCCCAAGCCGCCGGTGAACCCGTTGCGGACGGCGACGAATGCGGCGGGCGCCGTGATGGGCATCATGAGCATGCCGATCGAATTGATCAACACGGGTGTGGCCATGGTGGCGAGTCTGGTCCCCTATCCGTCGCTTCCCGCGGCCACCATGGGCTCGATGTACATTGCGCCGCCGCATGCGCACTCGCATCCACCGAGCCTCGTGCCGCCGGCGCCGCCGGTCCCCCTCCCGAGCATCGGCGCGGTGATGCTGGGTTGTTCGGTCAAATGTCTCATCAATTACATGCCGGCGGCGCGGGCCGGCGATATCGGGCTTGCGCTCACCTGCTGCGGGTTTTTGCCGATGTTCGAGGTGAAAACGGGCTCTTCGAAGGTCTTCATCGGGGGGATGCGCGCGGCGCGCATGTTGGATATCGCGGGGGCGTGCATCAAGGCCCAGAGTGGGTCGTTTCGCGCGGCGTTGAAGGGCATGATGAGCGTCGGGACGGCCCTCGGTGTGGCGGGGATCGCGGCCGACGCCGTCGATGCTGCGCAGGAACAGGACGCGGAAATGGCCAAGGCCGATGCGATTGCCGCGGGGATCGATGCTGCCGCGATGGCCGTCGATATGGCCGCGGCGGCGCTCAGCGCCTCCATGGGGAGCGATCCCGCCATCCCTCCGCTCCCAGGATTGCTGCTCACCGGCGCACCCAATGTGCTGATTGGCGGCTTCCCACTGCCGAATATCCCGGATCCCGTTCAGGCGTTGCTCAAAAAGATAAAGGGGAAGTTCGGAAAGAAGAAAAAGGAGAACGGGGAGCCCGAGATGCCTGGTGGATGCAGGTGCAGGCAAGGCTAGCGAGACGAACATGACCTGCTGCTTTCGATCTGCTCGTGAAGATGCGCTTCGTTTCGTCGGTGATCCCGTGGATGTGATCACCGGTGCGGTGACCGACGCTACCTTCGACTTTCGACTCGATGCGCCGTTTCCGTTCGAATTCGTCCGGCACTACAACAGCGACAACCACGGACGCAATCGCGGTCTCGGCTGGGGGCATCGGCACGATTTCGATCACGAGCTTCGCTTCACGTACCACAATACGATTGGCTACACGGCGGCGGATGGCACGCACGTCTCGTTTCCCTTCCTTCGCGCCGACGGCGAGCGCGCCGCGCGGCTCGGATATCAGCTCGAGCGGGCCAATACGAATTGGTATCGCGTGCACCTTCCGGACGAAGAGCAAGGGGTGCTCGAGTTCGAGCTGTGGCGCCCGGATTGGCCGGCGCGTCTCGCCGGGATCTCGCACGCGAAGGGGACGATACGTCTTTATTATGACGACAAGACCGGGCTCTTGGCGTCCATTGCGGATTCCCTTGGCCACACGGTTCGCGTCGACTGGGTTCCGATTCCGGATCCTTACGGGCGCAGCGCACCGCGCATGCACATGGCGGCCTTCGTGCTTCTGGGGTCGGCGGCGTCGCCGAACGAGGAGGGTCTCCTATACTATCGGTACGACGCGTACGGGCGTTTGATCAGCGGGACGGATCGATATCGAAATACATTTTCTTTCGACTACGACGTCCACGGGCGAATGACCAAGCTCGTCGACCGACGGGGTTACACATTCAACTACGCTTACGACAGCCGGGGGCGCTGCATCTACTCCGGTGCCGAAGACGGGGTCGAGGAGGTGAAGCTCGAGTACCTCGATGGGGCCACCATCGTGACGCTCGCGGACGGCGGAAGGTGGCTCTACGAGCACCCCAGCGGCTTTCTCGAGCGCGTGATCGATCCGTATGGCGGCGAGCAGCGGCGCGAGCTCGATGCCAATGGGCAATTGTCGGCGGAGACCGATGCCGCGGGCCGGCGATTCGAGATCGTTCGCGATGCTGCGGGGAAAGCGCTCGGCCGTCGCGATTCGGTGGGCGTGCTGTGGCCGATGGACGAGGCTCCGGAGGAGCCCGAGCACTACGTCGCCTCGGAGGCGCGCGAATGGGAATACGGTGTCCTTCTGCCCGACGAATACGGACTTCCGATTCGCCGCGAGCTCGAGATCGACGGACTCCCCGCGCACGTCATCGACGCGCTCACGCCGCCGGCGACGGGCAACGTGGCCGTCGACCTCGCCGACCGCTGGAAGGAGACCACCGTTTGCGACGTCCAAGGGCTTCGCCTCCGCGTGGAGCGTCTCGACGGCTCGCGACGTTCGTGGTCGTACGATGCGTCGGCGAATCGCACGCGGTTTACCGACTTCGACGGATCCACGTGGCGCTGGAGTTTCGTTTCCTGGAATCGCCCGCACCAGATGACCAATCCGCTCGGCGTGATCACCGAGCTGACGCACTCACGCCGGCTGGAGCTTCTGCGGGTGGTCGACCCGAGCGGGCTCACGACGGACTTCGGATACGATCTGAAAAACCGCGTCACCGGCGTCATGCGCGATGGCGTGGTGCAGGAGACGTACACCTACGACGCGAGCGACGAGCTCGTGGAGAAGGTGGACGGACGCGGACACTGGCTTTTGCGCTTCGAGCGAGAGGACGAGGGGCGGCGCGAAAAGGTCCAATTCGCGAGCGGCGAACGCCACGAGCTCGTCCACACCGACGAGCGGCGCCTCGCATCGGCGGTGGTCGAGGGGGCCGACGGCAAGAAGGATACGTACAAGTTCGATTACGAGGAATCGGGGGAGCGGACACGCGACGAGCGCAATGGGCGTGGCGTTCGGCATCAATTCGTCGACGGTGAGCTATCGGAGACGCAGGTGCTCGGGAAGTTCACGACGGACTACGTCCGGGCGGAACGCAACATTCTCGAAATCACCGACCCCACCGGCGCCACGCACACGGTGCAGGCATGCCATGGTGGCGTCGTCCAGCGACGGCTGTCGAACGGCGTGACGGAGGTGACGCATTACCACCCTGCTGGTTATTGCCTCGCCAAGATCGCATATACGGCGCAAGACCAACGCTGGTCGCGATTTTACGAGCGCTCGGGCGAGGGCGACGTACGCGCGATCCATGACAGCGCGCGAGGCACCCATCGCTTTTCTTACGATGCCGCGCACCGTCTTGTCGGTGAAGCGCTCCCGGGTGGCGAGACGCACACGTTCACGTATTCCCTCGGCGGCACGCTGGTCGAGGCGCCCGGTCTCACCGACGTGACGGTGGGGCACCAGCGCATCGCCACGGCAAATGGCAGCCGCCTCGAATACGATGATCGTGACAATCTGAGCGTGCGCCACGCACCCAGCGGCACGTTCCGGCTGACTCACGACGCGGACGACCAGCTCGTTGCGATGGAGGAGCCGTCGTTCGGGCGGTGGTCTGCCCGCTACGACATGCTCGGGCGGCGCGTTGAAACGACGTTCAACGGGCAGACGACGACGTTCTATTGGGACACCGACCGACTCGCGGCCGAGATCCTTCCGGATGGGCGTTTGCGTGTGTACGTCTACCCGGACACGCTGGCGCTCACGCCGATGATGTTCGTGGACTACGCGAACGTCGACGCGGACCCGGAGAGCGGAAAGCGGTATTTCGTATTTTCGAATCATCTGGGCGCGCCGGAGATCGTGGAAGACGATGCCGGCAACGTCGTCTGGCGCGCGCGGTATGAGGCCTACGGGACGGCGCACATCGAGGTGGGCGCCGATTTTCATCAGCCGCTGCGATGGCCGGGGCATTACTTGGACGCTGCGACGGGGCTGCACTATGTGCGCTTCCGGTACTACAGCCCGGAGCTGGGGCAGTTCATCGAGTCGGATCCGCAGGGGATCACCGGCGGGTACAACGTTCACGCGTACGGGGACAACAACCCGCTGCGGTACGTCGATGTGCAGGGGCTGTCGACGGGGTGCCCGAAGACGAAGAAGCCGCCGAAGAAGAAACAGAAGAAGCCGCGGACGAAGCCGGCGTTGAAGCCGCTCGAGGCGGATACCTATCGCAACCTGAACAAGAAGACGGGGAAAGGGAAGCTCGACCGGGACCATATGCCTTCGTTTGCGGCGGTGAAAGCGAAGATGAACGCCCAGCGAAAGGCGCAGGGACGCCCGAAGCTGAACGCCCGGGAACGAGAGAACCTAAGGAACAACCTCAATACACTATCGATGAAGAGCGGTATCCACCGGGAGGGTCGAACGTACGGTTCGAAAAACAAAGCGCAAGTAGATGGTAAGCCCCTATACGAGCGGGATTCGGGCAACTTAAAGGACGCCGCGAAGAAGGACATGGCTTCGGCCCGGAAAAACCTGGTCGATGCCGGTCACGACCCCAAGGACGTAAACTCGTCCCTGAGAAAGCTTGACAGCCTGAACAAGGAGAACGGCGTCTATGATGATCCACTTCCCGAGAGCCTGATACAACCTTCCCGCTAGCTCACTGGTGCGTTAGCATTAAGGCGACGAGGCAAATCGATGACCACCGATGCGACTACTCTAATTGGCAAAGCGTTCGATTCGACAGAAGTGCAAAATTTCGCAAAAGAGCTCAAAGTCAAACCCAAGGTGGATAAGGACGCCGACGAAATAGTTTACAATTTCAAGCGTGCGGGAATCTCTCTCTCAGCGGAACCTCGGAGCAAACGGATCAACACCATTTTCTTCTACTCCGATACCTATAAGGGAGTCCTACCCCACGGCGTCAAATTCTCGCTGACTCTCGAAGCAGTCGAAAAACTTCTTGGTAGACCCGAATTTCAATTTGATAACGAATACGAACACAGTCGGAGTTGGGAGTTTGAGGCATATAAACTTTACGTTAATTTTGACACCGAATGGCATATGACGACGGTCACCGTGACGGGAGCATAAACCAGTTGGTTGGAAGTTGTTTCCAATGATCGACATAATATCCATTGAAATCTTCAGCCCTCTCCGGCTCTTCGAGTTCTCGACCATCGAACGACTCTTCCGAATAGTGGAAGAGAGACCTGAGATCGCACCGGGCCATTGGGGTGAGTCTGGGTATCTGCGCGATCTCTACAATCGGGCGAATATTCTGACATATATGCAACTACGTCAGTCCGAGGGACCGGATGGATACGGAGAACGCCTCGTGATCCGTCGCCTGACACCTCCTCGTTACGACTTGAAGATCCCTGCGTCTTATGCAACGTGGATGCCAGTGGAGCTCATGTCCATTCGGGAGTTGGCGCCGGAGTCGCTAGCCTTGTACTTCGACCTTGGGAGCAGACTGGCCAGCGGTCTCGAAGCAGAGTACGGATACGTCGACATCATCCACGCCGGACTCAAAGTTGACCAAGGAGAGCGCCAGTCGTACCCACATTACCCGTCCGCCGGCCCCTATGACATCCGTCGCCGCACCTTCTTCGGCCCCCGCCTGCTCGAACTCATGGGCGGCTCGAATGCGCTCACCGAAACCGGACTACGCGTACTCCCTTGCGGCCACGGACTCCAACTCGACGTCTCGGACACCCCCTGGACCGGCGACGCCGCCACCGTCCTCACGACCCGCCGCGCCGCAACGAAAGTCCTCCGAAAAACAGGCGTCTTCGCGCGCGAAGACGACGGCGAGTTCATCCCCGGTCCACGCTGGGTCCCAATGCCCCAACTGAAGCCGCCGCAAGCCGCGCGGCGAACGCGCTGAATGAATCAAGTCGATACATTTCACGGCCACTATCTCCGCGTTGCGCCCCCACGTACAGCTCGCCGTGGAAGTCACGCATCGGGGCCTTCGTTCGGAATCGATACGTGTGCGCATGCTGCAGGATGACAAGCTCATTTTCGACGGTACGCTGCGAACTTCGGCGGTTTGCGAGGGTCGTGGTCGATCGGTTTGATGTCTCTTGCGCGCTGGTCCTCGGCAGGATCTTGAGCCTCGCCACGGCGATGATCCTCGGCACCTTTGGGCGCGAGTCACGCGCCGAGGTTGGTCAAACGGGATAGACTCGCTCCATGTTGCCGCTCTCTGTCAGGAAAATTAAAGTCCGCGTCGTACCCGACGCGAGGCGCGTCATCACCAAGCCCTTCAGGCCGGGAGGGGCCGTTTCTCCGGACGGACGCTCGCATGCGGAGCGAATCGTCTCGAGGATCGAGGCGATGCCGGAGTCGGTCGTCGTCGCGACGTTGGCCACGGCCGAGCGTCGGTTCGCCTCCCGCCACATCGATTTGAACGCTGTACTGGCGGAGAATTTCGCGGTGGTGGCGCGCCATGTCAAGGGCGCTGAGCCGCTTTCCGCCGAACGTCGCAGGCTGATCGGCGCCTACTTCACGCAGGAGTATTCGATCGAGGCCGCCGCGCTCACCAATCCCTCGATCGTCGAGGCGCCCGATCAATCGAACCTCGCGGCCGGGGAGCGGCGCTTCCTCCTCAGTCTGCGAGCGATCGGTGAAGGTCACATCTCCTCCATCGAGTTTCGCTCGGGCGTGATCGATGCGGATGGCGGCGTCGTCATGGACCCGCTGAGCCCGTACGTCTCGACCGCGCGCCATCGACCGCCGGTCTACGAGAAGTCGATGTTCCGCACAAAGCTGACCGAGCTCAACTCGTTCGACGAGACCGCGGCGAGCGTCCTCGACGCGCTGCCGGAGCGCTTCACCATCGACGACCTCGAGGCAAGCATCCGCGACGTGGAACGCAAGCATGGGTCTTCGGGTGCGGCACAAGCGACGCGAACGATGCACTGGCTGGCCTCGTCGAACTACGAAAGCTCGTTCGGTGCGGACTCGAAGATCTCGGAGCGCATCGTCTTTCCCGCCGGCCCCACCGAGAGCCACGGGATGGAAGACGCTCGGTTCGTGCGCTTCACCCACGACGACGGGCGCGTGACGTATTTTGCCTCGTACACCGCGTTCGATGGCTATCGGATCCTTCCGCAGTTGATCGAGACGCCAGACTTCGTGTCGTTCCGAATCGCCACGCTCAATGGGGCGAGCGCCAAGAACAAGGGGATGGCCCTATTCCCGCGCATGATCAACGGACGCTACGTCGCGCTCTCCCGACTCGACAACGAGACGAACCTCATCATGTCATCGGACAATATTCATTTCTGGCATGACAGCGAGAGAATCCAATCGCCCAAGTGCCCTTGGGAGCTTACCCAAATTGGCAATTCTGGATCTCCGCTCGAAACGGAAGCAGGATGGCTGGTCATGACCCACGGGGTCGGACCGTTCCGAGAATACTCGCTCGGAGCCGTTCTCCTCGACAAGGCGGACCCGACGAAGGTCATCGGCCACCTCGACGAGCCGCTCGTCGTTCCCGACGAAGACGAACGCGACGGCTATGTGCCCAATGTCGTCTACTCGTGCGGCAGCATGATCTCGGGCGAAATGCTGGTGGTGCCCTACGGATTCTCCGACGTCGGCATGCGCATCGCGACGGTGCGGCTCGACGACCTGCTCGCGCGCCTCACCGAGAGGCCGCCGGCGAGCCAACGCGCGACGTCAGGGGGTCCGATCTCCCCCGCCCTGACAGTAACGCCGATAGAGACGCGGCAGTTCTGATCCCGGCGAGCGATAGAACGCGTCTTGGTCGATGTCGATCCAGTCTTCCTTGCCGCTCGGCGTCTTCGGCGCGGCGCGGAGCTTGGCGAAGGCAAGGGCGACGGCGAGCGCGGGTTTGGGCGATCCGTCCGCGCGCCAGATGCCAAAGGAACGCTCGTGGACGGCGAGGTCGAGCGGCGGCCGCTCCCAGATGCTCG
>Ga0137415_10003132_pt1 | contig 16414 bp, 12 predicted proteins | sample CZODoug3_1_1_16f_FD_183082 | JGI IMG/M metagenome (GOLD analysis project Ga0137415, IMG submission 183082) | Vadose zone soil fungal communities from Angelo Coast Range Reserve, California, USA - CZODoug3_1_1_16fungal (Hybrid Assembly) | ecosystem: Environmental > Terrestrial > Soil > Vadose...
CGCAATCGCGGTCGGCGCTGTTTTTCCGACGAGTATCTTTACCAACGTCTGGGTCTCGTCCAGCTGCCGGTGTTGACACGCAATCTTCCGTGGGCGCAAGCATGATGTCTTGTCCGAGAGCCGGATGCCTAATGTGTTGTCTGCGCTTATGTTGACCCAGGCTACGCTGACCTTTAAACGTAAGACATTCGTAAATCGGGTAACACATAAGTCTTGTAGCCTCTTGCGCTGGCACTCTTCTACGGAGATCCAGCCATGTTCGATCAACTCTTCCGGTACGGCAAAATTATCGATCGCCATCGCCAGGCGCCGTTTGTGGTTGAGCGTGAACGATTTCTGCAGCACGGCGCCGTGCAAGGCATGGCAAAAAATACTTTTGTTGAGTGAGCGGATGGTCTAGCTCGTAAACCTTCACCACGTCCTCGAGATCACGTCTGCGGTATGCGAAAGAGTCCAAGCTGGCCCCAAGAATGACATACTGCGTTACACCTCGCCCTATCGCCGACTCCAGCTCATCCTCGGCATAGCGACTGCGCATTGTGATGGCGAGCCGGGAACCTTCCATCCACCTCCTGGCGGCAGAAGGTGAACAGACGTGCGCCAGCTCCGCCTCGAAAGACTGCAGTGCACCGTTTAGGGCCGCTTCGTCATCAAACCCAGCAAGGCCCGCGGCCAATGTGTCGCTCAAGATATGCGGCGCCGGATCCCACAGAACATGAGCTGCCCGCAACATGGCTGCCAGAGTTGCGGTCTGGCTCGCATGTCCCTGTTCCATACCAACGCCTCCACGGTCGTGCACACTATCTGCGCGAATTAGAAGTCGATCGTCTGGATGACAATTGACTCAAATGACATTGTCCCAAGCTTCACGCGACACATAAACAGGACCAACGTCTCCAATCGAAACAATCAAACGTGATCGGAACAGAAGGGTTGAGATGCAGATGATCGTCCCCGTGATCGAATCCGTGTGGAAATGAATCCGAGAGTTGTCGCTAGAATTCCCCCGTTCCGGCTAACGTACTCAGACATACCACGGCGGTGAGGGTCGCGGCTGCCGCGACATAGAACAGGTGCCCCGTGGCGAATCCTGCCGCCAACAGCAACCCCACGGCCCAGGGGCCGATGACGGCGCCCAATCGCCCTACGCCCAGCGCCCAGCCGATTCCCAGGGTGTGCAGAGTTGGAGGATAGAGCATCACCGCCAGGGGACCCAGGTTCAATGCAGCCCCGTAGCCGGCCAATCCACTGATACATGCCGCAACCAACAGCAAGGAACGATCCGCAATCAGCGGACCCAACAGCCCCGTGCTCAACGCCGCAATCACATACAGGGGTGATAGAACTTTGAACGGTCCAAAACGGTCCATGAACCGTGCGCCAGCGAGGCCACCGAAGATACCCCCGAAGTTGAACACGCTCACGGCCAGCACGGAATCAGACAACGAATATCCTGCGCCGCGCATGACACCCGGTAGCCAGTTGATGATGATGTAGAGGAATCCTGAGGAGACGAATGCGCAGCCCGGCAGAATCAGCGTGGTCATCCGCAAGTCGCTGTTGAACAACTCAACAAAGCGGCCGTTCACGGCTGGGGAGCTCCCATCCGTGCTGTCCGTGCGTTCGCCATCCCGTGGACTGAGCCATGACAGGGCAGTGGCCAGCAACAACGGGAGAACACCGCCGAGGTAAAAGGCGGATTGCCAGCCGTACAGCGGTATGAGTCGTGTGCACAATGCGCCACCCAGAATTGCCCCGATAGGCTGGCCACACAGCGTCAGGGTCATGAAGGTTGCACGCCACTGCGAGGCACTGCGGCGGGCGACGAGCCCGACCGCAATGGGAACCGCGGCACCGAGCCCAACTCCCGCAAAGAGGCGCAGCGCACCGAGTGTCGAGAGGCTCGTCGCCCAGGGCGTTGAGAGCGTCAGCGCGCCGAAAAGCAGCAATGCGAACGCTAAGCTGATGCGCAGACCGATGCGCCGGGTGATCAGGCCAGCCATCAAGGCCCCCACGATAGAGCCGGCCAGGGCTGCAGCAAATACCGGTCCAAAACCCGACAGTGGCACTGACCAAGTTAGGGCGATTTCGGGAGCGACGTAACCGATGGCCTGCAGGTCAAAGCCATCAACCATAATGATCAGGAACGCCAGCGCAACGGCTGCCAGGTCAGTACGCGTGCGGATCGAGACGGCGACGGGCTGCGATTCGGCGGACTGCATGCAGAGCCCTCAAAACCCGTAAAGCGCCGCGGGATTGTCAACCAGGATCCGCCGTCGCAGAGCTTCGTCGTGACCCAACCAGCGATCGAACAGATCAACGAGATGACCGACGTCAGGCATGCCTTCCGTCATGTGCACATGCGGCCAGTCACTGCCCCAAATCAGGCGGTCGGAGTTGGCCTCCACCAGGGCGCGATGAAAGGGGGCCAGATCATCGTAGTCGGGGTATCGTGCGGACAGACGGTAGGCAGTGAGTTTCAACCAGATGAGGTTATCCCTCAACAGCTTCAACAGCCCCTTGAACTCCGGGCCATCTAGTCCCTGGCTGGGATCGAAATACCCCATGTGATCGACGACCAGGGGCAACCCCAGCGGCGCGAGCCGCTGGACCAGGGCGCCCAGTCTGTGACAGGGAGCCCAGATCTGCGCATGCCAGCCCAGATACGCCAGCCGTGGTGCCAAGCTTTCCAATACGTCGAAGCCGACTCCGCCCTGGGCCAGTCCGGGAGGGGGCTCGCTGAAGCGAGCCCCGAGCACGCCTCGCAGGTGCATCTGCTTCAGCTCCTCATCCGTGATGTCAGACCGAACCAACACGACACCCCGCAGGCGATTCGGGGCGCGATCCAAGGCGTTCAACAACGCACGACAATCGGTCTTATAAGCGACCGGTTGCACGAGCACACCGTAGTTGAAACCAATCCGATCGAGCATGCGCAGATAGCGCTCTGCGGGCAACTCCGCCGGCGTGTATGGCCGTTCTGGCGCGAGCGGAAAACGATCAAACGGCCCAAATACATGCGCATGGCAGTCGCACGCCCCCACAGGCGGCGCCTTCTGCGGCGCCTGTGGGGGATCGGGTGGTGCCAGATACTCCACTTCGTCTGCAGCGCTAGAACCGATAACTGAACTGCGCGGCCACACTCCTGGGCATCTCTTTATTCACGATCAGCGTGCCCAGTGAAGTCGGGAGGGCACTGCCAGTCGTGAGCACATCGCGGTCGGTGAGATTCTTGCCAATGATTGCGATATTCCACTTGTTGTCCGGTGCCTCGAACGCCAGTCGGGCGTTGAGCAGCACATAGGCATTCTGACTTAGGAGTGGATCGTCCGTACCCGAGCTCAGGAAATAACGCGAGGAGAAGTAACCGCTCACTTCGGTCGTCAGGTGGTAGTCATCCCACAACGGCAGACTGTAGGTGCCCGAAATGTTTTCGGTCCAGCGAGGCGCGAGTGAGGTTGGCTTTCCGGAGAGATCCTGCAGTTTCAAGCCTTCACGCTGCTGTTCCAGGGTGGTTCCCGCATTCGGGTAACTCACGTAGTGTGCATCCAGATAGGCCACCTCGGCTGAGAAACGCAAATCGCGTGTAGCTAGCCATTGTGCTTCCATCTCGACACCCGCCGATTGCGAGGTGGCGGCGTTTTTGACCAGGCTGATCACCGCGCCATTGGGTTGATAGTAGTTACCCGTCAATTGCAGGCCCGAGTACTTCATCAGGAAGGCATTGAGGTCGAGCAACACCCTCCGGTCCAGCCAAGTCGTCTTCAGTCCGGCTTCAAAGTCGTTCACGTACTCGGGCTGGAAGGCCAGGTTGCTCTTCACGCCGGTCGTGTCGGTACCGTTGAATCCTCCCGCCTTGAAGCCCCGCGCGTAGGACAGATATCCCATCGCGTTCGAAGCGATTTGATACTGCAGTTTTGCCGAGGGCATGAGGGCGCGATCGGTGCGTGAGTCGCTCAGGGTTCCCGGGGTGCCCAGGCCGGCGCCCGCTGCGGTGGTTTGCAGGTTATCTGGCATCTGCACGAAACCCGCATAGGGTTCGGTTGCAGTACCGTAGCGCAGATTCCAGTCGATGCTCTTCTCCACCTCACTGGCGCGTAGTCCCGCACTCGCCTTGAAGCTCTCGGTCACATTCCAGGTGGCCGATGCGAAGACGGAGTAGGTCTTCTCAGGCTCCGACCAGCGGATGTCCTGCGAGAGCGGCAGGAAAGGGACCAGTGCAGGCAGGCGGGGCGTCAAACTCGGCGTCAAGAAAAAGTAGTCGAAGAACTGATGGGCTGACAAGCGGGCATCATGAAAATACAGCCCACCCAGATACTCGAGGGTCTGCCCCGTCGCTGACGCCAGGCGCAGTTCCTGGCTGAATTGGTGGAAATGCTCCGGGATCGCCGCCGTGAGCAGGTTTTGCGGCAGACCGTCGCCATCGACCTGCAGGTCGTAACTGTAACCGTAATACCCGGACACCGAAGTCAATGTGTGGTCACCCACATAGTAATTGGCGGTGAGTACCGACTCTCCTGTCTCGAACGTAGTGTCTTGCCCAGGTGAAAACGCGTTGTTGTTGTTGTCAATGCCGGTGGGCAGATGCTGCGCAATCGCCTGGCTGCAGAATCCAGCCGCCGCGAATGGCGCCGGCGGCGGGCAGTTCACCATCTGCTGCACGATGCCGCCCGTCTGGTTGTCCTTGCCGTACTCGAACTTCCATTTCGCGTCAAATGCGGAGCTCGGCTGGTAAGACAGGGTGACGCGGGCGGCCTTGTTGGTTTCATCGGGCGCGTACGTGTCGTCGATCACATTGTGCAACCAACCGCGCTCACCATTGACGGTGGCCGCCACTCGGATTCCGAATGTGTCGGTGACGGGCCCACCTGCGGCACCTTCGACCGCATATTGATTGAACTGGCCGTACGAGGCACGCGCCGAGGCATCGAATGTATTGCCCGGGGCATTGGTTACGATGTTCAGGGCGCCTGCAATCGCATTGTCGCCAAAAAAGATACTCTGCGGGCCCTTCAGGATCTCGACGCGCGCGAGATCCAGGAAGGTCGCGGCGCTCGCACGTGAGCGCCCGTGGTAGATATCGTCCACGAACGTTCCGACAGACTGGTCCAACGCGCCGTTGTTGCCCGACCCGATGCCGCGCAGATACATCGCAGAGGTGCGTCCATCGAGCCCCACATGGAATTCCGGGACCGTATGGCTCAACTCGCTCAGTGAGTTGAGGTTCAGACGCTGAAGGGTATCGCCCTGGATGACCTGCGCGGAGATCGGCACGCTTTGCAGCGTCTCTTCGCGCAACTGCGCAGTCACCACGATCTCCTCGAGCACCTCAACGTTCGAGGAGCTCTGCACCTCGAACGCATAGGCGCCGCTGGTCGCGAGGCCCAGCGCTAGACCAACGCCCGTCACGGAGGGTCTGAAACACAGCTGCGCTCTGCGCAGGAGTTGCCCGACGATCTCATCTACCGCCGATGAGCGAATAGGCTGTACGCGTAACTTCATGGATCGCTTCCTAACATTGTGAATCGAATCGATCACAGGTATCGCGGAACGGCACAGGCCGTGCCCCGCGATCCGAGAGTGCGCCAGCCGCCTAGCGCCGAGGACTCGCCGCAGATCGGGACGGCGTCTCAGCGAGCGCCGTCAGTCCTCGAGCGCAGTCGAGTCATGTCGCTGCAATTGCCCCCAATAAGAGTGCCCAACACCTGGAACTTGGAGGCTGCGGACATGAGTCATCCCGGTCCCCCGTGATTATTGGGACTCCTAACTCATATCTAGGCAATGACCGCATGCCGACTCGGCCGACATTTATCTCGAGTCGAGACCGACACGGCCCTTTTGCTGAGACCCCATCTTGGTGGCGCACTCTGTACGCACACCGACATCGCGTCCATTACCGATTTAGATCCTATTCGTTAGTTAGAAACTAACAGGTAGAGACTTAAGTCTTGCGGGTAGCGTTATCAACTGAGCCGGAGGCGGCGGTAGACTGAGGTTGGTGTTGGTCTGCGCTCGGCGCGACCGCGGACCGTCGTTCGATAGGAGTGCAGGTTGCGACCCGAAAGTCAGGTGCGGATCGTGTCTGGTCGCTTGACTGGCGGCCGACTTCGAGCTAAACAACGGGCGCGTTCGGACTTGAGTTTCCACAGCGAGCGGCGCGTCGATGAGTCGATAGTGTAGTTTCGTTAGGAATGCGCAATGGATTGCTCGCAGAAGGGCGTGTCGAGTCAGCGCCGATGAGACCTTGGCGAGATCTTTGAGGAGTGCGGCGATGGAAAAAGGACGTCCAAGTCATACGGCAATGGTGTCCGCTCTGATGCGGGCGGCACATCCGCTGCTGGATGCAGCGCCGTGGATTTTCGAAGATCCCTTTGCGGCTGCGCTGATCGGGCTGAACACCCCGGCGGCTGTGCGCGCGGCGCTGGATTCCCTTGAACAAGAACTCGCGCGTACGGCGTCGCCCGCACTGGCACGAGCCTGGATTCGGACCGCGCGTCTGAGCGGAGCGCTGCGGGCGCGTTTTTTCGAAGATGAGTTGGGAGTGGCGGTCGAGCGCGGCGTCGCGCAGTATGTGATCTTAGGCGCGGGATACGACTCATTCGCCTATCGCCGACCTGACCTTCACAACACGTTGCGCGTCTTCGAGCTGGACCATCCGGCCACCCAAGAGAGCAAACAGGCACGGTTGCGTGAGTTAGGCGTACCGATCCCGCCAAACGTGACCTTCGTATCCATCGACTTCGAAACGCGACACTCGATCATGGATGCGCTGCAGGCGAATGGCTACCGACAGGACAAGGCCGCGTACTTTTGCTGGCCCGGGGTCACGTGGTATCTCACTGACGAGGCCATCGAACGTACCCTGTCGGAGGTTGCCTGCGCCGCCTCTGGCAGCGAACTCGCCCTAGATTACGTCGTGCCGGACGAATTGCTCCCTGCGGAGGAGCGCGAGGTGCTGCGCATGCTGCAGATCATGGCCACGACCCGAGGAGAGCCCGGCGGCAAACGCTTTGCGCCGGCCGACCTTGCACAGAAGCTCACCGCATTTGGATTCACCCACATCCTGGAGCTGGGCGCCGACGCCGCGAATGCGCGCTACTGTGCGCATCGTACCGACGGGTTGCGGATTCCGGAGCTCCTGCATGTGCTGAAAGCCCGGACCAACGGCACACAGACCCCAACAAGTTCAGTGCGTCTAACACCGTAGTCGCAGTACGGCCTCGCGTTCGCGCTGCCGGAAATAGCTCTATAGGTGGCTCGACTACCAAACACCGTCCCACTGACCAAATAACCTCCCTATAGTATCCGCCAGCGCATTCCGGTGCCTCCAACATCAGTAAGGGTCTCGCGCCATTGCTGAATCGTAGGCACACAGTGCACCGACAGAAACGATAGCCTTCACTCACGAAGGCCATTGCAGAATTACGCGCCGCAAACATTCAGGGAGGAATGGCCATGTCCGTTTCATTCGCTTGGGATTCGCCAGCCGGATCTGCATCCGCCTCATCCGAGCCTTCGGGACAAACCCTGCAGCCCACCAGTATTGCTGACCTGCTGCTACGCGCCGTGCAACATCCGCACGCGGGGTTATGTTTCGTTAGCGCCGAGCGCGATGCCGCGAGTGAATTCCTCAGTTACCCCGCACTGCTACAGGAGGCTCGCTGCATCTTGGGCGGCCTGCGTCGCCACCCGCGGCCGCCGGGCGCAAAAATCGCACTGCTGTTAGAGCACGCCCGCGATTTCATTCCCGCATTCTGGGCCTGCGTGTTGGGCGGATATGTTCCCTGTCCACTCACGCCGATTCGCAACGACCCTGTTCGCTGGGCCAAGCACCTGGCGCATGTCGAACAACTCCTTGAGCAGCCGCTGCTGGTCAGCAGTCGCGCCTTGAGCAATGAGTTGCCGGACTTAAACGCCATCGACCTCGACATGCTGCGCGCCGCGCCGGCGGCGGCTGCATTTCACGAGGCGCCCATCGAAGATCCCGCGGTGCTCATGCTCACCTCCGGATCCACCGGCAACTCCAAAGCAGTCGTGCTCACTCACGGCCACCTACTCGCCTCAATGTCGGGCAAGGCGCAGCGCCAGGCGATGAGCGCCGCCGATATCGCCTTCAACTGGATTTCATTCGATCACGTCGCCGCGCTCGCGGAAGTGCACTTGATCTCACTCTATGTGGGCGCGACTCAGGTGCATGCTGATCCCGCGGCCATCCTCAAAGATCCGCTGTTGTTCTTACGCCTGATCGATCAGCACCGCGTCACGGTGACCTTCTCACCCAACTTTCTGTTGGGGCAGATCGACGCCATGCTATCCGCGAGCGGCGTAGCGGGCGCAGTGACGGCGCGCCCTCTCGACCTGTCTAGTCTGCGGCACATCATTTCCGGCGGCGAGGCCAATGTGGTGGAGACGGGCCGGCGCTTTTTGCAATTGCTGGCGCCGTACGGATTGGCGCCCAGCGTGCTACGGCCCGCGTTTGGCATGACGGAGACCTGCGGCGGCTCGATCTACTCCGGCGAGTTTCCCGACTGCGACGGCCAACAGGAATTTGCCAGCGTCGGCTACCCCGTCCATGGCCTAGAGATGCGCATCATTGATGAGCGCGGAGCGATCATCCCGGCGGGCGTGGCAGGATCCGCTGAGGTGGGCGAGCTGCAACTACGCGGATCGATGATCTTCAATGCCTACTACCGTAACGAGGAAGCGACCCGCGCCGCGTTTACCGTGGACGGCTGGTTTCGGACCGGAGATCTGGGTCGCATCGACGACGGCCGCCTCACGCTCGTCGGACGCAGCAAGGACAGCATCATTGTCTCCGGCGTCAATTATTTCAGCCACGAGCTGGAAGCTGTATTGGAATCTCTACCCGGCATCGAGCGCTCTTTCATCGCCGTCTTCCCGACCCGCCCCAAGGGCGCCGATACCGAGCAATTGGTCGTGACTTTCGCAACCTGCATTCCATTGCACGTAGGAGTAGGACACGAGCCAATCGTGGAGGACGAGGAGCAGTTACATCAGCTCGCCGTCGCGATTCGCAACACCACCATTCTGTTGTGGGGTTTCAGGCCGGCGCTCATCCTGCCGCTGCCCAAAGAAGCCTTCCCGAAAACCAGTCTGGGCAAAATTCAGCGCTCGCTGCTGCGCAAGCGCTTAGAAGCGGGCGAGCTCAATGCGCACCTCACCTATTTCGCTGCCGTCACGCGCCGTCAGTTCGGCGAGCTCCAACCGCTCAATGGACCGGCAGAAGTGGCGGTCGCCGCCGTGTTCGCGCACGTGCTGGGCCTCGACTGCAAAGATCTGGGGGCGAACGCCAACTTCTTTGATTTGGGCGGCACCTCACTGGATATCTTTGGCTTGAAGCTCGGAGTCGAGCAGCGTTTCGCGCTCAGCGACGTGCCCGTGGTCACCCTGCTGCAAAATCCCACGGTGCGCGCGCTCGCCGCCCGCTTGGCAGCCGGCAATCGGACCGGCAACGCACACTACGATCCGCTGGTTGCGCTGCAGGTCACGGGCAATAAGACGCCGTTGTTCTGTATCCATCCCGGCACCGGCGAGGTGCTGGTGTTTGTCAGTATCGCCAACTACTTCATTAACGATCGGCCGTTTTACGCGCTACGTACCCGTGGTTTCAACAACGGTGAGGAACCGTTCGCGAGCCTGGAGGAAATGGTAGCGACCTATGTGCAGGCCATCCGTCGGCAACAGCCGCATGGACCTTACGCGCTGGCCGGTTACTCGTTTGGCGCGCCGGTGGCCTTCGAGATCGCCAAGGTGCTCGAAGCGCAGGGCGAGCGCGTCGCCTTCGTCGGCAGCATCGACGGCACTCCGTTTATTGGCGATCCGGCGGGCCGGCTCGACTTTGTGGGCAGCACCGTCGTCGTCTCGTTCTTCTTGGGCTTGCTGGACAAACAGCAAATGGCGGAACTGCCGCAGCTGATCCGCGCCTCGGGCGAAGACCCGTGCGCCTACATCCTGCACCTGGCACCCGCCGAACGCTTCGCCGCACTGAATCTCGATCTAACCAAGTTTCAGGCCTGGGCAGCGCTGGCCTATTCATTGGTGGTGATCGGCGAGGCGTATGTGCCCAGCGGCGTCGTGGACTCAGTGACCGTGTTCTATGCCGAACCCCTGCGCGGCGCCAAACCCGAGTGGCTCGACCAACATCTGCGACGCTGGGACGAATTCACTCGCGCCGCGAACCGCTACGTCGAGGCGCCCGGCGAACACCACTCGCTGCTCGGACCGAAGCACGTTGCCGGCTTCCAGGCACTGCTGCGTGCCGAGATCGACCATGCGTTGCAAGGCCAGTGAAGCGGCTCGAGCAGCGAACCGCAGTGGCCGGTCAACAAATCTGAGCGTTCGATGAGATAAGGAGGTGGGGTATGAAACGCTATCCGTTGGGCAACACCGGAGACAGCGTCTCTGCGATCGGCCTGGGCTGCGCGGGCATGTCCGAGGGCTACGGCACGCCCAAAGATTCAGAATCGCTGCTGACGCTCTCGGCAGCCTTGGCCGCTGGGGTGAATTTTCTCGACACCTCCGACGCCTACGGCATCGGCCACAACGAGCAACTGCTCGGCGGGTTCCTGCAAGGCCGGAGCAAAGAAGCCGTGCTCGCCACCAAAGTGGGTCTGGTGCGCAACCCCGGTGCCCCACCCAGCATCGACAATTCACCGCAGTATATCCGCACCGCCTGTGATGCGAGTTTGCAGCGGTTCAGAGTGGAGACCATCGATCTGTACTACCTGCAACGCCGCGACGCGAACGTGCCGCTCGCTGAGGTGATTGGCGCCATGGCGGACCTGGTGCGGGCTGGCAAGGTACGCTACCTCGGGCTGTCGGAGGTTTCACCCGAAACCCTGCGACGTGCCTGCGACATTCACCCAATCGCGGCGGTGCAGTCTGAGTATTCGCTGTGGAGCCGCGACCCGGAGTCGGGAATGTTAGCCACCTGTCGCGAGCTCGGCGCCTTGTTTGTCGCCTACTGCCCGCTGGGCCGGGCCTTTCTGACCGGCGAGATCAAGAGCCTGGACGAGTTGGACCCGAATGACTTCCGGCGCCACATGCCGCGCTTTCAGCCCGGGGTCCTCGAGAAAAATAGCGTGCTGCTGCCGGCGCTCGCAGCCATCGCCGCCGAGCGTCGCGCCACCCCGGCGCAGATCGCACTGGCCTGGCTGCTCATCAAACATCCTCATGTGGTACCGATCCCCGGCAGCAAACAGCTGCAGCACGTCATCAACAATGCCGCCGCCGCGCACCTCGTTTTGAGTCCGTCCGACATTCACGAGCTCGATAGGCTATTCACCCCCACGGCTGTCGTCGGCGCGCGCTTACCCCTGCCTGCGATGGCGGGAATAGAGTCAACCTAACCGGCCCGGCGCACCCGTTTCAGGACTCTGGCGCGTGTTGTTGGCCGAATCGTTGCATCCGAGCCGGGTATTCGTTCGCTCGGGTCAGGGTATCGACCGCGAATCGGTAGAACACGCCGACGAGACCTGCTCTGCCCTTGCTCTTAGCGATCGATAGGGTTCTCACGATGCTCGGCGGCTCCAACGGCTTGTAGACGATGCCGTCTCGCGGGAGGCTGCTTACGTACTCCGGAACGATACAGCAGCCGTTTTCGGCGGCGACCAGGGCAATCATCGACTGTGAGGTCTCCAACTCATAGGCAACCTTCATGACCGCGCCTGCTCGCAGGAAGTGCTGTTCGATCTGGCGAAATGAATGTGGATCCAGCGTCCGGGAATACATGATCAGCGGCTGCCCCGACAACGCCGCGAAGGAGACCGTGTTGGCGGAGGCTAGAGGATGGCGGGAGGAGAGCACGGCGACGAACGGTTGCCGCGTCAGGTCCTGGATGTCGAAGGCGTCTGTGGCGATCGGCGGGCAGACGAACCCCAGATCCAGCGCGCCTCGAGACAGCGCCTCTACCTGCTGCGGTGTTCTCAAGCTATGGAGGTCGAGATGAACCTCGGGCCATTGCTTTTTGAACGCAGGAACGATGTTCGGAAGGACTCCGGATTCAGCCACCGCGTTATAACCGATCGACAAACGACCGATCTCTCCGCAAGCCGCCTGCTGGGCTAAAATGATACTGCGCTGCGCATCGGCGAGTATCTGGCGCGCTTTCTCCAAAAATACGCGACCCGCGTCAGTCAGTTCGATGCGGCCGCCTTTGCGCAACAACAGATCGGTGCCAATCTCCCGCTCCAGATTGCGGATCTGCACGCTGAGGGGCGGTGTGGACATATGCAGTTGTTCCGCAGCCTTCCTGAAGTTCAAGGTCTCCGCGAGGGCTACGAAATAGCGCATGTGGCGCAGTTCCATCGTTACGCTCCGTGTAATGAGCCGATACGCAATCAATAATGGACGAGCCGAGGTTCGACGTCCATCCTCGAGGGATGCACGCTAAGTTAGCCATTGACTCTCGCGACCGTATTGGAGAAGGGCCGACGTGGGACGGCGCGGGGCAACGCTTACTATGGTCGGATAATGAGGCCGGCGTCGTGCATGAAGCGAAAGCCAACGACAGCGGGGGCTGGTACGAGAGCAGAACCTGGAGATTGGGGCGGCCCATCGCCGCAGCGATTCCCCGGGCCCGCGGCGGCCTAATAGTCGTGGGCGGCACGGACATCTTCGGGCTCGATGAAGCCAGCGGCGAGATAACGCCCTTCGCGTGGCTCAAAGCCGACCCCGGCGGTGTTTTGTTTAACGATGCCAAATGCGACCGACAGGGGCGACTGTGGGCGGGAACGCTCGCGCTCGACTTCAAAACGGGAGGGGGTGCCCTGTATCGCATTGATCCGGATGGCACCGTGATCCCGATGTTACACAACGTGACGGTCTCAAACGGGTTGGATTGGAGCCCGGATGGCGCCACGCTCTACTACATCGACTCCGTCACGTTGTCCGTAGACGCGTTTGATTTCGATACCGTGAGGGGAACGATCAGTAACCGCCGGCCCTGCGTGACGATTGCACGGGGCGACGGGGTGCCCGACGGAATGACGGTGGATCGCGAGGGATTGCTGTGGGTGGCCGTCGCCGGCTCGGGTGAAGTTCGATGCTACGCGCCCGACGGCGCCCTGCGCACGAGTGTTCAAGTGTCGACACCGGCCGTGACCAGTTGCACGTTTGGCGGTTCCGACGGCGCGGAGTTGTTTATTACCAGCCTGGGTCGACGCCTGCCCGATGCCGTCCTGGCTCTCGGAGTTACTCCCGCGATCGTGGAGAGGTCCGCCAAGGCCCCGGGAGCCGGTGGCGTGTTCGTCTGTCGACCTGGCGCGACCGGCACGCCGGCGACGCCGTTTGCCGGTTGAGGTGTCCGCCTCGACCATGAGATACCTCCCCAACGCGCTCGACCGCTGCCATAGCATTCTTCAGTTGCGTGAGTTGGCACGCCGCCGTCTACCGCGATCGATTTTCGACTACCTGGACGGCGCCGCTGAGACGGAAGTCACCGCACGCCGAAACACCAACGCCTTCGATTGCGATCAGTTGATTCCCAAATGCCTGGTGAATGTCAGCTCGGTGAACACCGCCACTGAAATACTGGGCCAGCGGATCGAGTGGCCGGTGTTCTGTTCGCCGACCGGCGCGTCACGCTTATATCATCCGGAGGGCGAGTTAGCCGTGGCGCGCGCCGCCGCACACGCCGCGACGTATTACAGCCTGTCGGTCGCAAGCACGCATACCCTGGAAGCGGTGGCGGCCGCCAGTCAGGGCCCCAAAATGTTTCAGATCCTGCTGTTCAAGGACCGCGCCCTCACCCGCGAATTGATCGAACGCTGCAAGGCGGCCGGCTACCGGGCCCTGTGTCTGACCGTCGATGCCGCGCTGCGCGGCAAACGCGAACGCGAGTTGAGCAGTGGTATGGGAATTCCTTTGAATCTCTCACTCGCCAGCAGGGTCCGCTTTGCCCTGCGCCCGGCCTGGTTTGTGGGCACAGTGCGCACAGGTCCGCTGACGATGGCGAATCTCGAGCCGCGCAGCGGACGACAGGGTTTGGCCGCAGTCAGTCAATACCTCGGTCAGCAGTTGGACGCTTCGGTCTCGTGGACCGACGTGGCGGAGCTCATCCGGCAATGGAATGGCCCGTTCGCGATCAAGGGCATCCTGTCGGTCGATGACGCCCGCCGCGCACACGGCATCGGCGCGACCGCGATCATCGTTTCCAACCACGGCGGCCGGCAGTTGGATGGCGCGGCGGCCCCCATCGATGTTCTGCCGGAGATTGCTGCGGCGGTGGGCGATCGGGTCGAGGTCATCCTCGATGGCGGAATTCGTCGTGGGGTGCATGTATTGAAAGCGTTGGCGCACGGGGCGAGGGCCTGTTCCATCGGCCGTCCTTACCTGTTTGGGTTGGCAGCCGCGGGTGAGGCGGGCGTCACCAAGGCTTTGGGCATTTTAAGAGCCGAGCTGGTGCTCGCCATGCAGCTGTGTGGTTGCCCCGATGTTCGAACGATTGATGCCAGCCTCGTCAGACGAATGTGGCCCCCGGCGGCCGGCTAAAGGAGACTCATGAGTACACCGCTTCGTCAGGTAGAGTGGCCGATCCGTGCTCCCTGCGCCGATCGAGTATCCCTCGGAGTCCATTTGAGCTTCCTGTCAGCCGAGTGGGTGGAATTTTGCGGCTGGACGGGATTCGAGTGGCTGTTTCTGGACGCGCAGCGCACGCGATTGAATCCGCATCTGTGCTGCGAGTTGGTGCGCGCGGCGAGCCTCGTCGGCATGTTCTGCTTAGTCCGGGTGAAGAGCATCAACGATCCGGAGATCGAGGGTTATCTCGACACGGGCGTGTTGGGAATTCTCGCCCCGAATATCTCCACAGCAGCGCAAGCCCAGGCGCTCGTGGCCGCCGTTAAGTTCAGTCCCACCGGCAGCCGCGCCGCGGCCTCCCGATCGCGCGCGGCGAGATACGGTCTGACCCAGTCCCCTTCCAAGTATTACCACGAGGCCAACGAGCACACCTTCTGTGCCGCGCTGATCGAAACTGAGGCCGCGATCAACAACATCGATTCGATTCTTACGGTCCCGGGACTCGACTATCTGGCCATCGGGACCAACGATCTGGCGCTGTCGCTCGGAAGCCACCTGGGCAACGCCGACCCGCGCGTGCGGGCCATGGTCGAACACGTGAGTGAGCGTATCCAAGCGGCGGGGAAACCCCAGATTGCCGTGGCAGCCGATGCCGACCTCGTTCATACCGCGGCCGCGCAAGGCGCTTGCCTGATTGCCGTACCGGATATCGATCTGGTGGGCCGCGCTGCGCGCTCCTTTTTGCAGATTGCGCGCCGCCGAGAAACGATGACCTCCTGCACGCCTAGTCGTTCGGATTGTCCCGCTCGCTAGCTGCCTCGGAGGGCTCCCTTTGCATGATCCGGGCCCTGCGGCGCACCGCAGTGGGTGAAATTCCGAAGTGCGACCGAAACCGCTCGCAGAAGTGCGTGTAATTGCGAAATCCCCATGAGCGTGCAATGTCGATCAGCGCGCGCGCCTCCCGCACGGGGTCGAGCAGTTCCCTGCGAATACCTTCCAACCGTTCGCGATACACGTAGTGCATCAGCGTTTCGCCCCTGCCTTCGAAAATTCGCGCCAACGTGCGCCGCGACAGCTCCAGATCCGAGGCCATACGGTCAATAGACAACTCTGGATCGCGCAAATGTCGTCCCACGTAACGCCTCACTTGAGCGCGTCGTACATCGATGTCACGAGGTGAATCGACCGACAGTTGATTGCGAAGCGCCACATGCAGCACCGTCGTCAATTGCTCCGCCAGCGCCTGCGCGTGCAGTGCACGGATATCGTATACCTCGTCAGCCAGGCACGTCGCAGCCGAAAACAGCAGCCGACCCGTACCGCTCGCCGCAGAGTACGCACGCCCCGTGCGTTGCTGCAATTTGATGTCCGCCGCCAAGCGCTCGCGCCCGATGACGACCACCAATCGCTCTGTCCGCTCGCAACTCGAGATCGAGTAGGGGCGATCGGCCATGAGGATCGCGAAGTGCGCCGGTTCGAGGTTCAGCATGCGCCCGTTCTGCTCCAAGGTGCTGGCTCCGCTCACCTGAAGCACGACATGCGCGTGCGACTCCCGCGAGCCACTCAACCGCCGTGGATCATGGTCAACGCGGTGCGCGCCCGCGCGCACTCGCCCCAGATCGAGCCAGGCCAGGCGCGTGAATTCCAGCATCCCGTCGACCGAAGGCGCTGCGCAGCGCCGTGGAACCATGAGGCGCCCCTGGCCGGGTCGCGCGGATCCAACCGGTGGCGCCGCATCGCGCGGCGGCACGCCCAGCGTGACCACTGTCCGCGGCAATACTTCGGTACGGTGCGGACTCACGACTATCCCGCTGCGTCCAACACACTCGAGTCAGGCGGTGACATGCGATGCTGCGCGCCCAGAACTGTCCGTCAC
>Ga0137415_10003133_pt1 | contig 16407 bp, 15 predicted proteins | sample CZODoug3_1_1_16f_FD_183082 | JGI IMG/M metagenome (GOLD analysis project Ga0137415, IMG submission 183082) | Vadose zone soil fungal communities from Angelo Coast Range Reserve, California, USA - CZODoug3_1_1_16fungal (Hybrid Assembly) | ecosystem: Environmental > Terrestrial > Soil > Vadose...
CTTTGTTGGAGGAGTAGCCCGCCTCCCACAGGGTGGACCCGATGGTGTGGCTGTCGAGGGCGTGATAGGCGTGATGGGTCATATTGGCCGAGAAGCCGGCTTCGCGAAGGGTCCCGAGTAGCGACTCCATGTATCGCATTCGCGCGGGAGCGACCCTCCGCACCGACATCATCAGATTGCAGGCCCAGGGGTGGCGCATGAGAACGTCGTGGGCTGATATCGCGCTTCGACGGATGGCAGCCTTCCAGTCGGGCCCGCCGACGGCCAGCTCGAACTCGCTGATGACGAAATTGAGGATCCCGTCGAGGATCTCGTCCTTGTTGGCGACGTAGTAGTAGACCGACATGGCCTCGACGCCGAGATCCTGCGCGAGCTTGCGCATGCTGAGCGCCTCGAGCCCGCCCTCATCGGCGATGCGGATTGCCGCGCGCAGCACGCGGTCCCTGCTCAAAGGGACTCGGGGCTCGGCGCTCCGTTCGACGCGAGATGCCATCAGTGTTTCTCCTTGCCTTCGACCCACGGCGTGGCGACTGGGTTCGGGGCTTGACAATCTTACAGCGTACGGTAGCGTCTTACGCTGTACGAAGAAACGGGGAGATCGAATATGTTCGCGAACGTGTACGCCAGCGAGGCGGCTCCACCCACCACGATGAAAGCCATCGTCCGCGAGCGGTACGGCTCACCGGAAGTCCTGGAGCTCAAGAACATCGATCGGCCCGCGATCGACGACGACAGCATGCTGGTCCGGGTTCGGGCCGCATCCATCAATGCGTACGACTGGCACATGCTGCGCGGAAGCCCTTCCCTCGTCCGCCTGATGGCAGGGCTGCGCAAGCCAAAGAGCAGCGCGATGGGCGTGGACGTGGCTGGGCAGGTCGAGGCGGTCGGCAAGAACGTGACAGCGTTCCGACCCGGTGACGAAGTGTTCGGTTCGCGCCAGGGATCCCTTGCCGAGTACGTGCGCGCGACAGAGAAGAGCTTCCTCGTGCCCAAGCCAGCCCGGCTCACGTTCGAGGAGGCCGCCGCCGTACCCCTCGCGGCGACCACCGCCCTGCAGGGCCTTCGTGACAAAGGCCAGATCAAGGCCGGGCAGAGGGTCCTGATCAATGGCGCGTCGGGAGGCGTCGGCACGTTCGCCGTCCAGATCGCCAAGGCGTTTGGAGCGCACGTGACCGCTGTGTGCAGCACGAGGAATGTGGAACAGGCCCGGTCGCTCGGCGCGGACGAGGTCATCGACTACACCAAAGAGGACTTCACCCGAAGCGGGCAGCGGTACGACCTCATCCTCGATGTCGCCGCGAGTGGCTCGTTGTCATCTCGCAGGCGGGTGCTCGAACCCAATGGGACCCTCGTGGGCGTCGGGGCAGCGAACGGTGGCCGCATGACATCGATCGTGGCTGGACTTCTCGAGACGGCGGTGCTGTCTCGCTTTGGGAAGCAGAAGATGCCGTTCTTCATCGCTAGCAATAGCAAAGAGGACCTCATCGTTCTCAAGGAGCTGATCGATGCCGGAAAGGTCCGGCCGGTCATCGACCGAACCTACCCGTTGAACGAGACCGCGGACGCTATTCGCTATCTGGAAACGGGACACGCCCGGGCGAAGGTCGTTATCACGGTTTGAGACCTATTGCTTCGCGACGTTCTCTCAACGCCCGCGCGATCCACGCGATGGTTTCGTCGAGCACGGCCGCGCCTGTCAGCTCGTTGTGTGTCTCGTGATGGAGACCTTGGTAGACGCGACGCGTCACGTTCGCGCGTCCGTCGAGTGACCGGCTGGCCCATTCGGGCACGATCGGATCGTCCGCGCCGTGCAGAACATATGTGGTCACGGGTAGAGGCGCGCCGCCTTTGAGCGCGGCTTTGACGCGAACCTGCTCGCGGAACAGCGAAGCGCCGAGCCGGCTGGTGGTTCGATGCACGGCGAGCGGATCCGCACGGTAGGCCGCTTCCACGGCCGGGTCGCTCGAGAGCGCGCCCGCGCGGAACGTGTTTGCGATCGCGAAACGTGGCACGGTGGCGCTGAGGATGTCCGCCAGCCCGCGCTTCCAGCCGGCGACTACGGCGTCGATCGCTGGCGCCGAAAGAACGAGCAAGTCGGGTAACGGACGCGGGGGATCCGCGAGCACGTAGCCCAGGGCGATGAGCCCGCCCATCGAATGCCCGTAGAGCACGACCGGGAGTCCGTCGGCCGCTGAACGAACGTCGGCGAGGCGGTCTTCGACATCGTCGTGGTACTGCGACCAGCGATCGACATAGGCGCGGTGACCGCCTGATCGGCCGAAGCCGCGCTGGTCGAAGGCATGCGTGGTGATCCCTGCGCCCGCGAGCTGCGCCGCCACGTGCCGATAGCGGCCCGCGTGCTCCGCGATGCCATGCACGAGGAGCAGCTGCGCGCGTGGTGTGCCTACGGCCGGCCACTCGTACGCGCGCAACTCCGTGCCATCGCGTGCGCGCACGACGGCGAATCTACCGTCGCCCCCTTCCCCGCTGGTCATGCGGCCAGTATGAGTGCGCCGTAGAGACTCGGCGACACATTGTTGACAGGACATATTTCGGGTGAGTAATATGTCGTCCATGGCCGACATCTTCGAGATCCTGGGCGACCCGACCCGCCGCCGCCTCGTCGAGGCGCTCCGCTCGGGTGAGCGCTCGGTGACCGAGCTCGTCGAAGTCGTCGACATCGGACAACCCGGTGTCTCGCGGCAGCTCGCCATCCTCGAGGACGCCCGATTCGTCCGCGTTCGTCCTGATGGCCGGCGGAGGCTTTACGCGCTCCGCCCGGAGCCGTTCAGGGAACTGGACCGATGGACCAGCCAATACCGCGACCTATGGGAGGCGCGTCTGGACAGATTGGGCGCGGAGCTCGACCGACGAAAGAAGGCGCGGGCGAAGGACAAAGGCCGCACATGACCACGTTGTCAGCGAAAACACAAATACGCATGGAGGAGCAACACGTGAACGCAGTCACACCGAGCCTCACATTCAAGGATCACGCCGAGGACGCGATCAAGCTCTACGTTTCCGTGATCAAGAACTCGAAGATCGTGCACATCATGCGAAGCGATGGCGGTTCCACTCCGATCCCGAAAGGCACCGTGTTGCACGCGAGCTTCGAGCTCGACGGCCGCGAGTTCACCGCGATGGACGGCGGGCCGAGCTTCACCTTCTCCGAAGGGTTCTCGATGGTCGCGACGTGCGACACGCAGGAAGAGCTCGACAATGTCTGGAAGCGGCTATCGTCGGACGGCGGTGAAGAAGGACGCTGCGGCTGGCTCAAGGATCGATTCGGCGTCTCGTGGCAGGTCATTCCACGCGCGCTCGGTGAGATGATGCAACACCCCGAATCCGGAAACCCAGGCAAGCTCATGGAGGCGCTCCTCAAGATGGACAAGATCGACATTGCGACCCTGAAGCGGGCGTACAACCAGAAGTGAGCACGATGTCTCCGGGCGCCCGGCGGACGGTCACCCTCGAGCGCACGTACGCGGCCTCCATCGAAGAGGTCTGGGACCTCTGGACGACGAAGGAAGGCCTCGAGTCGTGGTGGGGGCCGGATGGATTCGTCGTCAAGGTGCAGAAGCTCGACCTTCGGCCAGGTGGCGAGCTCCTCTACACGATGACGGCGATCGGCTCGGACCAGATCGAGTTCCTGAAGAACGCGGGGATGCCGGCGACGAGCGCGACGCGGGTGACCTACACCCACGTCGATCCACCGCGGCGGCTCGCTTACTCGACCGTCGCCGACTTCATTCCGGGCGTCGAGCCGTACGCCGTCGCGACAGTGGTCGAGTTGCACGCCATCCCCGAAGGCGTGCGGCTCGTGTTGACCCAAGATGCGATGCATGACGAGCGCTGGACACAGCTGGCGGTCATGGGCTGGGAGATGGAACTGGACAAACTCGCCCGGGTCCTGAAGAAGGCGTGAGACCCCGATCGGGCTGACCGCTGCGAGCGCTACTTCACGCGCGCAACGGTGATGAGGCGGTTCAGGAAAAAAGTCCAGCCGTCGTCGTGGCTGCGGCGATGAGTTTCTGGCAGCCCACGGTGCTCCAGGCGCACGACGGTCGCCGGTCCGTCTGACTCGAGGGTTATCTCGACTGAGCTCGAGCCGGGAGGAAGGTCCGCGTCGCGCTCGAAGCCCCACGTGAGCACGATCCGGTCCCGCCGCAGCTCGGTGAACGTCCCTGTCGCGCGGTCGGTCCGTCCGTCGGGCTGATCGAACTCGAGCTGCAGCTCACCGCCGATGCGCAGGTCGACGGTCGCCCGCGTCGGCCACCACTCGATCATCCGCTTGGGGTCCGTGAAGTAGGTCCGCACGATCTCGATGGGCGCCTCGACGCGAACCACGTGGCGGATGGGCTTGTCCTCGGTTCGCGCTTTCATCGTCGAGCCTCGCGTTCCGCCGCGCGCTTGAGGGCCGCGAGACGGTCGCCCCAGAAGATATCGAGGTACGAGCGCAACCGTTCGATGCGATCCTCGCGCGCCCGGTAGAAGCAGTTCCTTCCCGAGCGTCGCATGCTGAGAAGACCCGCATCGCAAAGCACGCGCAGATGCTGCGAGATCGCGGGTCGGGAGACCGCGGGGAACCGCGCCGCGATCTCGACGACCGGCAGCTCCCGCGCGCGGACGAGTCGCAGGATCTCGCGGCGATGCGGCTCCGCGATCGCGCGCAGGGCGACGTCAGGGGCCAGCGCTACTCCAGGAACGGCTGCGGCCGGCCGGACTCTACGAACGCCTTGAGCCGACCGACGACCTGTCCCCAGGTGTAGTTGACCGAGCCGACCTCCTCGGGCGGATAACCGGCGAGATTGCCCATTCGGAATTCGACCTTGGTCCTGTCGTCCGCGGTCGGCTTCAACGTCCAGGTGACGGTCGTGTCTTTCCAGCCGGGAAACTCGCCGAGGCAAGTCCAGGCGACGCGCTTGTCCTGCTCGAGCGCGTCGATCCGCATGCGGAGAGGGACGGGTGCACCTTTGAACTGGAAATCGGCGACGTAACCGACCTTCGGCGTCATCGTGTTGTTCGGCACCCAGAAGCCAGCCTCGCCTTCCTGCGTCGTGATCGCCCGGTAGATGTTCTGCGGCTTCGCCGCGATCTCGACCTCGTGAATCATGTCGCTAAGCATTGGTTGAAACCTCCCATTGTCGCTGGGGGAGAATGGTAAGGACTCGCTTACCGGTTCGCAAACGACCACGATTGACGGATGCCTGATGTGGTTGAGCTCACCGACGACGAGGTCCTCATGCGGATCGACCCGGCCGATGGGGGCAGGATCGTCTCTCTCGTCATCGCCGGCATCGAGCGGGTCCTGCCGAAGTCGCGCGCGCGGGCACAGGAGCCCGCTCTCTATTGGGGTTGCTATCCGATGGTGCCGTGGGCCGGCCGCCTTTCAGAGGGCCGCATCCCGACGAGCGAGGGCGAGGTGCGGCTCGCAACAAACCTTCCGCCGTCGGCGATACATGGTCTCGGCTTCGACAAGGCGTGGGAGATCGTCGAGCAGAGCGCGACCGCGGTCACGATGACATGTGAGCTGCGTGGCCTCGGGTGGCCCTTCGGCGGCCGCGCCGCACTCAGTCTGAGACTCGACGGGAAGGGCCTCGAGCTCGAGCTGCGGGTCGGCGACTACACACGGACGGGGCCGGCGGGCCTCGGCTGGCATCCGTGGTTCACTCGACCGTCCCGCGGCGACCTCGCCGTTCGTGTCGATTCGTCCGAGGTTCTCGTGCTGGATGCCGATCTCGTCCCCACCGGTGAGGTCCGGCCCGTCGCGCGCAGCGAGGACCTGCGCTCGGGACCGCCGCTCGGCGACCGCAGGCTCGACCACATCTACGTACGCGCCAAAGGTCCCGCGGTCGTGCGCTGGCCCGATCTGGAAATGCGAATCGAGTACGACGCGAGCGTGGAGACCGTTGTGGTCCACACGCCTCCGGAAGGAGTCTGCGTCGAGCCTCAGACCATGTGGCCGAACGCTCCACTGCTCGCGGCGTCCGGGGTGAAAGGCACCGGGCTGCGGACTCTCGAGCCGGGCGACACGCTGAGCGCTGCGACGCGCTGGACCTGGAAGGTATGACGCGTCTAGAGGCGATTCGCTCCGGCGACCTCGCGCAGCAGGGCCATACGCTCCGCGGCTTCGCGCAGCGCTGGTTGCGGCCGCGGCTCGAAGCGTCGCGCCGCTGCGTTCGCGAGGCGCGGGCGCTTTCCCTCGAAGGCCCACTGCGCCTGGCGCGCCGCGCCGGAGGCCGCGGCTTCGGCGATCGCCGGACGCACCACCGGCAGCTCGAAGATGTCGGCGCAGAGCTGCGCCCACGCATCCGATGCCGACCCGCCGCCGATGAGCGTCACCTCCGCTGGTGCGACGCCCGCGCGGCGCAGAGCCTCGAGCGCATACGCGAGACCGAACGTCACTCCTTCGAACACGGCACGAATCAGCGCGTTCCGCCCGTGACTCGGGCGCAGCCCGACGAAGATGCCCGATCCCCGCGGCCGGTTCGGGGTGCGCTCGCCCGATAGATAGGGGAGGAAGGTAAGCCCGGGCGCGTGGCCCTCCGCGATCGCCGCGTCGACAGCGGCGTGGTCCATTGCGAACAGCTCGCGTGCCCACTCGGTCGCGCTCGTGCAGTTGAGTGTCGCCGCGAGAGGGAGCCAGCCTCCGGTCGAATCGCAGAACGCGGCGGCCTCGCCCTGCGGGTCCACCGCGGCCTTGCTCCGATACGCGAACACCGTGCCGGAGGTGCCGAGGCTCACCGCCACCGGACCTTCGGCGACGATGTCGCAGCCGATCGCGGCGCACATGTTGTCGCCGCCGCCCGCGCTCACCGGGATGCCGTCCTCGAGCCCGAGCGCTTCGGCGGCCTCGCCCCGCAACGCGCCGATGACCGTGAGCGAGGACACGATCGGCGGGAGCGCGCGTTTCCAATCTCGGCGATCGTCGATGGCGGCGAGCACCGCATCGCTGTAGCGACGCCCACGGACGTCGAAGTACGCGGTGCCCGACGCGTCGCCGGGCTCGGTCACGAATTGACCCGTGAGCCAGAGATTCAAATAGTCGTGCGGAAGGCACATCCGGCGAGTGCGCGCATACGCGTCCGGCTCGTGCGCGGCGAGCCACGCGATCTTCGGCGCGGTGTAGCCGGGAAGGATCAGATTCCCAATGAGCTGGAGGACGCGGCTTTCGCCGCCAAGCGTGCGGGTCAGCTCTTCGCATTCACGCACGGTCGTCGTGTCATTCCACAGCTTGGCGGCTCGCACCGGTCGATCGCGCTCGTCCAGGCAGACGAGACCGTGTTGCTGACCTGACACCCCGATGCCCGCGATCTCATAGCGCTCGTCGCGTATCGCATCCCGCACCGCGATGCGAAGCGCTTCGATCCACCAGGTCGGATCCTGCTCGCGCGTTCCGTCGTCGCGTTCAACGAGTTCGTGCGGCGCGCGCCCGACGGCGACGACCTCACCGCTCGCGGGATCGCGCAGCACCACCTTCGTGGATTGCGTGCCACAGTCGATGCCGAGAAAGACTCGTCGCACCGGAGCTACCGCCCGGCGTAGTAACGCTGCGCGAGGGCCCAGGCGTCCTTGCCGCAGGTCGAGCCGACGATACGGCCGGCGAAGTCGTCGGCCTGCACGTGGATCCCGCCGAATAGACGAGATTGCCCGGCCTGGTCCGCCGCGTCGTAGTACGTCGCCCACTCGAGCGTGACGTCGGCGCTCGGCCCTGTCGCGATCCGGAACGATCCGGCCTTGACGGTCCACTCGGAGAGACCGCCGGGGAAGTATTCGCTTCCGGTGATCCCGGTCATGACCTCAGCAGCCGCGCGGCTGAACGTACTGTGCCCCGAGATGTAGCCCTGGAAAGACGGCGTTACGAACGTGGACAGCTGATAGGGCATCCATGTCGTTCCGAGGATCCAGGCCGCGCGTGCCGCGCTGGGATCGGCGGTATTTCTATCCCACGCGCGAACGGCGATCTTGCCCTCATTTCCCGCGAGGAGAAACATCGGGCCGTTTGCCGTCTTCTCCTTCGTGATGACCTCGACGAGCCCGGGCACGAGCGGCAGACCATCCTTGTTGTATGGCGCGATCTTCGGATCAGTCGACTGACCGAGGCTCGCCATGTACCGGATCATCGAGATCGGGCGGTTCCCGTCGTAACGGCCCTTCAGTCCCCACGCCGCGATTGCCGCGTCGTGCACCGCTCCATTGAGCGCGAGGTAGAGCTTCACGTCCCACTGCAGTCGATCGAGGATCGGTCCCGTTCCACCGATCTTCAAATTTGGCGCAAGCGAGTCGGAGACTGAGTTCGCGAGGACATTCCAATGGCCGGGCGGCGTCTCGGAGTTCGGCCCGTCCGCCCAGAACTCCACGATCGCTCGATAAAAGTCGCCGGCCCTGACGGACTCCGGTGCGTAGGCCTTGCCGGTGAGGGGGTTGATCGTGTAGCCGCGACCGCCGTTCGATCCGAGTGCGTTCGCACCGATCACCGCGGGCGAGATGTCGATCATGTCGTCGCGTGTGGTGTCGAGCAGGCTGCTATCGCGGATGACTTCGATGGCCTGCGTCTTGAAGAGCGCATCGGTCGCCGGATCGCCGAGCCGCGGCGGCGGCCCGGGATCGAAGGGCACACCGGAGGGGCCACCGGCTGGTATCCCAAACGACGTCACGTGCCCCCAGTGCGGACCGACCGCAGTTTGAACGCCGCTCGGAAGTACGACCCCGTTCTGACTCACGAGGTATTCGATCTGTAGCGGTTGCCAGCGGTTTGGGTCGACGACCGTGATCTCGGGCAGGGCCACGACAAGCGGCGGGTTCACCGACTTGTAGTCGGGCGCGGTGTAGCCGTTCGCTTCGTTCGAGCCATCCGCGCTGCCGTACTCAAGCACCGCTTTCGCGATGCGATTGCCGACCGCCGCCGGCGTATTGCCCACCGTGTCCGTCATCGCCGTCGGGTACGTGAGCTCATCCATGAGGTCCGCGAACTCCGACAGCGACTTATCCGCGCCGACTGCTTTGACGAAGCGCGCCGTCAGGACTCCGTACGCGGCATAGCTGATCGCCTCGTTGCGAGCCGAGCGGACGTTGCATGGATCGACGGTCAGCTTCTCCTTGAAGATGTACCCCGACGCGGTCGAGTCGTAAGCGGCCCAGGCGTCCCACATCGCGACGGAGAGGTGGAAGAGATTGCGCGCGTGCACCGGCGGATTCGGCAGCGCGCGCCGGATCGCATCCAGCAACGCGTCGTCCCACCGCCGCGCGACCGATTGCGCCGGCTCCGCGACTGGCGGACACGCCGGTGCGGCAGGCTCCCACGGACGGGTCGCGCCGAGCACGGCCCCGGTCACCACAGCAACCGCGAGAAGCGCGGCGACGCCGACGCGGACGCGGGCACGAGACAGGATCGGGCGAGCGCTCACTTTGGAGGCAATTTAGGTCAGCTTCCGGTCGGCGACCATCGCCGCGCTTTGGCGTCGCCTCGCTGCACGACCGTGAACTCGTTCGCCGGAATGCGGATCCAGGGGCCGGCCTCGCCGCCCGGCCACAGGACTCGAACGTCGGCGCCGGGGGAAGTCCCGACACCGAAGTGCACCCAGCCAAGCTGGCCTCCGGAGTGACCGCCGCCGACCGTGAGCTCTCGCCGCAGGGTCTGATCGCCGAGGCGGACCTCGATCCATGCTCCGATCGCGTCCGCGTTCGGCCCGGGTTGCGTGACGCGTAGCGCGAGCCAGTTGCCCATCGGCCGCGGCCTCGCCGCGTCACCGCTTCCAACATTTCGCCAGATCCGAATCGGTGCGCCATAGCCGATCTCGACGAGGTCGAGCATTCCGTCGAGGTTGAGATCGGCGAGCGCGGCCCCGCGCCCTCGATCGAACGTGACGATGCCGGCCTCATCGGCGGCTTCGCGGAAGGTGCCGTCCTGCCGGCCGATCAGAAGGTTGCTCGGATCTTTCTGCGCGTACTCGACCTGGTCGGTCACGTTGCCCTTCGCGATGAAGAGATCGATGAGGCCGTCGTTGTTCACGTCGGCGAACTCGTCGTGCCACGCGGTCGATGGGCGCGTATCTCCGCCCACGAAGGGCTGGGCCGCGTTCGCCCCGCGCTTGAGACCGATGTCGCGATAGGTCGGCCGCGTCGGTCCAGCGCTTAGTGTCTGAAGCCGATTGTCCGCCTGGCTCGTGAGAAATACCTCGGGATATCCATCGCCCGTGAGGTCGTAGCTCGCGATCCCCATTCCCTCCACCTGGACCTTCACCCAGCCGTCGTCCGCGGTATAAAGCGACTGGGGCTGGCCGGGCGCGATACGCCACAGCTGCTCCTCGCCGTCGGTCGGCAGGTAGTAGTGCGCGTCGTTGCTGACACGGAGATCCATGCGGCCCGAGCGATTCCAATCGCTGAACAGCATCGAGAGGGTGCACCAGCTCGGTGTGAGCGGCGTGGCCGGACCGAAACGCCGGCCGTTCGTCGACGGCCGCACAAGCTCGTTGTCGAAGCAGAGGTGGTGCGGATCGTCGCTCGCCGGGTTCACGTAGTTGCCGAAAGCGAGCGTCGGAAACGCCGCACCGGTCTCCCAGGCCGCGCTGAACGCCATCGTTATGGAGTTGTTTCCGGCGTACTCCCAGCGCTCGTTCGCGCGCTCGAAACGGCAGCCGCCGAGGCCGCGAAGCAGGACGTTGTCCCCATTGCGAAGCACGACGAGGTCCACGATCCCGTCGCCGTCGATGTCGATGGGATACGCGCCGGTGACGCGCACGAGGTCGGTGGCGGGGTCGGGAAGGCGGGTGAAGCGGAGGGCACCGCCGATGGGGCTGTCGTTCCGGTAGAGCGCGGCGGGGCGGCTGCCTCCGGCGAAGTAGAGGTCGGGCTTTCCGTCCCCGCTGCAGTCGAACGCGGCCACACCGCCCCCCGCCGCGTACTCGAACGCGCCGTCGTACAGATGGTCGATCCCGGCGCTCGATGTTTCTTCGACGAAGCGGGGCGGCCCCAGAGCCACAGGCGACGCGCCGCTCCCGACGAGTGCGCTCCGCACATCGGGCAGGAGCGCGACGCCAACAATGACCAGAAGAACGACCCCGGTGGCGAGGAAGCGCCGGGATTTCATCCAGCAAATGGTCGCGCGAAAGAGGGCGTGTCGTGGTCTGACCACTCGAATCTCTTCGGCCAGGGTGTTAGCGTGACACCCGCGCCACGTTCAGCGCGGGCGCTCAAGGGGGAAGGAAAATCGTGAATAGACGCTTAGCGGTGCTCGCGGCAGGACTGACTTTGCTCGTTTCGGCGTGTGGCGGAACTGGTGGTGTGGGCGCGGCATCGCCCACTACATCGGCTACATCGGCTACATCGGCTACACCGGCCGCTGCGGCCTGCACGGTCGGAGTCTCGTGGAACAACTACCAGGAAGAGCGTTGGGCCAAGTGGGACGAGCCGGCCATTAAGGCCGCGATCTCGGCGGGCGGCGGGAAGTACGTTTCCAATGACGCCAAGTCCTCCGCGGAAACGCAGGCCAGCAACGTCGACAACCTGATCTCGCAGGGCGCCAAGGTCCTGATCATCCTCGCTCAGGACGGCACCGCCATTAAGCCGGCGGTCGCGAAGTCGATCCAGAACGGCGTTCCGGTCATCGCATATGACCGGCTCATCGAGGACCCGAAGGCTCTCTACATCACCTTCGACAACGTCCTCGTCGGAAAGCTCGAGGCGCAGGCAGTGTTCGCCGCGAAGCCGAAGGGTAACTACGCGATCATCAAGGGCAACAAGGCCGACGCGAACGCCGACTTCCTGCGGGCCGGCATGGAGCAGATCATCGGCGCCGCCGTCAAGTCAGGCGACATCAAGATCGTCGGCGAGACCTACACCGACAACTGGGACCCGTCGAAGGCGCAGACCAACATGGAGCAGATCCTCACGCAGAACCAGAACAAGGTCGATGCGGTCCTCTCGGAGAATGACGGCATGGCCGGCGGCGTCATCGCCGCGCTCACGGCGCAGGGTCTCGCGGGCAAGGTGCCAGTCTCTGGCCAGGACGGCGACAAGGCCGCCCTGAACCGTGTGGCTCTCGGTACGCAGACCGTCGACGTTTGGAAGGACGCGCGCTTGCTCGGCAAGACCGCGGGCGAAGCCGCGATGCAGCTCTGCAAGAACTCCGACCCGAGCAAGGTCACGGGTACGGCCAAGTTCACGACGCCAGGCAACAACAGCCTGAGCTCGATCCTTCTGACGCCGAACCCAATCACGCAAGCCAATCTGAACGACGTCCTCACCGCCGGCTGGGTCACCAAGGCTGATCTCTGCCAGGGTGTTCCGGCGGGTAAGGTCCCTGCCTGCAGCTGATCCATTCGCGACTCGCGTAACGAAAGTGCCCCGCCCTCGCTAACGCGGGGGCGGGGCGCACCTTTATCGGGGGAGTGATGGCGGCAAGCTGATGGGAGTTTCGGTTCCCGGCGAGGCGACCACGGCGGGACAACCGGCCCCGCCGATTCGCTCACTCGTCGATTCGCTCCGTTCCGCCTTGGGACCTCTTGCTGGGATCCTGCGTTCGCTCGAGGTCGACACGCGGATGCTCGGCATGGTCGCAGCGCTCGCCGTGATCTGGATCGCCTTCGACATCGTCTCAGGCGGGACGTTCCTCAGTCCGCGCAACCTCTGGAATCTGTCGGTCCAGAGCGCATCGATCGGGATCATGGCCACGGGGATGGTCCTTATCATCGTGTCTCGCAACATCGACCTATCCGTGGGCTCGATGCTCGGCTTCCTCGGGTACACGATGGCAATGGTCCAGGCCGTCTGGATTCCGAACGCACTCGGGCTCGGATTCGAACAGCCGTACACGTGGGTCGTCACCCTCGTCATCGGCGTCTTACTCGGTGCGCTCATCGGCGGACTGCAGGGCTTCGTCGTTGCGTTCGGCGGTGTGCCGTCGTTCATCGTCACTCTCGGCGGGCTCCTCGTCTGGCGCGGCCTCATCTTCCGATACGCGCAAGGACAAACGATCGCGCCGGTAGATACCACCTTCCAAATGCTCGGTGGTGGCGTCGTCGGGACCCGGGTCGGTGCGCTCGGCGAGTGGCCGAGCTGGGGCCTGGGCGCGGTCATCTCTGTGGCGATCATCGTTCTGCAGATCGCCGCGCGCCGCCGCCGCCGACGCTACGGTTTTCCGGTGCGGCCGATGTGGGCGGAGGTCCTCGTCGGCGCGGTCACGTGCGGCGTCGTGCTTGGAACCGTCTGGGTCGCCAACAGCTATCCCCTCCCTATCAACGTGGCTCTGCAGGTCGCGGCGGAGAAGGGGATCCCGGTGCCGCCGGGCGGCATTCCAACCGGAGTCGCGTTCCCGGTCGTGATCATGCTCATCGTCACGCTCGTCGTCACATTCCTTGCGACGCGACGCAGGTTCGGACGCTACGTCTACGCCATCGGCGGCAATCCCGAAGCGGCAGCCCTCGCCGGAATCAACGTGCGGCGCACGATCATGCTGACGTTCGCCCTCATGGGGAGCCTCGCGGCGATCAGCGCCGCGGTCCAGACCGCCCGCTTGAACGCCGCGGTGACGAACCTCGGCGTACAGAACGAGCTCGATGTGATCTCCGCCGCGGTGATCGGCGGGACCTCATTCCAGGGCGGCATCGGCACCGTCCCGGGGGCGATCCTCGGCGCGGTGGTCATGCAGTCGCTCCGCTCCGGCATGGTCCTGCTCCTCGTGGACTCGCCGACCCAGGACATCGTCGTGGGGATCGTCCTTGTCGTCGCGGTCGGACTCGATACAGTTTTCCGCAGACGATCGAGGTGAAGAAGCGATGGCGGTGAGCCCCTTGACGCAGACGCCGGCGCCGGTCGCGCAGCGCGTGCCGCTCGTCGAGCTGCGGGGCATCCGCGTCTCCTTCGGCGGGGTCCGGGCCGTCGACGGCGTGACGATCGACGTCTACCCGGGCGAGGTCGTCGGGGTGGTCGGAGGCAATGGGGCGGGGAAGACCACGCTCATGCGGACGCTGTCCGGAGCGCGCCCGCCGGACGCGGGCCAGATCCTGGTGACCGGTCAGCCGGTCACGATCAGCAATCCGCGCGACGCGAAGGCGCTCGGAATCGAGACGATCTACCAGACCCTCGCGCTGGCCGACAACCTCGATGCGCCGGCGAACGTGTTCCTCGGACGCGAGATAAGCGGCGCGGGTTCCCTGAACGACGCGGCGATGGAGTCGGCGACGCGGAAGGTCATCGGTCGCCTCAATCCCAACTTCAAGAACTTCAAGTCGCCTGTCCTGAGGCTGTCAGGCGGACAACGGCAATCGGTCGCGATCGCCCGCGCGGTCCACTTCAACGCGCGCGCGCTCATCATGGACGAGCCCACCGCAGCGCTCGGGCCCGCGGAGACCGCCCAGGTACACAACCTGATCAAGCAGCTGAAGAGCGAGGGCATCGGGATCTTTCTCGTGAGCCACGACATCCACGATGTGTTCGACCTGTCCGAGCGGATCAGCGTCATGTATCACGGAAGGCTGGTCGGGACCGTGAACAAGCACGAGGTGACGACCGACGAAGTGCTCGGGATGATCATCCTGGGCAAGCCTCCGACGAAGCTCACGAGCCAGGAGCTGGCCGAGCTACACGGCTAAGGCTTCGGCGATCGGTCGACCGCCCAGATCCGGCGGTTGACCGACCCTTCGAGAAGCTCCTGCTCGCCGGACCGCGGTCGCGGATCGATCTCTCCCGCGGCGACGCGACGCTCGAGGTCGGCGAGCGTCGCCGAACCCGAGAGGATCGTTTTTCCGAGCTCGCTCGACCAATCCGCATAGCGCTTCGTACGAGGCGCGGCGAGCGTGCCGTGCTCGACCATGTCGGCGGCGACGAGGAACGCACGCGCGAGCGTGTCGATCCCCGCGATGTGCGCGTGGAAGAGGTCGGTGCGGCTGATGCTCTGCCGCCGCAGCTTCGCGTCGAAGTTGAAGCCTCCCGTCGTGAAACCTCCGACGGCGAGGATCTCGTGAAGCGCCAGCGAGAGCTCGTCGACCGAATTCGGAAACTGGTCCGTGTCCCAGCCGTTCTGATAGTCGCCGCGGTTGACATCGATGCTTCCGAACGCGCCGAGCGCGATCGCGCTCGCGACCTCGTGATGGAAGCTGTGGCCGGCGAGGGTCGCGTGATTGGCCTCGAGGTTCAGGCGGTACTCATCGGCGAGATCGTGACGTTGCAGGAACCCGACGACGGTCGCCGCGTCGTAGTCGTACTGATGCTTCGTCGGCTCCTGTGGCTTCGGCTCGATGAGCAGCGTTCCCTTGAAGCCGATCCGCTTCTTGTGGTCCGCGACGAGCGACAGGAAGCGCGCGAACTGCGTCTCCTCTTTCGCGAGGTCGGTGTTGAGCAGCGTCTCGTAGCCCTCGCGGCCGCCCCATAGGACGTAGTTCGCGCCGCCGAGGCGATGCGTGACCTCGAGCATCGTCTTGACCTGCGCGGCGGCGTACGCGAACACCTCGGGATCGGGATTGGTCGCGGCCCCGGCCGCGTAGCGGGGATGCCCAAACAGGTTCGCGGTGCCCCAGAGGAGCCGCGCTCCCGTCCGCGACATGTGCTGTTCGATCCTGTCGACGCTGTCGTCGAGGTTCGCGCGGGTCTCGGCGTACGTGCGGCCCTCGGGTGCGACGTCGCGATCGTGAAACGCGAAGAAGGGGACGCCGAGCTTGGAGATGAACTCGAACGCCGCATCGAGCTTCGCGTGCGATGCGGCCTTGGGATCCATGCCCGCCGCGAGCCAGGGACGATCGAACGTGCCGACACCGAAGACGTCCGAGCCCGGCCAGTTGAAGGAGTGCCAGAGACACACCGCGATCCGGAGGTGGTCTTCCATCCGCTTTCCGCGCACCACACGATCGGGCTGGTAGACCGCATAGGAGAGCGGATCGGAGGACTCGGGGCCGCCGTAGCCGATCCGCCCAGGCACCGCCGCGAAGAAATCGCCGCTCACGGGGCCGATTCTGCGCTCCTTCGCCCGTCCCCACGGTCGGGCGAGAATGCGTCCCGAGGATTGTCGATTTCAGCCGTCCCTCGTTCGACGTGTCTGTAGAGCGAGGGTTCGGCCGGGCAAGGTCCGGAACCCGGGCTCAAAGAAATAGAGGAGATACGACGATGCCGCGATTCCTGATGTACGAGATCGACGACAAGGCCGTGGCGGGCAACACCCCACCCAGCCCCGAGCTGATGGCCGAGATGGGAAAGCTCATCGAGGAGACGACGAAAGCCGGGATCCTCGTTGCGACCGGCGGGCTCGGACCGAACAGCACGCACGTCCGGACTTCTGGCGCGAAAGTGTCCGTCACGGACGGTCCCTTCACGGAGACGAAGGAGCTGACCGGCGGGTTCGCCCTGGTCGAGGTGAAGTCGCGCGAAGAGGCCATCGAGTGGGCCAAGCGCTTCCGCAAGATCGTCGGGGACGGC
>Ga0137415_10003134_pt1 | contig 16404 bp, 14 predicted proteins | sample CZODoug3_1_1_16f_FD_183082 | JGI IMG/M metagenome (GOLD analysis project Ga0137415, IMG submission 183082) | Vadose zone soil fungal communities from Angelo Coast Range Reserve, California, USA - CZODoug3_1_1_16fungal (Hybrid Assembly) | ecosystem: Environmental > Terrestrial > Soil > Vadose...
TAGACGAAGCTGAGTACGCGGTCCAGTGGTTCTTCAATCCAGGTATTGCCCTGCCCGTGTACGCGGGTTGCTCCGCGCTCCCAACCGCGCGGTGTGAGATGCCATTCGGTCCATTCTTTTCTGGCTGCCATGTCTTCTATTTTGACTCGTTTCTGCCCGTTTGTTTTGACGCGTTTTGCATGCTCAGGGCAGCTTAGCGGACAATCAAAATATGATTCTTGAGACGTTTCCGGTGGGACCGCTCCAGTGCAACTGCACGATTGTGGGTGATGAGGCGACGCGTGAGGCGATGGTAATCGACCCAGGGGACAATATTCCTGAGATTCTCATTCGACTGGCAAAACATGGGCTAACCCTCAAGCAGATTGTGGTGACGCATGCGCACATCGATCATGTAGGAGGGGCCGAGAAGCTGAAGAAGGTTACGGGCGCTCCCATCCTGCTCAACGAGAATGATCTGCCTCTGCTCAAGATGATGGACATGCAGGCAGGGTGGCTGGGGATCGCACCACCCGAGGTGGCTCCTCCTGACGTAAGTGCCGATGATGGCATGGTTGTAGGAATTGCCAACCATGCCGCACAGGTGCTCTATACCCCCGGTCATACACAGGGGAGCATCTGCCTCCACTTTGCTCCGGATAAGCTTCTGATTGCCGGTGACACGCTTTTTGCTGGATCGATAGGCCGGACAGACCTGCCGGGTGGGAGTGGAAGGCAGATTCTGCAGTCAATCCATGATCGAATACTCACCCTACCTGATGAGACGCGGGTGATCCCTGGACATGGCGGAGGGACGACGATTGGTAAAGAACGAGAGTCGAATCCGTTTTTGCAGCCGGGTGTACGTTTATAGAGGTGTATCTATATTATTATGAATAAATTACATGAAGTTCATTCATGTAATAGTTGATGAGAATCAAGTTTGATAATTAGGATTGAGATTCATCCTGTAAGTGGTTGAAATATCGTGTGATTAGCTCGATACTTTGTTGAAAATCAGCAGTTGGGCCCAAAAGGCTCAGAACCAGCCATCCAGTTTGGGGAAATCCAAAAAAATAGCCTGGATGGAGATGGACTCCATGTTCCTTGAGGAGTTCAAGCGCCAACTCTTCATCGGATCTCAGGGCGGGAATGCGGAGAATGGCATACCAGCCGGCTTCGACTTCAAGACGCGTGATGAGCGTTTGACCGCTCAAGATTTCATCCAGTATGCGGAGGTTTTCCTCCGTGCGCTTACGGATTTGCCGCTGGATGTTTTCTCGCTGAGCGAGCCAGATGGGCAATGCGTGCTGAACCGGTGCATTCATGGACAGGAATGTATCGGCAATGACTTCCAGCCTATTGAGCGCTTCAAGGAGAGAAGGTTCAGGCCCGAAGGCGGCAATCCAGGCAGCTTTCATCTGCGGTAACGCCGCGATTTTACTCAAGCCGCTCAGGACAAATGTCAGTGCGTTGTGGGGGGCAACCGTAAAGCTTTGGGCAGTGATTCCAGGCATGGGGTAGTCGAGGAAGACTTCATCCACAATAAGAGCCAGGTCATGTTCTGCGCACAGAGTTTCGAGTGCCTGCCGTTCGTGCAGCTTGGTGAAGTGACCAGTGGGATTGTTGGGATGCACCAGGGCGATGGCACGGGTGCGGGACGTGATCTTCTGCCGCAGCGCTTCGATGTCCAGGTGCCAGCCATGATCGTAGAAGATCTGATAGGGAATCAAGCGAACATCATCGAGTGCCGCCAGGAAATCAAAGAGCGGGTAGCTGGGTTGGGCGCTGAGGACTTCATCGCCGGGATCGCAGAGCAGGCGAAAGATATAGTTGTACGCTTCGCTGGTGCTGGTGGTAAGAAAGATTTGCTCCGGGGAGACAGTTGCGCCGTGATTCGCATAGTAGCCGCTGACAGCCTGCCGCGCGGGAAGTATGCCGCGTGGATTGGGATCATAGGAGAGAGCTTCCGGGTTTTGCAGCGCGTTTAGAATGGCCTGTTCATCGTAATAAAAGCCGCATTGCGTCGGATTTGAAGCGGTCAGGTCATAGACGGGTAGATTTGCCGCGCGACGCTCATGCAGGGCGCGTGTGAGGTCTGTTTCTTCGAGGTTCCAGTTGGTCCGTTTTGAAAAACGGAACTTGCTCTGATTCATCTGCAACATCTTTTCATACAGAGCCGGTGGGATGGGTCGCGCATAATAGAAAGAGACCGATTGAATCCATTTACGGGAGATTTGCTTGCCGATCGACGCCGTGATTTTTGACTATGGAATGGTTCTGAGCAATGCGCAGGAACCTTCCGCATATAACAATCTGCTCACCATTACGGGTCTCGATAGGGATACATTCGAACCGCATTACTGGCGCTACCGGCTGGACTACGACGAGGGCGTGCTGAACGGCCGGACATACTGGGAGAAACTTGGAAGCGATGCGGCGATTACATTGACTCCCGAGCAGATTGATCAGCTTATCGAGAATGACGTGCTGATGTGGGCGACGCTCAACGAACAGATGCTAGCCTGGGTTAGGGCTCTGCAGGATGCGGGATTGAAGACAGCGATCCTATCGAACATGGGAGCGGACCTGCTGCGCTACATGCGCCAGGAATTTGGATGGCTTGCACACTTCAACCATCACACATGGTCGTGCGAGCTGGGTATGGTAAAGCCCGATCCGAGGATTTATCTCCATACCTGCGAGAAGCTAGGCGTAACTCCAGACGAGGCGATTTTTCTGGATGACAAACCTGAGAACATTGAAGCAGCAGCAAAGGTGGGGATTCACGCGATCCTGTTCAAGAACGTAGAGCAGCTGCGTGAAGATCTTCTTTCAAGCGGTTTGTTGAATGGGTATCCGCTGCCAGGTGAAAGCAGAGTGTAGGCAATAGAGGATAGAAAAACAAGGCACTTTTTCGGACGCTTCGGCCCACACTTCGCGACAAAAACCATCGCGAAATGTGAGGCCCCAGCGTCTCCCCCGAATCGAGATGCCGATTATGGTTCCTCGCGATGGTTATTGCGCTTGGGGTGCTCTTCAAAAAACTTCCATAGAATATCGTTCGTTGTAACTCCCGTGCGGGCGTTGAGATCAGGATTGAATGGAATCTGACCTGGGACGTTCATGGGATTCAGATTCCAGTGATCCAATCCTCCAAGCAGACGATAGAGTTTTACCTCTGTATCCTCTTTGCAAGCGGTAGCTTCTTTTTTGGTAAGCGAGGTTGGTGTGCCTAGAGTGACATTTCCCTGTGGGTCCACGACTCCCATGTTCTCGCATAATGGAGCGGTGAGATGAACGTGTGAACACTCATTTGCGGAAGAGCCGGTCCAGTAGTCGAAATCCTGATCGGAGGATGCTTCTACTAAGTTGAATTGTTGGAAGAGAGCACCACAATAGAAGTTGGCAGCGTCCTGGTCTCCTTTCAGAAGCAAGACCGAGACCGGTGCAGTTGCATGGGGCACCGCCTGCGGGGTACCCGGGAAAATGACAGAAATTCCGCCTTGCACTACTCCGACTGCCGCTACCCGGTCAGAAAGTACCACGCCAACTGTTTGAGCCATAAAGCCGCCAGCCGAGGTACCTGTAACGTAAATGCGCTGACGGTCAGGATGAATCCTTGCTTTTAATGAATCAATCACTTCGCGCACAAAGCCCACGTCATCCGGAGCAGTTATACCTACAAAGAAGGGATCGTAGAAGTAATTCCAGTTCAGCATGCCTGTTGCATCAGGAAGCCCGTCGAGATACGCGATCGCAAAGCCCTCGCGGTCTGCTTTTTCGTCCAGTTTGGTGTCCTGTTCCATCTTCGATCCGGGGCCGCCTCCTCCTCGTCCATGCAGTGCGATGAGTAAAGCGCTCTCGCCTGGTTCATAGTGCCGAGGGATGTGCAACGAATAAGTACGAGTAACACCGTTTACAAGGATGGATTCCTGTGTGGTATTGCCAGTACCTCCTCTTTCCAAACTTGCCTGGATCACTGCGAATTGCGGTCCTGTTGAACCGGTCAAGGTAAGGGGCAGGGTTGCCGTGGTTGGCGCTATTTGAGCGCTGACCTGTGGCGCGCCATTCGCTGATATGACGAGTAAAGTCGCGACCACACCCCAATATAGGAGAGATCTTTGTCTCATCGTTGTTCCAACCTTCATTGCGTATCCTTCCTCGCTCGTTACTGCGTGTCCGAAGCTCTTGATTTTCGATCCGTGTTACCGGGGAACAGGGCCGATAAGAAAACCACAAATTAAGCTTCGTGGTAGAAGGTCTCTTTGAAGGCGAACTTTTTGTCTGGTCAAGTCTGATGGAAACAGTGGTCGTGCACAATAACCACTTGGAGCAAATTTGATATGACCACTACGAGGATGGATAAAGCAGTTCAGGGATGTTTTAGAGATGCTCGAAGGGATTGCCGCCGTCATGCTTGAAATACTGAGACTTCAGCAAAGACGTGCACGCAATCACCAGGAAGCGATTTTGGTTCCTGGTGTGAGTACAAATAATAAGCTGTGCTCAATGGCAAAACGATTAGCGAGTAGTAGCTGTCTCCGCAGGAATCGGCACCTGCTCGACAATCTCCACATTGAAGCCTTGCAGGGCTGGGACATGGGTCGGCGTATTCGAGAGCAGGCGAATCTTACGGATGCCTAGATCTGCCAGTATCTGACCGCCTAAACCAACCTGGCGGAGAATCCGCTGATGGCGATCTTCGTGTTCTTCGCGTGCTCGTGCTTCACGATGGAAGACAATGCGGCTGATGACGCTCGGCATGGCTGAAGTTTCAGACCGCTGCGTGTTCAGGCTACGGTCAATCTCGAATCCGCGGCTGGCATTGTGCAGGTAGACAAGCGCACCACGTCCGGCTTCGGCAATGGCCTTAAGGGATTGCTGCACGACATGGTGGCAGTCGCAAAGCGTGGTTCCGAAGACATCTCCAGCGAGGCAATGTGAGTGGACGCGCACCAGCACCGGCTCATCGCCTAGATGTACGTCTCCTCTTACAAGAGCAACGTGGCTTTCTCCTCCGTTGACTTCGCTCTCGTAAGCGATCATGCGAAATTCGCCATAGGGGGTAGGCAACAGGCTTTCGGCAACGCGAAAGATATAGCGCTCGTTCTGCAGGCGGTAACGGATGAGCTCGGCTACGGTGAGTATTTTGAGGTCGTGTTCGGCGCAGAATTTCACAAGATCGGGAATGCGCGCCATGGTGCCGTCATCATTCATGATTTCGCAGATAACGCCAGCGGGGATGAGCCCAGCCATGCGAGCCAGGTCGACAGAGGCTTCGGTTTGTCCAGCGCGAACGAGAACACCGCCACGGCGTGCGCGCAGGGGGAAGGTATGTCCTGGACGGGCAAGATCGTGTGCAGTAGATTTCGGGTTGATGGCTACTTTGATGGTGTGCGCGCGATCGTAAGCGGAGATGCCGGTGGTGACGCCTTCTCTTGCTTCAATGGTCTCAGTGAAAGCGGTGCCGAAGCGTGAGGAGTTCTCCTGGGTCATAGGGCCGAGGCGGAGATGGTCAGCACGCTCTTCGGTAAGGGTGAGACAGATAAGACCACGGCCGTGCTTGGCCATGAAGTTGATAGCTTCGGGCGTGACGTACTCAGCGGCGAGGGTGAGGTCGCCTTCATTCTCGCGATCTTCATCGTCGACAACGATGACCATCCGGCCGGCTTTGATTTCTTCCAGGGCTCCGGGGACGTCTGTGAATGGCGGTTGCGCTGACATACAGATATTGTCCTCCAAATTATGGGGTCTGGCGAGTGCGCGGGGATATTCAGATGGCCTGAGGGTGATGGGGAAAGTGGCTATCCCATCTACCTATTGTGTTGCCATAGGTCTCATGACATAATCCTATTGTCTGGCAATAGGAGTGAGGAAACGAAATGCGAAGACTGCGTGCAATATGGCTACGTCTGTTGGGCTGCTTTGGTTCCAAGAAGACAGAGGACGACTTCTCCGCGGAATTGGAGAGCCATGTTGCCATGCATGTCGAGGACGGCGTGCGATCTGGATTGAGTGAGGTAGAGGCACGACGGAAGGCACTGATTTATCTGGGCGGATTGGAGCAGACGAAGATTGCGCATCGCGAACGGCGCGGGCTGCCATGGCTTGAAGAGCTATCTCAAGACCTGCGGTTTGCAATACGGCAGTTGCGCAAGTCCCCAGGATTTGCGATCACGGCGATTCTCACGCTGGCTGTTGGCATTGCTACCAGCACCACGGTATTCAGCTGGATCGACGCCATCCTGCTCCATCCATTGCCGGGCGTAGAGCATGCGGATCGACTGTTTGCAGTAGAAACCGTAACGCCGGACGGCAAATTTGTTCCGAACTCGTACCCGGATTATCAGGACTATCGCGACCATCTCAAGTTGTTGGACGGCATTGCAGTGACGCATCCCGCTGCCTTCAGCGTGGGCGAACAGGATCACGCCGAACGCGTGTGGGGCGAGCTTGTGTCCGGCACTTTTTTCTCGGTGCTGGGCGTAAAAGCTGCTCTGGGACGAACCTTTCTGCCGAGCGAATATGGCGACAAACCTGGAGCGTTTCCCATTGCAGTGATCAGTGACCGGTACTGGCGATCGCACTTCTACGCAGATCCCTCTGTCATTGGCAAGACCATCCGCATTAACCAACATGAACTGACGATTGTGGGTGTGACTCCGTCAGCGTTTCGCGGGAGTACTCCGGGTGAGGCTCTGGATCTCTGGGTGCCCTACATGATGCAGCCCATGTTGAATGGTGTGCAGGAATGGATGCTTCGTGACCGAGGGGATCGCAACATGCTTGGGATCGCCCGTCTGAAAGCGGGCGTGAGCCCGGAGCAGGCACAAGCGGAGATCGCTGCTCTGGCGGCAAGGATGGCGGTGGCAGACGCAGATATGAATGAAGGATTAAGCGCTGCGCTTCTGCCGATCTCTAAGTCGCATTTCGGTCCTCAAAGTCTGCTGATGGCGCCGCTAAAAATCCTGATGGGTGTGTGCCTTGTTCTGTTGATGATTGTTTGTGCCAATGTGGCCAATCTGTTGTTGGCGAGGACGGCTGCTCGGCAGAAGGAGTTCAGTACGCGCCTGGCTTTGGGTGCGGGACGTGGACGGCTTACCCGGCAAGTGCTCACCGAAAGTTTTCTGCTGGCTGCCATTAGCAGCCTGGTTGGATTGATTGCTACACGTTGGATGAGCCAGGCATTGGGTCTGTTGGTGCCGGGGGGACAGCTCTCATTGGTGATGCACTCGGAGATGAATGTGCATGTCTTGTTGTTCACTACGGGGCTTTGCCTATTGACGGCGGTGCTGGCTGGGCTGGTTCCTGCGTTGCAATCTGCGCGAGCCGATTTGAACGAGAAGCTGAACGAAGGAGGGCGGAGCGGCACGGCTGGCATACATTCGCATCGGCTTCGTTCGGCGCTGGTTGCAGCGGAAGTTTCCCTGGCGCTAGTTGCGCTGGTTGGAGCCGGACTATTCGCGCGCAGTTTTGAGCAGACACGGCAGATCGATCCCGGCTTCGATCCGAATCATGTGCTGCTGTCGCAGTTCTATCTCTCGACCAACGGTTATAGCCTTGAGCAGCGTAAGGAGTTTTGCCGGCGGTTGCGTGAGAAGGTGGAGACTTCACCGGGTATTGAAGGTACAGCTTATTCAGATGGCGTTCCGCTGGGTTTTGAGCCTAGTTGGTGGGAGCACCTTGAGGTGGAGGGTTACACGCCGCAAACAAGCGAGAATATGAAACTCTTCCGCAATGTGATTTCGCCCGGTTATTTAGGGCTGATGCATATTCCACTGCTGGCGGGTCGCGATTTTACCGAGCATGATGATGAGCATTCGCATCTGGTGATGATTGTGAATCAGGCATTCGCGCGTCGTTTTTTTGGCGAGAGCAATCCGATTGGGCGGCGTGTGCATGGATGGGGAGAGTGGTTCACCATCGTTGGCGTGGCGAAGGATAGCAAGTACCACAATCTAACTGAATCGTCGCTGCCTTATTTTTATGTGCCGTTCCGGCAGATTTATCGTGCAGATATGTCCCTTGCATTTTATGTGCGCACGAAGGGAGATCCCAAAGCAGTCTTAAGCATGGTCAGGCAAAAGGTTCGCGAGATCGATCCCAACGTGACGGTGTTTGATGCGGTGCCTCTGATCGAATACATCGGAGCATCGCTGTATCAGCAGAAGGTAGCGGCGAGCTTGCTTTCCGTACTTGGGACACTGGCAGTCATTCTGGCTGCGGTGGGACTCTATAGCGTGATGGCGTATTCGGTTGCGCAGCGGACGCATGAAATCGGTATCCGAATGGCACTGGGTGCGCGACGCAGTGACGTGCTGAAGATGGTAGTGCGGCAGGGAGTTACTCTGGCTGCTGCCGGTTTAGTGATAGGTATCGTGCTTGCATTTATCTCTTCGCGGGCAATGGCGACCATCTCGTTTACGGGTTCAGCGATGGGAAATAGTGGAAAATTGCTGGGAACAAGCGCGACCGATCCTTTTACCTATCTGGGATCGGTATTGTTTTTACTGGCAGTGGCAGCATTGGCCGCCTATGTTCCGGCGATGCGAGCCGCGCGTGTAGAGCCGATGGTAGCGCTGCGGCATGAATAATTTTCTTGATACGAAAAAACAAAAGGCTGGGCGCAAAGCCCAGCCTTTATCTTGCTCAGAACGCGGCGTGATTAGACAGCCTGGACGTTCTCGGCCTGGAAGCCCTTGGGGCCGCGCACAACGTTGAACTGAACGCGCTGACCTTCCTGAAGGCTACGGAAGCCGTTGGAGTTGATCGCGGAGAAGTGAACGAAGACATCTTCGTTGTTGCTCTCGCGGGTGATGAAGCCGAAACCCTTGGCGTCGTTAAACCACTTGACTGTACCCTGTTCCATGATGGGGGTGTTCCTTTTTTGAAGTGAAAATTCGCTGATGTAATCGAGGAAGGTGTAGCGGCAAGCAGTGCTTAGGGCATTACTGGCGAACAAAACCCACTCGGTGAAGAGCGTATGTGAAGAGTACACCTATTTTGGTGTAGTTGGCAAGGGGAAATGTTTGATGCCTGGCGGATTAGTCTTTGGAATGAGCGAGTTGGGAAGTTCGTATATGGATTCTGAAAGGTCAGACTGCTATTTGTCTCATAACAAGCTCTAAGCTTAGGCAACGATGAAGCAGTCCGGAGGATTGGTATGAAAAGCAAGTATACGGTGCTGCTTGCCATGGGAGCGTTTCTTTCTGGTGTGAGTGGTTGTACGTCTGCGACGAAGGCTACGAATGAGAACCTGCAAAAGGGACTGGTGAAGTATTTTGAAAGCCGTAACGAATGTCTCTTTCCTACTGCGCTTAAGTTTCCGTATGAAGTGAGTCCAGGAAGCAGCGCCAGGGAAGAGAAGAAGCGCATGGATGCCTTAACCGAAGCTGGCTTGCTGCTGAGGCAGGAAGAGCTAGCCATCAAGGTAGACCGCTATACACTTACTGCTCTGGGTAACAGGGTAGGCGGGCGATTTTGTTATGGCCATCGTCAGATATTAAGTGTGAACAGTTTCACGCCTCCCGAGAATCGCAATGGCTTTATCGAGACGACGGTCAGTTACAACTACTCGATGGCTGAGGTCCCGGTCTGGGTAAAGACGGATGAGATGCGTGCTGCATTTCCCCAGATGGCGAAGGCTATCTCCGGCCCGCAAAGCGATCAGAAGGCATTGGCTACTGTTGGTGCCGGATGGCAAGTGCCAGAGTAATTTCAAAGACCGGGTCCTTTTCCTAGCATCCTTGGGAATTCGCGATTCATATTCCCTATTGCATTCCCATAGATGTATTGCTATGGTTAACCCATAGAAGAGAGGCGTCTGCCAGGAGGCATGCATGCGTAGGCTGAGAGCTTTGTTGTTTCGGTTCCGCGGTTTTTTTGCCAGGAAAAGAGCGGAAAGCGATTTCGCGGCAGAACTCGAAAGTCATCTGGCTTTGGATATCGAGGATGGAATACGCAGCGGCCTCAGCGAGCAAGAAGCGCGGCGTCGAGCACTAATCAAGCTGGGCGGCCTTGAACAAGCGAAGATTACACATCGCGAGCGGCGCGGCCTGCCGCTGCTGGAGACGCTGTGGCGGGATGTGATGTATGGCCTGCGCGGTCTTAGGAAGAATCCCGGATTTGCGATTGTCTCGATTCTGGTTATCGCTATCGGTATAGGCGCGAATGCGACGCTATTCACAGTCGTGCGCGCTGTCCTGCTGAAGCCTTTGCCATTTCCAAACGCCGAACGGCTGGTGCTGTTAAACGGCACGAAAAATGAAACTGCCGATGACCGGGTAGCTGCGGAAGATTTCCACGACTGGCAGAAGGGCTCACAAAGCTTTGAGCAGATGGCGATGTGGCGTTGGACAGGCTTTAACCTGTCCGGCGATAAGGACGAATTGCCGGAATTTGTGAATGCAGGCACGGGGTCGTGGGAGCTGTTTCCCGCACTGGGTGTGCAGCCGGTACTTGGCCGGTCATTCACACAAGAAGATGACCAGAGCAGCGCGAATCCTACAGTCCTTCTTACATGGAGCTTCTTCAAACGGCGCTTTGGCGGAGATGCCTCGATTGTCGGCAAGACTATCCGTTTGTACGCGAAGCCATATACGGTGATTGGCGTTCTGCCGAAGTGGTTCAGTTATCCAGACCCGAAGATACAGCTCTGGGTTCCCGCGTCACAAGATACTCCTGCTGTGATCCTGCAAAGCCATTACAGTCATTCGTTCTATGTGGTGGCACGGTTGAAGCTGGATGTAGCGGCAGAACGCGCAACGCAAGAACTGAGTGGCATCCAGCACCAGATTTTTCTGCGCTTTCATGCGAGTGGTCCTGTTTCTGAGCAAGTCATCGCACATCCACTGCTGAACACAATCGTGCACGATGTAAAGACACCACTCTATGTGCTGATGGCAGCGGTTGGTTGCCTCTTGCTGATTGCGTGTCTGAATCTGTCGAACCTGCTGGTGGCTCGTGCTGCTGCGCGCCGGAAAGAGATTGCCATCCGTACAGCTTTGGGTAGCAGCCGCTTGCGTCTGTGTCGCGAGCAAATCACCGAGAGCCTGTTGATCTGCATAGCAGGCGGTGTGTTTGGTCTATCGTTTGGCGCGTGGACGACACGCTGGCTCACGACGCATTGGATAGAGATGCCGCGTGCGGAAGCAGTTCACCTAGATGGCGCAGTTGTTGCATTTGCCGTGGGCATTACTTTCCTGGCCGGACTGCTTGCGGGTTTGCTGCCTGCACTATCAGTAACAGGCAAAGGCATTCTCAATGGGCTGCAGGAGGGGTCTCGCGCGATTGGTGGAAGCGCCTCGAAAGCATCTCTGCGTAAGGCACTGCTGACGGTCGAGATTGCTCTGACTGTGGTGCTGCTGGTATGCGCGGGCTTGCTCTTCAAGAGCTTTCTGCGGCTGCGCACCGTGGATTTAGGATGCACGACGAAGAACGTGCTAAAGATCCAGTATTTCCTGCGTGGCTCGAAGTATGGGAAACCAGAAGAGATTATTGCTTTCCATACTCAGCTTCTTGAACGCGTACGGCATCTGCCAGGTGTTGAGGCTGCCGGACTGACTATGGTCGTCCCCGGCGATGGCTTGTACGGTGATACAACGTTTGTCATTCCAGAGCATCCGCCACTTTTGTCAGGTGAATATCACGCTGCAGCATTCAGGACTGCTGATCCCGGATATTTTTCGGCGATACATATTCCGTTGATCCAGGGCCGCTTCTTTCAAGAAAACGAGCGCTTGGGCAATGATAAGTTCGTCATCATCAGCCGGCAGTTTGCCCACGAATCGTTTCCGAATGAAAACCCAATTGGCAAGCACTTGCACGTTAGTTGGGAGAGCAAGGAAGGCGAGAACTACGAGATCGTCGGCATTGTAGGAGACACCTTGTATTCCGTACACGCCGAATTGCGTCCGATGATGTACTTCCCAATTCTTTCTGGCAATCGAAACAATACGAGCGAGGCAGCTCTGGTAGTGCGTTCGCGTAACGACGTGGAAGCCCTGGCTATCCCAATTCAGAAGCAGATAGCACAGATCGATCCCGAATTGCCGGTCACGCGTGTGTTGACCATGGAGCAGATCATAGGCAACTCGACGGCAACTGCGAGCTTCACGGCAACGCTGGTTCTGGTGTTTTCCGGTCTGTCCTTGTTGCTGGCTGCCGTGGGCCTATACGGAGTGCTCGCTTATCTAGTCACACAACGGACGACAGAAATTGGTATTCGCATCGCTTTGGGTGCACGCAAGAATCAGGTATTAAGTCTAGTGCTACTGGATGGCTTGCGTCCCGCATTCCTGGGGCTTGCTTTGGGAGTTGCCGCCAGCCTTGCTGCCACGCAACTCATACGGTCTGTGCTGTTCGGCACAAGTCCGCTGGACGCGACTGTATTTGTCTCTGTGATCGTTACGTTACTGCTGTCGGCAATCACCGCCTGCCTTCTACCCGCCTGGCGTGCAACAATGGTCGATCCGATGCAGGCTTTGCGAAACGAATAGAGCTCTGCGCGCACTATCAGGGCCAAAGCGCCAGAAAATTATTCCGGCAATAACTTTATGCCGTAGTATAATTCGGCGCGTAGCGTTCCGTCCGCTGGTCAGGACACGTCAAGAACCATCAAGGTTTGCGTCCCACGACTTCTTAGAGCCGGTTTCAATTGACATGAGGTGAATGTGTTCCGCGAGCCTTGCCTTAGCAAGGAGCACTACCGTGGAGCCTCATATACAGCGGCTTATTATCCATATGACTGTCAACTACCAGCATGCAATGCCGATGCAGCAGTTGGCTGCCTTAGTAAACCTTTCCGCATCGCGCATGACACATCTCTTCAAACGGGAAACTGGAATGCCGCCACAGGCGTTTCTAAAGCAGGTACGCATGAGCAGGGCTACGCAACTGCTAAAAACCACATGCTTAAGCGTGAAAGAGGTCATGTGTCTAACAGGCTTCAACGATGCCAGCCACTTTACAAAGGATTTTGCGCAGCGATATGGCCTGACTCCGAGCGAGTACCGAAGCAGTTATTTAGCGGACAGCGCAGAGAAAATGGTCCATGAGAGCTATGTCTGGTGAAACGATCATCACTGAAGCTGACGATGGTGCTTCATTTCACATCTCCTTAGGAGACCTGTTGACCTTTACGCTGCCCGAGACTCCAACCACCGGCTATCGCTGGGAGCTGGAGCCTGCGGACAGCGATTGTTTTGCTGTAGTAAATGACAGCTTCGAGCCTGGAGGCATGCAGCCGGGCGTCTCGGGGACTCGCAGGATTTCGCTACGGGCAAAGGATGTTTGCTCAACGCAGATTGTGCTTCATCTGCGCCGGGCCTGGGACCCGGAGAAGATAGCTCTGCGCGTCGTGTCGGTGAAGATTGACGCCAATTAGAATCGGCATTGCGGTGTGCGTGGAAGCGCTTTCTTTCCTTGGTTTGGCGCAAATGATAGTATCGACGGCGGTTGAGGAACCTTCGATACTATGCTCCTTAAGTTCTTCGTATATTTTTCGATACTGTCTGCTTCTCTTGCCTATGGGCAAATTCCAGGCTGGATGCCGGATCCAACCCAGCAGCAAACCTATAAGCTGCTGCGTTCGTCGAGTCGTGAGTCGACTGGCGGGAATGCCGATTACCGCACACTGACTCCAGGGCAGACCATGACAATTCTGGATGCTGACGGTCCTGGAATGATCTCGCACATCTGGTTCACGCTCAACGACAACGAGCCGTATCACCTGAAACGCATCGTGATGCGGATGTACTGGGACGGGGAAGAATCACCCAGTGTGGAAACGCCTATCGGTGATTTCTTCGGACTTGGCAATGGCATCTACTACGGCTGGGAATCGGCTGTGCTCTCCGCGGGCAACGATCGTGCGTTGAACAGCTATTTCCCCATGCCATATGCGAAGCACGCCCGCATTACCATCACGAATGATGGCAAACAGTCGCTGTCGAACCTTTACTGGAATATCGATTACCGGCTGGATGCGCATCCGCTGCCGCCCGGCACGCTTTACTTCCACGCGCAATATCGCCAGGCGCAGCCCAATCATGGCTGGACAGATCAATGGTACGACAATGGCGAACCGGTCGTGAACTACCACCGCAATCTTGATGGCAAGGACAACTACGTCTGGATGGAGGCGCAGGGACACGGGCAATTCGTTGGAGTCACCATGTCTGTCTTCCAGAATCAGGACGGCTGGTTTGGCGAGGGCAACGACATGTTCTTCATCGATGGCGACACTGCTCCCACGCTGAAAGGCACAGGCACGGAGGACTACTTCCTGGGTTCATGGGACTTTGGCGGTCCGCAGACATACATGCAGCACGGAGCACCTATGCTGGGTAAAGAAGTAGCGGGAGCGCGGACGAGCGTCTATCGCTTTCATCTCGACTCGCCGATTCCATTCATCAAGTCCATGCGAGCGACAATCGAACACGGGCATGCCAATCACCGTTCGGACAACTTCTATTCCGTTGCATATTGGTATCAGGCTGAGCCGCATATGCCGTTTCCACCGCTGGCACCTGTGGATGACCGAATTCCTACTTTGCAGTTTGTCGGTGGTCCCGGCAACTCGAAAGGGCAGTATGCACCGGGGAACTTATCCCCTAAATAGTGCCCGTATCGAGTTTTATTCCACCACATTTTCCTTGCGTTGTAGTTTTCCCGGCAAGGGTACATCTATTTAACATGCAATAAGAGAGGCAGGGAATTGTCTCCGGCTTACGTTCTGCTTGCGGAGCGCATCATAATACATTCGTTGCTGCTCTGCGTTTGGTGACACCACTCTGTCGCTGTTTGGATTTGCCTTCGGTTCTTTGGAAATGTGGGATAGATATGCAAAGAAGGATGAAGGCCGTAGTCGATGGAAAATGTGGCGGGTGTGGAAGAGATGGCATTGTGGAGTGACTTCGAGTCGCGTGCGGTCGATGGACGGTACCGGCTGGGAAAGCTGGTCCGGTCTGAAGGCCGGGTGGGCTGGTTTGAGACGGAGGCAGGAGAAGATCGCAGGCCTGCGCTCATCAGCCTTACCGAATCGCTGAATGACGAAGAGGCGCTGCTGGAGCGGCTGCGAGCGGCAAAGACGCTGAACCATTCGAATGTGATGGCTGTGCTGGATGTAGGCACGACCGAGCTTGACGATGCTCCGCTGGTGTATGCCGTGATGGAGCACGCCGAAGAGAGTCTCGAAGACGTGCTCCGCGAACGCGCGTTAAGTATCGAAGAGACAAAGCAGATTACAGAGAACCTAGTAGCCGGGCTTGCGGCCATCCATGCCAAGGGTCTGGTGCATGGCCGCATGGAAGCCTCAAGCGTCGTGGCCGCGAGCGAAACAATCAAGCTGCGCAGCGACTGCATTCAGGTAGTGAGTGAAGGCGCGTCATTCGATGCTCTTGCTGCTAGAGATGTACGCGGACTTGGTGAGGTGATTGCGCGGGCTTTGACGCAGCGTATTCCTAAGCATGAAAACGATCCGGTGATTCAGCTAATGGCTGCTCCCTATGCGCAGATCGTGCGCAAGGCTATGGGTGGCCAGGCTACGATTGTGGAGATTGCCGCGCTGCTGGGGCCGGGATTCCGCTTGAACAGCGCACCTGCTCCTGCAGCGAAGCCTATGCCTCCTGCATCTCCAGTGGCTGCTGTTTCTATGGCAGGACCTGCCGTCAGTGATGCAGCAACAAAGCCCACTCCTCCTGCCCCCGCAACGCCTGCTGCCACCGTTTCAGCTCCTCCCATAGCTGCAAAACCAGTAAGGCCAGCCTCCGTGAAAGATCCTGCGCAGGGAGAGCTGCCACTGGCGGCGTCTCCACTCATCGATGATGATGATGAGTTGGAACCAACCACTGTACGGAAGAGCGCACCATACATCCTTGGCGCATTGGTTGTACTTTTGTTGCTCGTGTTCTTTATTGTGCGTGCTTTCGTGCATGCCGGGCCGGAGAAGGCTGCACAGAAGAGCGCTCCTCCAGCGGTTTCACAAGCAGACGCTTCTGCCGGCAAGACAGTGGTGGTTCCGCTGAAGCCTTCAGCGGCGACTCAGACCAAGTCGGCTATCCTGGCAAGACCAACGGTAAAACCCGCTCCAGCGCCCAGCACTTCCTCTGCTTCTTCGACAGCTATCTGGCGCGTAGTCGCCTATACCTATAACAAGCAGGACCAGGCGGAGCACAAAGCACAGACCATTGCAGAGAAGCATCCGGAACTTCAACCGTCCGTCTTCTCACCCAAGGGCAGTGGAGCGCCCTATCTGGTAACCCTGGGCGGTCCAATGGAGCGGGATGCCGCCTTCAAGCTGCGCGACCAGGCGATTCAGGCAGGATTGCCGAACGATACCTTTGCCCAGAACTACAAAGGCAGGGAATAGGGGATAGGGCGTAGAGCACAGGAAACGCGGGTACCCCATACTTCGCCCGTTGT